>Ga0209525_1000041_pt1 | contig 48225 bp, 39 predicted proteins | sample JacPin_JW_Ref_O1_FD_187958 | JGI IMG/M metagenome (GOLD analysis project Ga0209525, IMG submission 187958) | Forest soil microbial communities from Algoma, Ontario, Canada - Jack Pine, Ontario site 1_JW_Ref_O1 (SPAdes) (version 2) | ecosystem: Environmental > Terrestrial > Soil > Boreal... | reverse complement strand
CACCCTTCGTGCACCGTTTGGCCGAACAGCCATGTGGGCCGCAGAGCGTCGTCGAGCGGAATCATCGGTGCCCGGCCCGCCTGCATATTTAATAGATATAAGATCGTCTCCGTCATGTTGTCCGGCTGCACGGGACAGCCTGGCACGCACACGATGGGAATTCCCGCGTTCGATTTCCATTTCCATCCGAGGTAGTCCGCCAGGCCCATGCAACCCGTCGGATTTCCTTCCATCGCATGGATGCCGCCGTATGTTGCACAGGTACCTGCCGCTATTACCGCCCACGCACGCGGGGCAAGCTTATCGATCCAATCACAGGTCAGAATGGGCTGCCCGGTTTTCTGATCCGTGCCGAAGGTCGCCCAGTAACCCTCCGGCTTGTTCTTTTCATTTGGGATCGAGCCTTCGATCACCAGAATGAAAGGTGCCAGCCCGCCCTCGGCTGCCCGATGGAATATCTCCATGAATTCATCGCCGTTTTCATAAGCGAGAAAGGGATTATGCAGTTTGATCCTGGGAACGAAGGGAAGGGCGCCAAAAATCAGATCTTCGAGGCTTGGCTGCGTTGCCGCGGTCATAGCGATCGTGTCGCCGTCGCAACCCAGTCCGGCGGTCACCCACAGAACGTCGATCTCAGTTCTCGCGGCCATTTCTCAAATGTGCTTCTGCAATCAGCGGAGCGTCCAGCGGCTGCGATTGCCGCCGCGTCGGATTGTACCGAAAGGCGAGTGGCTCTGTCGTGATTTCTCCTCGCGGGATCTGGCTCGCACCCGTCTGCCGCACCGCAGGAAAAGACATGGAAATACAGGCGTCTATGTATGTGCGCCCGCGCCGCTTTACGTCACATTAATGTGAGCATGTGAGCAATCGGACGTTCAGAAAGGCCGGGTCAACAAACATGAGACGGATGCAAGGAGGTTCAATGCGTGGAGAATATGTCGTTCTCGGCGCAATTGCCGTTTTCGTCATCGCGGTAGGAGTTTCCCTTCTGCCTGACCTTGTGCGGTATATGAAAATCCGTTCGATGTAGGTGAGATCGAGTGTGTCCAGGACGGACACGAACACGAGCCGGTTCCGCTCGATAGGTAGGCTCTCGGTGTTTACGCCTTGATCTGAAGATCTTGCGCATTCGCCACCCGCAATCGCCTTCGGCCGGAAAGAGCCACTTCTTTACCGCTTCGCAATCCCGCGACGCTCAGATCAGCCGAAGGGGTACTATTTACCAAATTGAATCGGGCTGTCGTCTGTTCGATTGACTCTGTATCGCCCTCTGCCAAACTGGCTCAAACGGACCTTACTCAATCGAAATAAGGAGTTTCGTATGAGCTTGTTCAAGCGCTCTGTGGCGATGGTGCTGTGTTCTCTGCTTACCGGTTTGCCGACGATGGCCCAGCCGGCTGCCAGCAATCAGGTGGCGGGTCAGATTAACGCATTGATTCCGGCGGCAACCCGCAATTCCCAGACAGCCAAAGTGAAAGAGGAGCTGAACTGGAACGATTTGCTGAAGACCGAGAAGACAGGACGCGTTCGCGCCGGTCTTAAAGACGGGTCGATTTTGAGCGTCGGTTCCGAGAGTGAACTCCGAATCGTGCAGCACGACACCGTGTCGCAACAGACCGAGCTCGAAATGGATTTCGGCAAAGTTCGCAGCCAGGTAACGAAGGTGACGAAGTCCGGCGGAAAATTCGAGATGAAGACGCCGAATGCCGTCATCGGTGTGATCGGCACCGATTTCTACACGTCGTTTGAGGGGAACAAGACGACGGTTATTTGTTACAAGGGCCAGGTTACGGTCACGCCCGTCGGCAGCGCCGTGGCTGCGGGCGTTTCCGGGTCGACCTCGGGCGCCATCACGGTTTCGGCTGGTCAGATGGTGGTAGTCACGTCCGATGTGCCTCCTGCCGCACCATCACAGACCCCTTCGGATGTGTTGGAAGCGAGTTTGGCAGCGACGGCAGTGGTAGCCGAAGCTACGCCTCACCATGGACATTTGTTGCGCAATGTGCTGATCGGTTCGGGGCTCGCGGTGGGATTGGGGTTGGGCCTGTATTACGGGACTCGCGGCGGTGGCGGTAACGGCACCTGCAAGCCCGGCAGTCCTAACTGCGGCTGAGTTGACTTGGAGGCGAAGCAAAAGCCACGCTGGGCTGAGTGGGCCGGAAAATTCGCGCTTCGTCATATTGACCTCGGGCTCGCCATCGCAATCACGCTGGCGGGCCTGACGCTTTTTGCTCTCTCCGGGTTGCAGGGCAACTCCCATGCCGGCCTGGCTTTCCTTCAGAGCGTGGAGCAGAGCTCTCTCGATCTGCGGTTCGAGATGCGCGGCCAGCGTCCGCACGACGATCGCATCGTGATCGTAGGCATTGACGAAAAAACACTCCAAGCAATCAGATCCTTCCCACTTCCCAGAAACAACTACGCGCGGCTGGTGAATCAATTGAGCTCCGGGGGTGCTCGCGTGATCGCATTTGACGTCACCTTCCCCGACCCCGAAAGCAATTCTGCGCAGCAAGCGCTCGAGAGACTGAAAAAAGAAATCGGAGCAAACGCGACGCCCTCGCTTATACAGCAGTTGAATGAGCTGGAGGTTGCGAGCGATCAGGACACGAAATTTGCTTCGGCCCTAAAGGCCGCGGGGAACGTGCTGCTGGCGCATATTTTTCTCGATTCGCAACCCAATCCAAAACTGGCGGAAGAATATTTCAACATCGTGTGGGCACACTCGTTTCCGCAGGTGCTGAAAGTGAATAAACGTGGCGCAGCGGATTTCGACATGGGCATCGCCTGGAGCAAAACGGCTGGTGGAACGGTGAGGGAAGGGGTGGAAGCGAACATAACAAAGCTCGCCGAATCGGCCGCGTCTTTCGGATTCATAAACATCAACCCCGACCAGGACGGCACCCTTCGACATGCGCTTCTGATGATACGTTATCAGGATCAGGATTATTTTCCGTCGCTCGACCTGGAGGTAGTGCGCGAGTACGAAAAGATCCGCGACCAGGACATCGCGGCTTACATCGCGCCAGATGGACTTGAGCGCATCCAATTTGGCCGCCATACCCTGCGACACGCGCCCGATGGCAGCGCCCTGATCAATTACACCGGTCCTTACCACACGTATCAGCACTATTCCATGGCGGACGTACTTTCTGGCGCTGTGCCTGCCGAAACATTTCGCGACAAGATTGTCTTGATCGGCCCCACCGCGCTCGGAATGGGCGATATGCGCAATACGCCTTTCGCGAACCAGGACCCGGTGTACATGGGAGTGGAAGTACATGCGAACATCATCGACAACCTTTTGCACAACGAAGAAAAGGGAAGAGGTTTTTTGCAACGTACCCGCTATCTGGAAATGGCCGATTTAGGGTTTATTCTTCTGTTTGGGATTGGTTTTGGTTTGTTATTCAGCCGTATTACACCGTTGTATTCGACAATTCTCGTTCTGCTGACGCTCGCGGGTTACGGATGGTTCGTTTATTTCGGGTTCGCAGAGAAGGGGCAGTGGTTCAGTTTTGTGATTCCGGCCGGCACGCTGGCCGCGAGTTACGTGGCGATTACGAGCGTTCGCATGATCCGCGAAGAGCGCGAAAAGCGAAAAATCCGGAAGACTTTCGGGCAGTACCTTTCGCCAGGCGTAATCGAACTGATTGAGAAAGATCCGGAGAAATACATCCGCCCGGGCGGAGAAGAAAAAGAACTAAGCGTGCTCTTCAGCGATATACGCGGATTTACGACGATCTCCGAAGGGCTCACGCCGGACGAACTCGTGCAACTTCTCAACGAATACTTCGGGAAAATGACCGAGATCGTGTTCGCAACTGATGGAACTCTCGACAAATACATCGGCGACGCGATCATGGCTTTCTGGGGTTCGCCCTTGCCGCAGGCCGACCACGCTTTCCGCAGCTGCTCGTGCGCACTGCAAATGGTGCAGGGGCTCGCAGAATTAAACGCGAAGTGGAAGGCTTCTGGGCACCTGCCGATCTCAATTGGCATCGGTTTGAACACGGGCCTGGTGAATGTGGGGAATATGGGTTCGGCGCGCAGGCTTTCGTGGACGGTGATGGGAGACAACGTGAATCTCGCGTCGCGTCTCGAGGGAATCACGAAGGAATATCACGTGCAGCTGGTGATCAGCGAAGCGACGTATCGCCACGTGGCCAGCCAATTCGTTTGCCGTGAACTCGACAAGATACGGGTGAAAGGGAAGAACCTGCCGGTGACCATTTACGAGTTGATGGACGTCGCCGCGGAAAAATCGACATACGAGCCGCTGCTCGCGCGATTTGACGAAGCTATGGCGGCGTACCGCGGTCAGAAGTGGAGCGCGGCAGCGGCGAAGTTTGTCGACATTCTCGCCGATTTTCCGGAAGATGGCCCTTCGAAAGTATTCCTGGAACGGGCGATGGAATTTTCAGAGAACGCGCCGGAGGGAGAGTGGGACGGGGTGTACGTGATGAAGACGAAGTAGCGACTCGCATTGTCGTTTGAAGCTTTGCCGCGGGCTACTGTGAGGGAGCATTGCCAGTTGCCACCGCGGATGCTCGCAACGTAAAACTTCCCTTGACCGGTTTCTCTTTTCCCCAATCGTGGTAGGTGTGGCACTCGAAACACCGTGATTCTGCCGATTCCGCACCACTATGATGACATTTCTCGCAGGTCCGGATCCCGGGCAGCAGCACGTCCGCAGTGGATTGGCTGGTAGTCGCACCTGCATGGCACTCAATGCACTTCAGAAACTTGTGCGCGTCGTGATCGAACACCGCGTGTGAAAACCATCTAGACGCAATATCGGATTTGGCGATCGTCGGCAGCGGCGCATTCGGTGCGAACGCCAACGAGTGACACTGCGAGCAGGTCTTCCGCCAAAGAAGTTCCTCCGACTCGGCCACTCGCAACGTGACCCACTCCTGTGCGGTGAGAACTCGCGAGGTTGTGGTCACGGGCTGTTGGGGAAGATTTCGATTTGGCGCCGCCACGCGAAGCTCCGACGGATGGCTGGGGATGTACTGCTGAAATTTCTGAAGAAGGAACGCGTGAATTACGGCGGGGGTGTCGTGAGGGACTTGCTCTTGAAAGCGCGGGTCAAATTGCAATCCATGGCATCCGCTGCAATGTTTTGCGTAAGCGATCGGGACCATGTTCGCGCGGCCTGTTTGCTTCGACGGAGGAATGTCCTTAGCGTCCGCTCGGGCACTTGCTGGCGTCGTCGAACCAAATTTCCAAGATTCTTTCGTACCAGCGGTGCGATGGCAATCCTCGCAATCCAACTGAACGGAGCCGTTGGGGCCTTTCAAATCATGGCGCAAATGAATTGCGTGGTTCAGCTTAATTGTCCCGGGATCTGAGCTGCCCGAGCGTACGGCGGCGAACTCGGGGTGCCCACCGTCGAAACGGGTGATGTCATGCGCGAAGTGAGGCGAAGGACCATTGCTGTGCAAGTCTGCATGGCACTGGGTACAACTGGTGTCCGCCGTGGCCGCGAGGCGTAGATGGCCACGATGCTCCTGATGGCACGAAGAGCAATTCGGCTGAAAGGTCTGATTTGCGTGGTGAATCGGGCCATCGTGGCATGACTCGCAAGCGCGATCGCTTGCCTTCGCGCTGAACGAGCCTGACTCCTTTAAATGGCACGCGCCACACTCTTGCGTGAGCACAGCGTGCGAGCGGGACAACGTGCCGCTGCTGTAGACACGATTGTTACGGGCCAGCGCATACCATCCCAGCCAGATCAGCGCGAGCAGCGGGAGGCAGATGGACAAGATCGAACGCAAGCGCCGGAACGGATGCGGGCGCTTGAAATAATCCATGTCGATTCGCTGTGCGAGTTTTTTTGTTGAAAGCCTGGATCGAGGCACGATGTCTCGCTCTTATTCTGATTTGTCAGTAATGCAGCGCCATGATCGCGTGCGCGCAGCCGAGCAGGAGAAGCGCAAGCGACAATGGAACATGCAGCATGAGCCATCCATGCAGCCAATGATGAAAAGTGATCTGGCGGCGCAGCTGCCGTTCTTCCTCGCAGATCTGCTCCAGGTTATCAATCGTCTCGTGCAGGTTGCCCGGCAGAAGCGTTCTTAGCCCATCGAACATGGCAGCGGCTTTCGTCTCATCGGCGAGCGGAGCGGACACTTTGTTTTCGTTTCGAAGGAAAGGACGCAGCTCGCCGCTATAGAATTTGCGCAGGGGAAGGGTTCCGCCTGACGCGTCCGGCACCATGGCGCCGCCGACCGGCATGATTTTGGCAACTGCCGCCAGTTCCAGGCTCGGAGGACCGCACATCGCGTCGACCATTTCGTCCGCCTCGGCTATCAGTTGTGCGCGAATATCGCCGATCTGCTCGAATATGGTTTCCATGGTTACTCGTTCCGTGACGATGGTGGGCATATAGTGCTGTAAAGCGGCGCCAAAGATGCCGCTCGCGACAACCACGATCAGCAGAATCATGAGCACGGTCGTCAGCAATCCGCCGAATCTGAATCCAGCGTGAAAGCAAATCAGCGGAAGGCTCAGCAGGCCAAGCCACAAGTGCCCTCGCATCCACGTTTGCGCGCGGCCAAGCCTCCACACTGGCACTTTTTTTCGCGCGGCCAACAAGCCTGCAAATACCATGCAAGCAGAGCCGATAATTCCGAACGCGAGTCCTATGGAGCTGCCACCGCTCGGTCCTGACGCGGAGTGCGTGGCGTAGACGACGTAAACGGCCGTCGCAACGCCCAAACTCACGAGCGTCACGGCGAGCCAAGCTCGATGTGTGCTGTCGATGCGCAAGAGCGTTTACACTTTTGAGCTGGCTCGAGACGCCTAATACGGCGAAGTCTTGTCCGCAGCCTGTTGCAGCAAGCCAGCAAAGAATTTTCGCGGTTCCACCCTGTGAGCCGCGTCGTGCGGACAAGCGTAAACGCAGCTTGGCTCCGCAAAGTCGGAACAAAGATCGCAAGACGTCGCCTTCTGCTTCATCATGGCCTTCTTCCCGGCCTGCGCGTCGGGCAGATCCGCAGATACGTTGAACGGATGCATGTTGATATTGCCGTACGGGCAATTTTCAGCGCAGAGGCCGCAGCCGATGCACCAATCTTCGATAATCACTTCCAGCGAATTCCTGCGGCGGATCGATCCCACGGGGCAACCGACCATACAGAGCGGATCGAGGCACTGTCTGCAGGAAGTTGCCACAAGGTAATGGTCGAAACGAAGTCCTTCGCGCACGAGCCGCGTCACTCCTTCATGAGCGTCGGCGCAGGCGACTACACAGGCGTCGCATCGAGTGCAGCTGTTCAAATCCAACAGCAGCAAGCTCTGCGCTTCCATTAAACCCTGCGTGAGAAAACTCGCTAGCGGAGTGCTGCTGATTACCGAGAGCCGGGTGCGGTTCATTTGCATCCGAGCTTCATTTGCCGCTTCGAATTTTTGACGCACGTCGGGGAACAGCTTGGTCATCGTGTTGAAATCCTGCGCGCTGATCCGGACCACTTCCACGTGATCGAGGGCTGTGCACGATGCAGTTCGCACATCTCCTCTCAGTAGACCCGTTTCCCCGAAATAATCGCCGCGCGAGAGATATGCGAGCACCATTTCTCCGCCCGGATGGGCTTGCGACACCTTCACAAATCCCACTCGCACGAGATAGAAAGCGTCTGCCGGATCGCCCTGGCGGCAGATCACCTGGCCGGGAGCGAATCGCAAGAGCTCGACGTTTTCTCGCAGACTGTCGATAAAATCATCGGTCAAACCGGCAAAGACCGGCACGGCGCGGAGGTGGCTATCGAGAGCGCGTTCACGGTAGGAGCGATCGAGTTGCGCGCGGAAGCTTTTGTTGCGCTGCATGATGTCGAGGACGTTGCGGAGCATCTCGAGCATCGTGCAATCGGTCTCAGCCTGAATCGTGGCCGAGCGCGGATACAAACTCATACACGTCATTTCCCCGCATAGGTCACCGGGCCCCAGCGTGGCGACAGGATTGTTGTAGCTGAGATCGAGCGGCGCATCGATGTGGATCCACTGCTGGTCTTTTTCTTCATCGCGCGCATCATTTTGACGCTGCGTTAACCGGCTGGAGAGTTTGCCGAGGAATTTGCGGATAGTGCCTCGTGTCTTGACGTGGGCGATCGGGCTGGCGATGGAGACCTTGGCTTTTCCTTTTAAGATGTAAAACGCCGTCGAGCCGTATTCGCCCTCGCGACAGATAATTTCGCCGGGTTTGAAATGCCGGCGTACGACGGCGTTGCGATTCAAGCTCAGAAATGTGCCCGAGACGCCTTGGAAAAACGGCAGTTCCTGTAACACCTCGAGCGGAACAGGTTCGGAGTCGGCTGTCTTAGCGATGTGAGTCTGGGCGACGAGCTTGTTTGTGAGAGCGCCCGTCGGGCATGACACCATGCACTCACCACACGATACGCACGAGGAATCACCCATCGGCGCGTTGTTATCGAAAGCAATGCCGGCGGTGACCCCTTTGCCCACGCGTCCCAGAACAAAATTTTCGCGGATGTCGCTGCAACCGCGGATACAGCGGTCGCACAATATGCAGGCGTCAAAGTCGACGGCGATGCTGATCGACGAATCGTCTGTACCGCGATGGTCCGTTCGCGGCGCGTAGCGTGAGGACGGCACACTCTCGTGCTTCGCAAGCGCCTCGAGTTCGCAATCGCCTGAGTGCCGTTCCCTGGCGCAGGGCGCTGGATGATCAGACATCAATAGTTCAACCAGCGTCCGCCGAGCGCGCTTCACTTTGTCGGAGGCCGTATTCACCACCATTCCCGCTTCCACGGGCCGAATGCAGGAGGCTGTGAAAACGCGCGCGCCGACGTCCACGACACAAACGCGGCAGACTCCGACAGGCCGCTCGTTTTGCTGGTGACACAGAGTCGGGATCGCGATGTCGTTTATTCGTGCGGCGTCGAATACGGTGGTCCCGGCCGGAACTGAAACTTTCTTGCCATCAATGGTGAGGTCGATGAGCGGACTTGCGCTCATGAGCGTCCCAAGGTAGAGGCGGTAGATTTTGAGTTTCTTGTACCGCAGGCGCAAACGCCGGCAGGACAATGCCGCTGCAACAGATGTGCATCCACTTCTTCGCGAAAATGTTTTAGGACGGACGCAATGGGAGCCGGCACCACTTGGCCAAGGCCGCAAATGGAAGTAAGCCGCAGAGTGTCCGCGAGTTCGTCTAACAGAGCAAGATCGGAGGGCGCATTCTTTCCGCGAGTCCATCCCTCAAGCATCTCCACCAGCTTGCTCGACCCCACGCGGCAGGGCACGCACTTGCCGCAGGATTCGTTGCGATAAAATTCGGTTGCATTCAGCGCCATGTCCAGCATGCAGCGATCTTCCGAACACACCACGAGCGCGCCCGAACCGAGCATGGAACCCGCGTCGGCGAGCGCTTTGAAATCGAGCCGAACGTCCGCCATGGAAGCCGGCAAATAACCTGAGGAAGGGCCCGAAGGTGCGAAAGCCTTCAATTTTTTATTACCGGGGATTCCGCCGCCGTACTTGAAAATCAGCTCAGACACAGGCGTGCCCATCGGCACTTCGTATACTCCCGGGCGCACCACGTCGCCGCTCACTCCGATAAATTTCAGTCCTGCAGCGCCGCCGACACCCTGCGCTTTGTACCACTCCACACCCCGCACAAGAATCGGGGGAACGTTAGCGAAGGTTTCGACATTGTTAATAACAGTAGGCTTGTTCCACAGTCCTTCCTGCACAGGAAAGGGTGGCTTGTTTCGCGGCTCCGCTCGCTTGCCTTCAATCGCTTCGAGAAGCGCCGATTCTTCTCCACAAATGTATCCGCCGGGGCTGACAAAAATTTCGAGTTCGAAAGTAAGATCGGTTCCGAGGATGCTTAGTCCCAGGAGCTTGTCTTTCTTACAGCGCTCGATCTCCGCATGCAGAATCTCTTCCTGCTCTTCATACTCGTGGCGAATGTAAAGGATCCCCTTCTTCGCGCCGGTAAGAATGCTAGCGAGGATCATCCCCTCGATCACGAGATGAGGAAGGTGCGTGAGGATGAAACGATCTTTGAATGTTCCGGGTTCGCTTTCATCTGCGTTGCAGACGATGTATTTCTCGGTGCCTGAAGCCTGGCGAACGAGTTGCCATTTCGACTCGGTGGGAAATCCGGCTCCGCCTAACCCGCGGAGTCCGGCTGCTTTCAGAGTCGCGAACGTGCCAGTCCAATCGCGCGATTCCACCAGTCGTTTCAACGCCCCATAGCGCTGGCCTTCTGGATACGGATCGGAGGCGCAGCTCACGCGATCGTGCGTGGAAGAATGTTTCGGCAAAGCGACGCCCGCGAGCGCGTTCGCAATCATGGCTTCCACTTGATTTTGCGAGACATCACTGTAGATGTGCCCGTTGACCGCCACAGCAGGCGCTTCATTGCACCGGCCGAGGCAGGACACGCCCTTCACCTGCACTTCCGCGTTCCCAGATTTCCCGCACTTTGCATCGAGCCCGGCACGAAGCTGGGCAGCGCCGCGGAGATGGCAGGACATATCTTGGCAAACGCGCACGTCCACTTTGGGCGGCGGCGTGAGGTAAAAATGGGGGTAAAAGCTTGCAACACCGTGAAGCCGGTAGAGAGGAAGATCAATTTTCTTGGCGAGATCCTTCAGCTGGTCGGCGGGTAAATAGCCGAACTGGTGCTGAATCTTCCTCAATTCGTCAAAGATCAACGGATGGCTTCCTCCACGGGAGAGTATTCATTCGCGACGGTGAAAACAACTGGCAGTGCGACGGAGTGTTGCGTTTTTCGACATAAGCAGAACGGGCGTCGAGACGAGCTTCGATGCGGTTATTCTTCCGCCAAGAGCCGTTAACAAATCAGATGGAAGTTGCTTGAATTCGGTAGTATCGAGCGGAAGAAATCCACAAATGGGTGTGGCTTTGCTTGTCGACGTAACATGCCGGCGAATGGCTTACAACTAAATTGAAAATAAATAGCGATCTCGAAACAAAACGTCGGCGCTTCGCGCAGCTACTGATCTCTTTGAGCGGGGTGATAGCCGCGACGGTGCTTCTGTCCTTCCCTGCGGGTGCCGGGCATAGTTACGCTCCTCGGAGGAACGCGCTTGAGGGACAAACGGGGCAAACTGCGCGCTACACAGGTCCGGGTTCTTGCGCGTCAAGTGCCTGCCACGGAAGCGTAACGCCGCGCTCGGAAAATCGTGTGCTGCAGAACGAATACAGCACTTGGATCGTCAAGGACAAACACTCGAAAGCATACGCGTCGCTGAAAGGCGCAGTCGGCGAGCGGATGGCGGCGATTTTGGGCGTGGGTAAAGCTGAGTCAGCGCCGAAATGCCTGGCGTGCCATGCGCTCGACGTGCCGGCAGCGGAGCGCGCTCGCACCTTTGATCTGAGCGAAGGCGTTAGCTGCGAAAATTGCCACGGCCCTGCCGCCGCCTGGCTTGGCCCGCACACCGAGCGCGACTGGACGCATCAAAAATCACTCGCCGCGGGCATGTACGACACGCGCAATCTCACGAAACGCAGCGAGAAATGCCTGAGTTGCCATTTGGGCAGTGAGGAAAAATCTGTCGACCACGAAATGATCGCGGCAGGACATCCAGATCTCTATTTCGAGCTCGATTCTTTTTCGGCCGTAATGCCGCGTCACTGGAGAGAGCCGGGTGAACCGGGCGAGCCAGAAAATTCCGACCGCTGGTACGACGTCCGCGAACTCACGACAGGCCAGGGCGTTCAGCTGAGGCAATCGCTGCTTCGCCTCGCCTCTCGCACTCGGGGCAAAACCTGGCCGGAGTATTCCGAGCTGCAATGCTATGCGTGCCATCACAATCTGACGCAGCCACAGGATAGCTGGCGGCAGGCGCGCGGTTATCCCGGACGCCGGCCCGGCGATCCGCCGTGGAATCCGTCGCGCTACACAATTTTTCACGAAGTCGTCGCACAGGTGGATGCTGACAGCGCGGCGAGACTCGATTCCGAACTCTCGCACCTCGGGCAATTGATGAGCCAGTTGAATCCAGATCGCGAGGCCGTTGCGACGTCGGCGAATAATTCCGCGAAACTTGTCGGCGATTTGTCTTCGAAAATCAATTCTATTCCCGGCGACTCTGCTTCGACCCTTCGCCTGCTGCAAAAAATCTCGGACGATGCGGACAATATTTCGGGCCAGGGCGAGCACGCCGCAGCGCAGGCAGCCATGGCTATCCAGTCGCTGTTCGTTGCATACGAGCGAAACGAGAAACTCCCGCGTTCAGCGGAGATTCGCGCGGCCATTACTGCGCTGTTTCAGGAGTTGCAGAATCCGTCGGCATACGACCCTGCGCGCTTCGCTAGCCGGCTGCGTCAGGTAAACGCGCTGCTTCGCGAGTAGTTAGCATTCCAGATTGCGCACGCCAAGCTGAGGAGAATGTTGAGTGGAAAAGTATGACCTCATTGTAATCGGCTCCGGTCCCGCGGGCGAAAAGGGAGCCGCTCAAGCCGCTTATTTCGGCAAGCGCGTCGCACTCATAGAGTGCAGTTCGATTCTGGGTGGCGCGTGCGTTAACACCGGAACGATTCCCAGCAAGATTCTCCGCGAATCCGCGCTTTATTATTCGGGAGTCCAGCAGCGCGGTCTCTATGGCGTCGATTACTCTTTGAAAGACCGCTTGACGGTGAAGAATTTTATGCACCGCAAGGACGTGGTGGTCGAGACTCAGCGCGAGAAGCTCCGCGAGAATCTGGCGGCGCACAAAGTCGATCTCATCCGCGGATTTGCGTCGTTCGAGGGTCCGAATACTGTAGCCGTGCACACCCCGCGAAATGAAAAGCTGGCCCTGCGAGGCGAAGTGATTCTTATCGGAACGGGTTCGGCGCCCCACCGGGCACCCGAAATTCCGTTCGATGATGAGGTCGTCTTCGATTCAGATTCGATTTTGCAAATGGGCGCGATTCCCAAGAGCCTTGCCGTAATCGGTGGAGGCGTGATCGGATGCGAATACGCCTCGATTTTCACGGCTCTCGGAGTCGAAGTGGCGCTCGTTGACGGCCGCGACCGCGTTCTACCCTTTCTCGATGCTGAGATCTCAGAGTGTCTGCGGCAAAGCCTCGCGGACCTCGGCGTTCGATTCTATTTCGGTGAGCGCATGTCGCAAATCGAACGCATCCAGAATAGTGTTCGCATCACGCTTCACTCTGAAAAAACTATCGAGATGGAAGCGGCGCTGTTCGCGGCCGGCCGTCGGGGAGTGGTTGAAAAGCTGCGCCTGGAAAGTGCAGGAGTCAGATTGAATAAGCGCGGTTATATTGAGGTGAATGAGAATTACAGAACGTCAGCACCTTCGATCTACGCCGCCGGCGATGTGATCGGATTCCCGGCGCTCGCATCCACCTCGATGGAGCAGGCACGCGTCGCTGTGTGCCATGCGTTCGGATTTCAATACAAGCAACGCCTGGCCTCGAATCTTCCGATGGGCATTTACACGATTCCTGAAATTTCAGCAGTAGGCGAAACGGAAGAATCCTGCAAAGAAAAGAAAATCGATTACGAAGTTGGCCGTGCTCGTTATCCAAACAACGTTCGCGGCCAAATCGTCGGCGATCGTACCGGACTTATGAAATTGATCTTCAAGAAGGCTGACCGCCGGCTGCTGGGCGTCCAGATAATCGGCGAGAACGCCACGGAGCTGATTCATCTGGGCATGATGGCGCTCGAGTCAGGGATGGCACTCGATGTCTTCATCGAATTCGCTTTCAATTACCCGACGCTTTCCGAGATGTACAAGTACGCCGCCTACGATGGCCTCGGGAATCTCACGGGTCACAAGCTTCGGGAAGGATAGAAGGCTAGAGGTCGCGCGAATAGACTGATCTTCCTGTCGTTTTGTGAATTCAGTCGGTCGGATTCCTCGGAAATTTTAGATAGGGAAGCCGCACTCCGTTAATCACAATCTGATCCGCCCGGATCGACGCCGCCGGCTCGAATCCCGCCGCGCCGCCCGCCGTCACGAAGTCATCCTGGTCCACGCCGTCGCCACTCACGCCCAATCCCCCCACAAGGACGCCATTCTTATAGAGCGGTTCCGAGCCCGGGAAAAATACGATGCCGCTCTGGTTCGCCATCGGCCAGGCCGAGCTTGGAACCTGAAGCCCCTGAGTACACGGATGCGCGACATCCATCGTATAGAGATTGAAAAACGGCCCGGGTGACGTGCCATCGATTCCCGACGGGAAAAACGGTTGCGCGCCAAAACCGATGGTACGATTCGTCACCGCCGTTCCCATCGGAACTTCGTTCAAATCCGCAGACTGCCTTGTGGCTCCGCTGAAATAAATCACATTGCGCGCTTTCGTCGCCGCCACGTCGATGCTGAATATGGTTGAGTCCGTCATTCGATGAAGCCCGATCAACGTGCCGTCGAGATCGCTCACCGCGATCACCATTTTTGCTCTCTCTCCAATGGGCAGCCTGATTTGCGAGCGCGTTTGATTTGCCGTCGCCACGGCATTGCTGATGATCTGGGCCACGTCCGCCGCCGTCAATCCTCCCAGCGGCCCATTCGTCGTGGGTATCAGATCGCCTTCAGGAGGAACTCCTGGGCTTGTCACAGGTCCCTTAGTAAAGAACGCCGCATTGAATGTGCCAGCTGTAACGCCACTCGGAGGCGTCGTCTGATTTACGAAGGGCAACGTAATACCTGCAATCGTAACGATGCCCGGCGCCGGAAATGCCGGAAATCCAATGCCGTCGGTCGCGGCGCTGGGGCCGCCCATGGCGACCATTCCTGCAGCAGCGAAAGCTACATACTCCGCAACGTTCCCATCCGCCAGCGCGACGCCAATTCCGCCAACCTCTTGCCCGTTCTTGAAAATTGGCACCCCACCCGGATTCACAGCCGTTGGAACCGTATCGTTGATATCCGCCTTGCCCGTTGTGATTCCGAAACCAGGCCGCGCGTCCCCGATTGTTGTTGCGGGTGGCACAGTCGCGCTCAAACTCGCGGCAAGATTGCAGCCGCGATTCGTATTCTCGATTCCATAGAGCGCGGCGCTTCCGGTATTCATCACCCCTGGCGGAAAATGCACGCCGCTGATGAATCGCACTGTCCGTGAAGAAAGCGGCGCTTGGTCATTGCTGAAAAATGCGCCTGTGCGCGCGAGCGACACCGCGAGTTCATCGGGCGGAACCGGAGTGCCAAAATTTCCCGGCAGCGATGCGGGGGCGCCCGGCTGTTCATACACCGCGAGTATGCGTCCGAGCCGGTCAACCACAGCGATCGCCATCGCATTGGACTGCGCGGTCGTGGCCGCCGCTTGTACCAGCATTTGCACGTCGGCTTGTGTCAGGCTCTCCGTGGCCGGCGGGGGCTCCGGTGGAGGAGTCGCTCCCCCGCCCCCGCTCGTGCTTCCGCCGCAAGCGGCAAGTTCAATGCACAACGCGATCACAAGGAACATGCGAACCCAAGGGCAAAGCGCGGAGACCGCCAGACAAGGCGCACCATCCCGAAGGATCGGGCTTCGGACCTGAATCATACGAGTGATTTATTCGTATCATACCAGCACACCCTTCTCAATGATTCCGCAAATCAGTTGTTCAATCATGATTGAATGGTCCAGGAAACCAATTCCCCAATTGTGAATCCGGGAGAGGGGTGGAAGCTCCATTGCGCGTACGCTTTTTGAAACGTGCGGTGCTTTGCCTGCTGATCGGTTTGTGGTGTCTGGCGTCCCCCCTGAAAATAACAGCGCAACAACGTTTGCCCGGTCAGTCTGCGCCAAAGAATGCTGCGCTGGAAGGTATCGTACGTCAGGAAAACGGGCGCCCTGTGATTGGCGCGCGAATTCTTTTGCGAGGCATCGCCACGAACCAGCAATCGGTAAAAATCAGCGACGCGCAGGGCGTGTTTCGTTTCCTCGAAGTGCCGCCAGGAGCTTACGAAGTAACGATCACAGCAGAAGGTTTTGAGCAATTTAGAAATCCTACGATTCAGCTCAAAGCGGGCGATGATTTCGTTCTTGAGGCCGCGCTCGTCCCCGCCCCTTCGACGAATTCCGCGCCGCCATCGTTCCCTCAGATTCCCGGCGGAGTTTCGAATCCCCCGTCTGCCTCAGCGCCAACTCCACCCTCTGCGCCGGTTGTGATCCAAAATGGGAGCGAGCAGGAGCAGCAGAAAACGGAGACTCCCGCGGAGGCGCTGCCTTCGTCCGATCAGGTTTTCTATCCCCAGCCCGATCGTTGGCTGATTACGATGCCTGACTGGGACCGCTATGGAACCGGTGGCGAACATCCGTACGTTCGAGGCAGTAAGTGGGATCCGTTCGACCGAAATAAATGGAAAGGCGACGTCCCGATCATTGGCCAGCAAATCTTTCTGAATTTTACGGGCATAAGCGACACGTTTCTGGATTTCCGCCGATTACCCACACCCAGCAACATCAGCACCGCGAGGCCCGGAAGCACTGATTTCTTCGGTAAAGGGCAGCAGTTTTTTCTCGATCAACTTTTTCTTTTTTCCTGGGATCTATTTCATGGCGATACTTCATTTCGTCCAGTCGACTGGCGAATCCGAATCACTCCGGCTGTCAGTTTGAATTATCTCAACGTCCAGGAACGCGGAATCGTCAACGCCGACGTGACCAAAGGCACCACGCGTTTCGACGCGCACATCGGTTTGCAGGAAGCCTTCGGCGAACTCAAGATCAAGGATATCGGCCCAAATTACGACTTTATCTCGGTGCGCGCCGGCATTCAGGGATTTAATAGCGACTTCCGCGGTTTCCTGTTTGTGGAAGAGCAACCTGGCGTCCGCATCTTCGGCAATCTCGATTCGAATCGGTGGCAATATAACGTCGCGTATTTTAATTTCCTCGAAAAGAATACCAACAGCGGTTTGAATTCCATGGCGCTCCGCAATCAGCAAGTGATCATCGCCAACGTGTTTCGCCAGGATTTCCTGTTCCAGGGTTACACCGCGCAGTTGAGCGTTCATTACGACAAAGACGATGCCACCATCCACTACGACGACAACGGTTTTCTCGTGCGCCCTTCGCCGATCGGAAAAGTGTTTTCCAGTGGCATGATCCAGCCCCACAGCGTTCATGCGGCTTACATCGGTTGGACTGGCGACGGCCACATCGGGCGAGTGAATCTGACCCATGCTTTTTATCAGGCACTGGGAAACGACAGCTTCAATGCTATCGCAGGAAAACCAGTGACTATCAACGCGCAGATGGCGGCGCTCGAAGTATCGGTGGATCGCGACTGGTTCCGGCTGAAGGGTTCGCTCTTTTATGCTTCTGGCTCTGCGAACCCATCCAGTAGCCACGCCCGTGGATTCGATTCCATCGATGATTTCCCTGAATTCGCGGGAGGAATCTTCAGCCTTTGGAATCGCGAGAGTATCCGGCTCACGGGCTCGGGGGTCGCGCTCAATTCTGGCAACAGCCTTCTTCCCGATTTGCGTTCGAGCAAAGACGAAGGCCAGGCCAATTTCGTGAATCCCGGAATCTTTCTCGCGAACGTCGGCGCCAATTTCGATATCACGCCGAAATTGCGCGGGTTTGTAAACGTGAACTACCTGCGCTTCGAACGAACCGAGGCGCTCGAGCAGATCCTGTTTCAGGCGCCAATTCGTCACAGCATCGGTTTTGATTCGAGCATCGGCGTGCGTTACAGGCCACCACTGACCGAAAACATCGCGATTACGGCCGGCGCTGCCACATTGGTTCCAGGTCAAGGCCTGAAAGACATATACAGCGGCAAATTGATGTACACATTTTTCACCGATATCAGGTTTCAGTTTTGAAGAATGATTTTATCGGCGCGCAAAATGAATAAAACAGCCCGCACCGCGACAACTCGACACGGAAATGTACAACGAGTGGGGGCCACACTAGTTGTGACGCTCAGCGCGCTCGCCGTTTCGTTGTTGTTTGAAAGGCACTCGCACGCCCAATCCGATCCCCAACAGCATGACTTGCTCAGACAATCGCAAGCCGACGTGGATCGAAAGAATTCCGGGTGCGTTTCCTGCCACACCAGCACCGACGAACCCTCGATGCATCCCACCGGCACCGTTCGTCTCGCATGTATCGATTGCCACGGCGGCGATTCCACCGCAACGCTAGCGCCAGGGACAAACTCCAAGACGCCTGAATACGAGCAAATAAGAAATCGCGCGCATGTGCAGCCAAATGATTCCGCTCTCGCCGGCCGGTCAGGAAATCCGCAGCGCCTGTACACAAAATGGCTGCGCGAAAGTTATGAGTACATCCGCTTCGTCAATCCGGGAGACCTGCGCGTTGCTGCCGCAACCTGTGGCACAGCCGGGTGTCACGCACCGGAAGTCATGAAAGTAAAAACCAGCATGATGACGCACGGAGCGATGCTTTGGGGAGCCGCGCTTTACAATAACGGCTCGTTCCCTCTGAAAAATGCGCGCTTCGGCGAAAGCTACTCGTCTTCCGGCGTGCCTCAAGGAATCCGCACAGTCCCGGCCCCCACTCCCGACGAAATCCGCCAGAAGGGAATTCTTCCAGAACTCACTCCGCTCGAGCGCTGGGAAATATCACAACCCGGAAACGTCCTGCGTGTTTTTGAGCGCGGGGGCGAGAAAAAAGGCGAAATCGGCAACCCTGATCGCGAGGAAGAATCCGGACGCCCCGACGACAAACTAGGTGAACGCGGGTTCGGCACTCTGCTTCGCACCGACCCCGTTTTTCTCGGCCTTCAGAAGACCCGCTTGCTCGATCCGCTGCTCTCGTTACCCGGCACCAACGACGAACCAGGCGACTATCGCGGCAGCGGCTGCACGGCCTGCCACGTCGTGTATGCAAACGATCGCTCTCCGGCACATTCAGGGCCTTACGCGCGCTTTGGACACATGGGAGAAAGCGCCTCTTCCGACCCAACCATCTCGAAGAATGAATCCGGCCATCCCATCCGCCATAGTTTCACGCGAGCCATTCCGTCGAGCCAATGCATGATCTGCCATGTCCATCCGGGAACGAATATGGAGACCACGTATTTCGGGTACACGTGGTGGGACAACGAATCCGACGGCGAAGCGATGTATCCGCGCAACCAGCACAATCCAACAAATGAAGAGAAATATGAGCTGGCACTCAGGAATCCAGAAGGCGCGGCGGCGCGCGGCCTATGGTCGAATCTCGATTTCCTCGAAAAACTCGGCTCGCCAGAATTTAATTCCCAACTGAAGCAAACTCAATTCGCAGATTTTCACAGCCACGGCTGGGTTTTTCGAGCCGTCTACAAACGCGATCGCAAGGGAAATTTACTTGATACCGAAAATAAAGTCGTCGCCCCCGACGATCCCGCAAAATTCCAGAAGGCCGTTCACCTGGCGGACATTCATCTCGAAAAAGGAATGCACTGCATTGATTGCCATTTCGAACAGGATTCCCACGGAACCGGCAAACTTTACGCCGAGCCACGCGCTGCGATCGAACTCGACTGCACCGATTGCCACGGAACGATCGAGAAACGCGCCACGCTGATTTCTTCTGGTCCCGCGTCACCCGCCGGCGGAACTCACTTCGATTCGTTGCGCACTCCCTGGAATGCCCGTCGCTTTGAATATCGCGAAGGCAAACTCTTCCAGCGCTCGATGGTTGAGCCGGATAAAGAATGGGAAGTGGTGCAGGTGCTGGACACCATCACGCCAGGGAATACTCACTACAGCGAAAAATCCCGCTGGGCTAAAACGATCCGCACCGACGGAAAGACCTGGGGCTCGCTCCCCGCCGATTCATCGCAACTCGCGCACGCCAATAGCCGTATGACTTGCTACGCCTGCCACACTTCCTGGACGCCGAATTGCTTCGGCTGCCATCTCGCGATGATGGCGAACCAACGCAAGCCGATGCTGCACAACGAAGGCCTGCTGACGCGCAACTGGACGGCGTACGATTTTCAAGTCCTTCGCGATGACGGTTTCATGCTCGGAATCGACGGTACCGTGACCGGCCATCGTGTCGCCCCGGTTCGGTCCTCGTGCGCGATTCTCGTCAGCTCTCAAAATCAAAATCGCGACTGGATTTACTACACGCAGCAAACGGTCTCGGCCGAGGGCCTGAGCGGCACCGCGTTCAGCACATTTGTCCCACACACGGTTCGCGGAAAGGAAACGAAAGGCTGCGACGATTGTCACATCTCGAATCGCAACGACAACAACGCCTGGATGTCGCAAGTATTGCTTCAAGGCACCAACCTGCTGAATTTCATGGGCCGCTATATTTATGTGGCCGACGGTGCAAAAGGTTTCGACGCTATTGCTGTCGCCGAGCATGACGAGCCCCCGGCCATCATTGGCAGCTATTTGCAGCGCGTCGCATACCCGCAGGATTATCAGCAGCACCTCGCGCGAGATCGCGAGTTGAAAGAAGCCTATCATCACGATGGCGAGGTTCTCGACGTCCAGCTTCGCGGTGAGTATCTCTATGCCGCGCTCGGCACGGGCGGATTCCGCGCGTACGATGTCGCAAACATCGACAACAAGAACTTCTCCGAGCGCGCAGTGACAGCGCCGGTTTCCCCTCTCGGCCAGCGCCTCTACGTAAAAACGAAATATGCCACCGCCATCGCGAGTCCGTCGACGCTCGCCGTCGATCCCGCTCGCACCCACAACCCCGAAAACGAAGAGCAGCCGATTCATCCGCTTTACGCTTTTCTTTACGTCGCGGACAAATACGAAGGCCTCGTCGTCATCGGCGATCCTGATCCCAAAAGCAAGACTCCGGGCGTCAGCACGCTTCTCAACGGCGACCCGCGGGATAATTTCCTGAAGCGCGCCCTGGCCTTCAACCCCGGTGGAATTTTGAATGGCGCCCGTCGCATCACGATCGCCGGCACGTACGCCTACATCCTTTGCGATCGCGGCTTGGTTGTCGTTGACCTCGACAATCCTCTTAGGCCCCGCGTCGCCGCCGAAATCGGCGCACCTGCCCTAGACTCGCCGCAAGGAATCGCGATCCAGTTCCGCTACGCTTTCGTCGTCGATCGCGCCGGGCTAAAAACCCTCGACGTTTCCGATCTCGGCAATCCCCGCCTCGTCTCGGCTGCGCTCGTGCCCCTGGAAGACGGACGCAACGTTTACGTCGCCCGCACCTATGCTTACGTCGCGGCCGGCAAACAGGGCATCGCCATCATCGACGTGCAAAAGCCCGAAGAACCGAAGCTCGATCAAATTTTTACCGCGGACGGTAAACTAACCGACACCCGCGACATCAAAATCGGAATGGTTGACGCGAGCGCGTTCGCCTTTGTCGCTGACGGTCGCAACGGTCTTCGTGTCCTGCAAATCCTGTCGCCCGAAGACTCGCAAAATTCCTACGGTTTCAGCCCGCGGCCCACTCCCAAACTCATCGCCACGTATCGCACCCGTGGCCCTGCGCTCTCAGTCTCGAAAGGGACCGACCGCGATCGTGCCGTCGACGAAAGCGGCAATCAAATATCCGTCTTCGGCCGCCGCGGCGCGCGCCCGTTCACTCGCGAGGAAGCCAACCGGCTCTATCTGCGTGACGGCAAACCCTACACAGTCCCCAACGATCCACCAAAATAAATTGGTCGTCAGGATTGTCCGTCCCATAAGCAAAGGCGTTGGCCAGGAAGGTACTTGCCAAAACCCCAGAAGAATTGAGACTGCGACCCTTGCCCCGCATCCAATCGAATGAAGGAGATAGTCAATGAGCACAATCCTCGTTACAGGCGGGTCAGGTTTTATCGGCAGCCATACTATTCTGCAGCTCCTCGCCGCGGGCCATCAGGTCCGCACCACGATAAGAAACTTGAAGCGCGAAGGCGACGTACGCGCGATGTTGAAAGAAGGTGGAGCTCAGACTGGCGATCGCCTTTCGTTCGTTGCCGCCGATCTCACAAACGATGCAGGCTGGCCGGAAGCCGTCGCCGGCTGCGAATATGTGCTGCACGTCGCGTCACCACTTCCCGAACGCGTCCCCAAGGACGAGAACGAGCTGATAGTTCCCGCACGCGAAGGCACGCTCCGTGTGCTCCGCGCCTCGCGCGATGCCGGCGTCAAGCGCGTGGTGCTCACCTCTTCATTCGCCGCCGTCGGCTACGGCCATAAGCAGCGCAACGAGCCGTTCACCGAACAGGACTGGACCGATCCAAATTGCGGCGACGTCCTTCCCTACACAAAATCGAAAACCTTGGCCGAACACGCGGCGTGGAATTTCATGGCCGCCGAAGGCGGCAACCTCGAGCTTTCTGTTATCAATCCTGTCGGCGTATTCGGCCCGGTCCTGGGGCCCGATTATTCGGCCTCGATTCTAATCGTTCAACGCATGATGGACGGCGCCATGCCAGGCGCCCCGCGGCTCTATTTCGGCGTCGTCGATGTGCGCGACGTCGCCGATCTGCACATTCGCGCCATGACTCATCCCGCCGCCAAGGGCGAACGCTTCCTAGCCGTTGCCGGTGATTTCATGTCAATGCAGGAAATCGCCAAGGTGCTGAAGAACCGTATTGGCGCGGCTGCCAGAAGGGTTCCCATACGGCAAGTGCCCAACTGGATGGTGCGCCTTGTTGCGATAAAAGATCCCGCAGCAAAGCAGATCCTGCCCGAGCTAGGCAAAAAGAAGAACGCCACCAACGAAAAGGCCAGGCGCATTCTGGGCTGGGCGCCCCGTTCGAATGAAGAAGCCATCGTCGCGACAGCCGAAAGCCTCGTGCGGCTGGGTCTTTTGAAGGACAGCTCGAAAAAAGCCGCTTAAATCGCGTTGAACGCACTCACAACGGCAGTCGCACCGCCGCATTGCGCAAATCTGCAATCGTCGGATAGCCATCAATGGCCATCAGCAAGTCCGCCTCGGCCAAAATGGAGCGCAGCACGTGAATAATTCCGTCCACTCCATCAAGCGCCAGGCCATAGCAATACGGACGCCCAACGCCCACCGCAGTTGCTCCCAGCGCAAGCGCTTTCGCCACATCTGAGCCCGAGCGCACGCCGGAATCGAACAGCACCGGAGTATTTCCCGCCGCTTTCACCACACCGGGAAGCATATCGATCGTCGCGATGCCGCCATTTGCCTGCCTTCCGCCATGATTCGAGCAGTAAATCCCATCAACTCCGCCATCAATCGCTCTGCGCGCGTCGTCGGGATGGCAAATACCCTTCAGCAGTAGCGGCAACTTGGTCAGAGAACGCAGCCACGGGAGATCCTCCCACGTCATCGGATTCGCAAACACCTTCGCCCATGCCAGGATCGCCGCGCGAGGATCTTCCTGCGGAGATTTCTCCAGCTTGGCGCGGAATCGAGGATCAGAGAAATAATTCGCTAAACAATGGCCGCGCAGCTGCGGGAAATTCGATTGATTCAGATCCCGAGGACGCCATCCCGTAATCCAGGTGTCCAGCGTCACGACGATCCCCTTGAACCCGGCCGCTTCGGCCCTTTCGACGAAACTTTCCGCCAGCGCGCGGTCGTTCGGGGTGTAGAGCTGGAAAAAGCCTGGAGTTCCTCCGAACTCCTTGGCGACCACTTCGAGGGGATCGATCGTGAGCGTCGAGGCAATCATCGGAATCTTGCTTCGCGCTGCAACCCGGGCGGCAGCCAGGTCTCCGTGACCATCTTGCGCGCAAAGCCCAAGCACCCCGATGGGCGCCATGAAGATCGGCGTAGGCAGTTCCATCCCGAATAGTTTTATCGAGAGGTCTCGAACCGGCCGCGCAGCCAGCATCCGCGGAATTATTCCCCAGTGCTCAAATGCACTCACATTCGCTCTTTGTGTGTGTTCGTCCCCGCAGCCACCAGCCACGTAAGACACCAGCGACGGCGGCATCGCCGCGTGAGCCCGCTTCTCGAGGGTCGCGAAATCCACGGGCAGCTTGGGAAGCTTGCCGCTTAAACCCGCAAGGTAGATTTCGTCCTGATACTCACCGAAGTTTGTCATTGGTGTTCCGAGTGGAACGGCCGCGCCCCCTATCGACTGGACAAGTTCCGCACCGCTAAATTCCTGTCTCATTATGGCGGCGCCGGGAAGATTTGCCCAATATTCTTCGCTGGATTCTGCATCGCCCGTTGGTTACGCTCATCCCCTGGCCTTAGGGCGTTGTAGGAGGAAGCCGCTTGTTCGGATTGATTCGCGACTTGATTCGCCCGTATCGCGCGGCGTTGAGCGTCGTGTTGGTGGCGATGCTGGTGCAGACGGCCGCTGCACTGGCGGCTCCCTGGCCGCTGAAAGTGATTCTCGATTCAGTGGTCAGCCATCGTCCACTGCCGAAATGGCTGGCGCATCTCATCGAGCCCCTGATGTTGAATCAGCCGCAGATGAGGCTCGCCACGCTGGCGGCTCTCGCGCTCGTGGCGATTGCGCTCATCGGAGCTATCGCGTCCTACATTCAGAACTACTACACGGAAAGCGTGGGCCAATGGATTGCCCATGACCTGCGCATGCGCACATACCACCATCTGCAAAAACTTTCGTTGAGCTATTACGACAGCCATCAGACCGGCGCGATGCTGAGCACCATTACCGACGACGTCGATACCATTCAGCAGTTCGCGAGTTCCTCCACGCTGGGCATCGCCGTCGATCTGCTGACGATTGTCTGCATGGTAGGCCTGATGTTCTGGCTCAACTGGGATTTTGCGCTGATCGCTCTGGGGCTGACGCCCTTTCTGCTCCTATTCGTCTCGCGTTTCAAGCGCGCCGTAAAACAGGCCACTCACGAAGTCCGCAAGAAGCAAAGCAACATCGTCTCGGCCGTGCAGCAAGGTCTCGAATCGATGCGCGTCGTGCAGGCGTTTGGACAGGAGGAGCTCGAGCAGAAGCAACTCGAAGTTGTCAGCAAAGCCTCGGTGCAGGCCGCCTTGCGGGCGCGGCGCATCAAGTCTTCGCTCTCGCCTGTCGTCAACGTAGCGGTGGCCGCCTGTACCGGCATCGTGCTCGCCCGCGGTGCGGCGTTGATCATGCGCGGCGCTATGACCGTTGGCGACCTGACCGTATTCCTCGCCTACTTGAGCCGATTCTTCAAGCCAGTGGAGGACCTGGCGAAGATGTCGAACACAATGGCTCAGGCCGCAGTGGGCGTGGAACGAGTCCAGGCGCTTTTGCAGACGGACGTGATTACGCCGGAACGCGCCGACGCAGTCGACCCGCCTCCATTGACTGAAGGCCTCATATTCGATCACGTCGCATTCCACTACCAGCCAGACCAGCCTGTGCTGAAGGATGTTTCGTTCGCTGTGAAGGCCGGCGAGATGGTTGGCATCGTGGGACCGACTGGCAGCGGAAAATCCACCGTGATGAGCCTGATCCCGCGCTTCTACGATCCGACAAACGGCACGATTCGCATTGACGGCACGGATGTCGCCGACTTGAAGCTGCAGCCCTTTCGAAATCAGGTTGGCTATGTCCTCCAGGACACCGTCTTGTTTCGCGGAACTGTAGCCGAAAACATTGCATTCGGCCGGCCGGGCGCCACGCGCGAAGAGGTGATTGCAGCCGCCAAGGCTGCGAACGCCGATGAGTTCATTCAGAAAATGTCTGCCGGATACGACACCATGGTTGGCGAAGGCGCGCAGGCCCTCTCCGGCGGCCAGCGCCAGCGCATCGGCATCGCGCGCGTGTTCGTGCGCAATAGCTCGATTTTATTGCTCGACGAGCCGACCGCCGCGCTCGACAGCGAATCGGAGCGCACCGTAATTGAAGCTCTCGAGGAGCTGATGAAAAATCGCACCGTGATCATGATCGCCCACCGCTTGTCGACGATTCGCGACGCGGACAAGATAGTCGTTTTGAAAGACGGCGTGGTGGCGGAGCAGGGTACGCACGACGAATTGATGACGGTAAACGGTTTGTACGCGGAGATGCACCGGACGCAGTTCACCGATTCTTCGCTGCATGAAAGTCCGTCCATGCTGCGGGCGAAGAGGGCGCTGCAAGCAGCGCCTGCCAACTCCTAAAGGGGAACGTTCGGCGATGTCGCGACACTTGATTGTCCTGCCCGATGATTCGCCAAAAGCGTTTCTCAAGGCCATTGCTAAGGCCAAGAAATCGCTGCGGATCAAGATGTTCATTTTTTCCGATCCTGCCATGCGCAAAGCAGTGATTGCGGCCCACAAGCGCGGCGTCAAAGTTCGCGTGATGCTGAATCCGATCCGGCGCGACGGGACCGGCGAGAACAAAGCAACGAGGGCAGCACTATTGTTGGCAGGTGTCGAAGTGATGGACAGCAACCCGAAATTTCCGGTCACACATGAGAAGTCTATGGTGGTGGATTCGAAAGTTGCATTCATCCACTCGCTGAACTGGGATACCGAGAACCTTGAAGAAACCCGCGACTACGCCATCCGCACGAAGCATAAGCACGAGGTGCAAGAAGTGATAGACGGTTTCGAAGCAGATTGGCACCGGCATCACTTCGATCCGGGCGAAGGCGCGCACATGATCTGGGCGGTCGGCAATGCGCGTGAGCGCATCGCCAAGCTCATTGACGGTGCGAAGGACACCCTCTGGTTGCAGCACGAGCGTTATCAGGACCCGGTGATTCTGGAGCGCCTGGTGCGGGCTAAGATGCGCGGTGTGGACGTGCGCGTGATGGCGCGGGCGCCCCACACATTAAAAGAAAAGAAGCTGCCCGAAGGCGTCGGCGGAATGCGCGTGCTTGACGACGTGGGGATCAAGGTTCATAAGCTGCATCACATGAAGCTGCATGCGAAGCTGGTAATGGCGGATGCCGAGCGAGCCATCGTCGGCTCGGTCAATCTGGCCCCAGGTAGCTTCGATGAAAGGCGCGAGCTGGCCATCGAGGTAGACGACCATAAGATTGTGCGCAGGCTGCGTCGCGTGATTGAGCGCGACTGGAAACATTCCCGCCCGATTGATCTCTCCGACGAAGGTCTGGCCCGTGATCTCGAAAAATATGGGCCGAAAGTGATTCACGAGCTAGCGCTTACCCCGAACCCGGACGCCGAGGTAAAATCCAAGAAGAACGGCAAGCAGAAGCGCAAAGGCACAAAGAAGAAAAAGCGCCGCTGAATCCGTGCACGCTTCCCGCCCACCCTCCTGTTGCCTCCTGGAAGCCCAGGGGTTTGCTTTTCAGCCCCGCACTTCAGCTTGCAGCTCCCGTTTTCACAGCCCTGCCAAGTTATTCAGGTATTAACTTACCTAAAAGTATGCTACCATTCACCGTTTTTATATGACGACGCACACGACGCTATCGGGTTCAGTGGCACAGGCACTCTGGCTTGTCCTGAGGAGGTTCACCACCGACGAAGGGCCTGTGCGCCTTTGCTGCGGCAATCCCAAAAAGCCGCCGCATCTCGCCCTATCGCTAACGATTGAATTTCTAATCGCAAATCTGGAATTAGAATCCGAGCCAACTCATAGAAAACTAAGCCCACTAAAAATTTCTAATCGCAAATATTCTGCGATTTTTTATCCGTGTTTTCGCGCCCGCTCGCCACTCGCTTCTTCAAAGGAAGCCTCGCCTCCCACATTTCTAATAGCAACATTCACCAATTCAAAAATCGAGTCAAGCCATTGCAAACAAAGCAGAAAGCTAAATTCTAATAGTAACAAAACCGGCATTTCCGGGAATTGCGGGACGCCCAACCTCGAGCAGTTGGAAGTCACATTCTTAGCTGGATTCCTCACCGCTTGTTTGGTTACGCTCGTCGACGCTGATTTTGCCCATGATCAGGACGGGAGAAACGTGAAATACGACGGCATCATCATCGGCTCAGGACAAGCGGGCAACCCTCTCTCCTCAGCGCTCACCGAGCGCGGCTGGACCGTCGCGCTCATAGAAAAATCGTATCTCGGCGGCACCTGCATCAACACTGGCTGCACGCCGACGAAGACGATGATCGCGTCAGCCCAGGTGGCGCACTACGCTCGCAATGGCAAGAAATGGGGCGTCAATACAAGCGGCGTGAGCGTGGATCTTCCCGCGATTGTGGCTCGCAAGAATGCAGTGGTGCGGTATTTTCGCGATGGCCAGCAGCGCCGCGTCGATAAGCATCCGAAGCTGCGCCTCTACCGGGGCGTCGCGCGCTTTCTCTCACCGAATCAGGTGCAGGTGGGAGACGAGATTCTCGAGAGCGACAAGATTTTTATCGACGCGGGAACGCGGCCCGCTCCGCCGCGCATCCCCGGGAGCGACTCGGTCGGCTACCTCACGAATGAGTCGCTGATGGAACTGCGGGAAATTCCCGAACACTTGATTGTCCTCGGTGGCGGCTATATCGGGCTTGAATTCGGGCAGATGTTCCGCCGCTTCGGCAGCCGCATCACGGTCATTCATCGCAGCGGTCAAATCCTTGGACAAGAAGACGCTGACGTCGCCGTCGCCCTTCAGAAAGCGCTCGAAGCTGAAGGCATCGAGTTCCAACTGAATGCAAATTCAAAGAAAGTAGAAAAGCACAACGGCGAAATTGTCCTCACCGTTGAAACAGCCGCCGGTTCGCAAACATTTCATGGCTCTCACCTTCTCGCAGCCACTGGCCGTGTCCCGAATACCGATGATCTCGGCGTTGACAAAGCCGGAATTGCGCTCGATTCGCGCGGCTACATCAAAGTCAACGAAAAGCTGGAGACCAGCGCACCGGGAATCTGGGCGCTCGGCGACGTGAAGGGCGGCCCGGCGTTCACGCATATTTCCTACAACGATTACCAGATCGTCTTTGGCAATCTTATCGAGGGCAAGAATCTGACGACCGTGAATCGCTGTGTTCCGTATTCTCTTTTCACCGATCCACAACTCGGACGCGTGGGGATGACGGAGAAGGAAGCGCGCGCCAGCAGCCGCAAGCTGAAAATCGGAACGTATCCGATGTCGAGCGTGTCCCGCGCCATCGAGCGCGACGAAACAACCGGCTTCATGAAAATTATCATTGATGCCGAAACGGATCGCATCCTCGGCGCTTCGATACTCGGAGTGGAAGGCGGCGAAACCGTGCAGCTTCTCGGCGCGATGATTCTAGCCGATGCGCCATACACCGTATTGAAGGGCGCCGTCTTTATTCATCCCACATTGGTGGAAGGGCTCTTCGGTCTTCTGGAAGCAGTGAAGCCCGTATGAGAGTCTTCTCGCCCAGTCCCCGCCCCGAACCCTGGGCCTCTCGACGCAGACGCATCACGCAACCCTGGATGTTGCCTTTCGTTAAGTTGGAGCGGGGCTGGGAATGGCTCGCCTATTTCCTGAGCCACTGGAAATTTCTCGAGGTCTTGGAATACATGAGCAGCCTGAGCATTCTCTTCGCTGTTCTTTTTTATTTCTCCGAGTCGGGTGACCGTCTCAAGCAAAAGCACTACCAGGCCTGGCAGGTGATCAACACAGCGCAAGGAAAAGGCGGAAGCGGAGGCAGGCTCGAAGCCTTGCAGGAACTCAACGTTGATCGGATCCCCCTGGTGGGCGTCGATGTTTCAGGCGCGTTTTTGCAAGGAGCGAAATTGGCCAATGCCCGTTTGTTGCGCGCAAATTTTAATTCTGCTGATTTGCGCGACAGCGATTTCCACCTTGCCGATTTCACCGATGCGGATTTAAAGTCTGCCAACTTCCGCGCAAGCAATCTGACAAAAGCGAATTTTCGGCGCGCTGATCTGAGCGGCAGCGACCTCGGAGAAGCGGACTTGACTGATGCTAACTTGGCCGGCGCCAATCTGGACGATGCGGACTTGAGCGGCGCGAACCTGGCCGGCGTTCAGTGGCGGGAAATTGCGGGTGCCAGGAATTTGACGATCGAAGGCGTGAAGAATGCGCCGCCGGGATTTGTCGACTGGGCAAAGCAGAAGGGAGCTCTGACCTCTTCGAATGTTGGAGAAAAGAGCAAATAGCACGCCTATTTCATCTCTTCGCCTTACTGATTCTGCGGCATCTGTAGAATCTTTGATTCATTCCAGGCATCCAAACCCCAAGTGAGAACTCGATCGTCGCAATGAGGGTGAAGTTGTATTATATGAGCGGAGGCGCCGATGCGAATCCCTGAACTCTCCCTTCGAAACATAACCTTCGCGGTCGCTTTCATTCTTGCCGTGATCGGCATCGCGCGTTTATCGGCAGGCGCTGCGACAACTGAACCGCTGCCTGCGGCTGACCAGTCCGCGAGTCTCGCGGCATGGGGCGAGATTGCGACGGTGCTCCAAAATCCGCGCTGCCTCAACTGCCATCAGCTCGATTCTCCGCTACAGGGCGATTCGCGCCGGGTTCATATTCCTCACGTCGTGCGCGGGTCGGATAATCAAGGCGTCGGCGCGATGCGCTGCCAGAACTGCCACAACAATATGGGGAACAATCCGACGTCGGGAACGCCGGGCGGATTGCATTGGCAACTCGCTCCGGTATCGATGCTGTGGCAGGGACTATCGAGCGCAGATTTATGCCGCGCAGTGAAGGATCCGAAGAAAAATGGCAATCGGGACGGCGCAGCGCTGATCAAGCACATGGAAGACGAACCGCTCGTGCTGTATGGCTGGGATCCGGGCAAGGGTCGCGAGCCGGTGCCGGTTTCGCACGAGAAGGTTGTCGAAGACATGAAGGTTTGGGTCGCTGGCGGAATGGCCTGCCCGAATTAACCGCGACTTTCTAGATGCATCAGGGCGCGTCGAGCTGTGCGCCCAAGCGGGAAGGAGAATTCGATGATTACTCTGAAGGTGAATGGCGAATCGCATGAATTAGACGTGAGTCCAGAAATGCCGCTGCTGTGGGCATTGCGCGACAGGCTTCATTTGACCGGCACGAAATTTGGCTGCGGCAAGGCGATGTGCGGCGCATGTACGGTGCATATCGATGGGCAAGCCGCGCGCTCGTGCTCAATCATGGTAGGCGAAGCGGCGGGGAAGACGATCACGACGATTGAAGCAGTATCTGGAAGAGTGGCCGAGGCGGTGACGCAGGCGTGGCAGCGGCTCGACGTGGTCCAGTGCGGCTATTGCCAGTCGGGGCAGATCATGTCCGCAATCGTCTTGCTCAATGGAAACAAAGCGCCGACCGACGAAGACATCGACCTCAGCATGGAAGGCAATATCTGCCGCTGTGGGACGTACGTTCGAATCCGCCACGCGATCCACGAGGCCGCGAAATCACTCGCTTAGGAGGCTACAGCCATGAGCACATCGAATCTTGCGAATCCTGCAGCCCCTGCGGCTGTTGACGCTTCGCGCCGCGATTTTCTGAAGTCGGCCGCCGTTGCTGCGGGCGCCTTCATTCTGGGCACATATGTCGCATTTCCTGAAATTGCGAACGCGCAGGGCGGAGCTCCGCAAGGACCTTACGATCCGAATCTCTTCCTGAAAATCGGTGCGGATAATAGCGTCACGGTGCTCAGCAAGCATTTTGAGATGGGGCAAGGCGTGACCACCGGCCTCTCTACAATGGTGGCGGAAGAGTTGAGCGCGGATTGGTCCACGGTGCGATTCGAATTTGCGCCAGCTGACGCGAGGATTTACAACAATCTTCTATTTGGTCCTCTGATGGGCACAGGCGGCTCGAGCTCGATGGCCGAAGCTTGGGAGCAGATGCGCAAGGTGGGAGCGGCCGCGCGGATGATGTTCATCGCGGCGGCGGCTCAGAAATGGAATGTGCCGGGCGGTGAAATCATCGTCGAGAAAAGCGTGGTGATCCATTCGCACTCGGGACACAAAGCAAACCTAGGAGAATTGGCGGCCGACGCGATGCACATGCCGGTGCCGAAGGACGTGACGCTTAAAGCCGCGAAGGATTGGAACCTCATTGGAACGAAACTCCCGCGGCTCGACACGCCGGGAAAAACCACGGGCAAAGCCGTTTTCGCGCTGGATATCACTCGTCCGGGAATGCTGACCGCGGTTATCAAACGTCCTGATCGCTTCGGTGGGAAAGTGGCCTCGTTCGACGCAGCAGATGCGAAGAAGGTCGATGGAGTCGTCGAAGTGGTGCAAGTCCCGGCCGGCGTTGCTGTTCTCGCGAAGGATACATGGTCTGCGATGCGAGGGCGAGACGCGCTCAAAGTTACCTGGGACGATTCCGGGGCGGAGAAGCGCTCCACGGCCGAGATGCTTGAACAATATCGCCAACTGATGAAGCAGCCTGGCGTTTCCGCGGAAAGTCGCGGAGACGCCGCTGCGGGACTGACGCGCGCGGCAAAGACGGTCGAAGCCGAGTACACATTTCCTTTTCTCGCGCACGCGCCCATGGAACCGATGAATGGCGTGATCGAGCTTCATAGCGACGGCGCGGAAATATGGTCGGGCTCTCAGTTGCAAACGCTCGATCAAATGGTCGCTGCGCAGTTTCTGGGGATGAAACCCGAGCAGATCAAGATCAACACGCTTCTGGGCGGAGGCAGCTTTGGGCGAAGGGCGAGCACCTCGGCGGACTGGACAGCGGAGATGGCGCAAGTGGTGAAAGCGATCAAGGGGCGCGCTCCGGTTCACGTGGTGTGGACGCGCGAGGATGACATACGGGGCGGCTATTACCGGCCGATGGTGATGCATCGCGTTAAAGCAGGGATTAACGGGAGTGGCGAGATTTCCGGCTGGCAACATACTGTCGTGAGCAAGTCAATCTTCAAGGGCACTGGCCTCGAAGCGATGGCTATGAAGGGCGGCGTAGATAACAGCATGGTCGAGGGAGTCGCGGACACGCCATATGCGATCGGGAATATGGCAGTTGACATTCGTTACGCGGAAACGCCTGTGACGGTGTTGTGGTTCCGGTCAGTTGGAAACACGCATACGGCGTATGTGATGGAGACGATGATCGACGAACTTGCTCATCTCGCGGGAAAAGATCCGGTCGCGTTGCGGCTCAGCTTGCTCGCAAAACAGCCTCGTCACGCTGAGGTGGTGCGCCTCGCGGCAGAAAAGAGCGGGTGGGGACAATCTATGGGCGAAGGGCGGGGGCGCGGATTTGCATTTCATCATTCGTTCAATACGAGCGTTGCGATGGTAGCCGATGTTTCGACGAAAGCGGCGAAGCTGAAGGTCGAGCGGATCGTAGCGGCGGTCGATTGCGGAGTGGCGATCGATCCGGACGTGGTAACAGCGCAAATTGAGGGAGCGATCGGCTTTGCGCTGTCAATCGCGCTGCGAAATCAGTTGACGTTCAAAGATGGGATGGTAGAACAGAGTAACTTCGACGACTACGAACCAACGCGCATGCGCGAGATGCCGAAAGTCGAAGTGCACATCGTGAAATCCACGGAGAGGCCCACCGGCATTGGCGAGCCGGGCGTGCCGCCGCTAGCACCCGCAATCGCGAACGCTATCGCTGCGAGCACAGGCAAACGCCTGCGGTCGCTGCCGCTTGATCTGAGCGCACTGGCGTAGATTGGTCGCCGCTTGAGCCGTCGACAGGTTTATCGCGTCTTTACGCGGGGTTTTGCGTTGGCGCTCCAGTTCCAGCGTTTGCGATTCCGCTCCAGACCTTCGGCGCATTGCTCAAGCTTGAGGCAACGGCACGACGTCATTGCTTCCAGCATGTCTCGCATTGCTTTCGTCTTATCCAGCGCGACGTCCAGTTCGTGAATTTTCTCGCGGGCCATTTTCTTCCAACGAGCGGATGCGGGCGTATTTTCCGGGAAACCATGGAGCAGCAACTTGATCTCCGAAAGCGTGAAGCCGGTTTCCTTGGCAAACTCGATGATGACGAGTTCGTGCAGCACGTCATCTGAATAGACGCGCCGCCCGTTTTTGCGCAGCGGCTGCTTGAGCAACCCGCTCCTCTCGTAATAGCGGATCGCCGATGTTGCAATCCTTGCTTTCGCAGCCACCTCTCCGATAGTCACGCCGAACTCCCTGCAAATAATCCTTGACTTAAAGTTAACTTCAACTTCTAGCATAAGTTTTGCAGGTTAGCCAGCGAATTCAGGGAGGAATCATGAATGGACGCCTTGGGTATGGAAAGTCCACGGCAGCAATGGGGCTGATAGCCCTTCCGTTGATCGCGGTTTTTGCTTTGGCGGCATGGACGTTGCGCAGAGCCAATCCGGTCCGGGCGGCGATGAGAGAGCAAACGACGACCGAAACATCTGGCTTCTATTGCAACTTGAAGGCCCTGAGCTTGAAAGAACGAGCCCGTCACATGCAGCTGACCTACGAAATCGAGCGGGGCAGAGTTGAAACGGTCGAAATGGCCAACGGATTTGCGTTTCGCTTTCAAGACGGCACAATCTCGCTCGCAGAACTGGCGGAATGGGTTTCGGCAGAACGGAAATGTTGCCCGTTTTTTGATTTTGAGATTGAGCTGCAAGGGAATAACGGGTCGCTTTGGTTGAAGCTGCGAGGAAAAGATGGAGTGAAGGCGTTTATGCGCAGCGAGTTCGGAATTCGGTGACGCGGGCGCGAAGAAGCGAGCCATGCAGGCATTCCCAGGAGAAAACAATGACGAAGTTCAAGTATGTTTTCGCGGTTTTGCTCGTTTTGGTCTCGAGCAAGTCTGCGACGTCACAGAAGCAGGCGCCGGTGCCGAAAGAAAATCAAAACGTCAGCCGGGTGCTTGAATTTTGGATCAGCGACACGGAGCGGCTGGTGGTTCCGGCCGCCGAAGCCATGCCCGAGACGAGCTATTCGTTTTCTCCGACAAGCGGCCAGTTCAAAGGTGTTCGTACTTTCGCTGAGCAAGTGAAGCATCTGGCTGCGGCTAACTATGAGTTGGGAACAGGCGCTCTCGGGGAAGATCCGCCAGTCGGTACCCAGAATGAGTCAGCGCCATCATCGATTCGGGCTAAAGCGGAGATCATGGAATACCTCAGAGGGTCGTTCGCCTGCCTTCATCGAGCTGCTGCTGCGATCAATGAGAAAAATATGAACGAGCCGATCGCCGCGAAAGGCGGCCGAACTCGAATGTGGCTCTTGATTGATGCGGTCGTGCACTCATCCAATCATTACGGGCAGATGGTTGAGTATCTTCGAATGAATGGAATTGTTCCGCCTGCGAGCCGCTGAAAATGTTCGATGTCTCGTCCTTGCGAATCGCGAGTACCCGGCGTCCTTCGCGGTCTAATGTTTCGGAATCGCGCTCGAGATTGTTGGCGACTCGTGCATGGTGAGGATGTACCAGCGATTTTCGCTCTTGCGGCAGAGCATCATTCCGCGTCCGGCGAAGTGGAACGTGGGTGATTCGAGCGTGTAATCGTAAGAAGTCCACACGATGTCGCCGACTACCCGCTGATCGTTCATGATCATAGACATGTGCACGTGCGGACGCATATTGAAATACTGTTCGCGGAAATAGTTGGCCGCCTGATCCCTGCCGCGATACTCCGCTTCCGGCAGACTGAGCACAAAATCACGATCGAAGCAGAACGCCAACTCGACTGCATCGGCATCATTGAACGCATCGGAGCAGGCTTGCATCGAGCGCTCCATATCCTCAATCAGCGAAAGCTCGGAAGAATTAGGAGACCGAACGCCGAGCCGGGCGACGCTGCGCTGCAAATCGATCGTGACGCCCAGTTGTTCCAGTAGATCAACGCCGAGAATTCCATCGATCGGTCCGCCGCACGCTTTTGCTATGGCGCTGAGATCTATTGCCGGCAGCTTGAGATTTTGCAGATGATGGCCGCCCAAACTGAGTTCGCTTACCAGCACTTCGCGCGCGCTCAGAGAAGTGGTTTTGTTCCAGGATTGAATGCGAACGTCGGTCGAGCGTCCGCTTCTGAAGGATTTCTGGTTGAGCATCGAAGTAGCGGCCGTATCTACAAGGAATCGCTTCTCGATTTTATTTACTTCGACGATTGCCACCGGCAAGCGATCGCAGCGTTGCAAAGGAATTTCCGACTCGGCCGGCGGAGTTTGGGCGCGAAGCGCTGGCGTTGCGAACAGACAAACGAGACCCGCGCTCACGAACAAGAGCAGGCCTCGTCGAATTCGCATTATCGCCTCGCGTGCGGCTCTATTGCCTGATCGATCCGTTCGAGAATCGCCCTGCGAATACGGCGAAACGCGCCATCGTCGCGAAAAAGCCGGGACGCCCAGTTCGCTCCCATGGCGAGCGATTGAATTTCAAAGACAAGATCGCGGGGAACGACGTCCTTGTTGATCTCTCCGGCGTTCTGCGCGTCGCGGACCGACTGCTCTAGCGTCGCAAGCCATCGCTTGAGCGAGTCAATAATAAGGTCGCGAACTTTACCGGGCCGGTCGTCGAATTCGAGGGACGCGGCAGCAAAAAAGCAGCCGCCGGGGAAAACTTTTTCTTCCGCGTAGCCGAGCCAGTTTCCACAGAGAGCTCGCAGGCGCGCGAGTCCTTGTGCCTCAAAGGCGGGCCGAATGACTGTCTCCACGAAGATACGACCAGCCTCTTGCACCACAGCGCACTGAAGATCTTCCTTCGAACCAAAGTGAGCGAAAAGGCCGCTCTTACTTATTTTCAGAGAGGTGGCGAGTTTGCCGATGGTGAGTCCTTCGAGACCTTCGAGCGAAGCGAGATTCACAGCTCTTTGCAGAATCGCGCCATGCGTTTTTATGCCGCGCGCGCGCCTGCACTGGACCGCTCCCAAAACGATGGCCGGTGCAGCGACTGTAAGTGGCTGCACCGTCCGGCCTTGGCGATGAGTGCGCGGGCGTTTTGCCATGGTTAGATAATAGCACGACCGTTCGTTCTATTACAAGGTTTTTGAGCGGCCGTGTTTCCCAGCCTTGTTGGGGGGGCGGACTGTTTCAAACTGGTGGCCCTTATCTTGTTTGCTCCGTTCCGCAATCTCCGACTCAGCCGAAATGCCGGTGGCTGCTAAGATTGGCTCAAGCGGCCCTTTCACCGCCGAAACCCTTACAAATGATCCACGACGACTGGCTCCCGAAATCGGTTCAGTGCCTCAAGGATTACAACGGTCGGAAATTTGCTGCGGACGTTGTGGCGGGAATTACTGTTGGGTTGGTTGCGCTACCGCTCGCGATGGCTTTCGCAATTGCTTCGGGCGTCCCGCCGCAGGCTGGGCTTTACACTGCGATCATTGCCGGCTTTCTGATATCCGCGTTGGGAGGTTCGACCACTCAGATCGGCGGACCTACGGGAGCGTTCGTCGTAGTTGTGTACGGGATTGTCGCGAGGCACGGCCTGGACGGCCTGTACATGTGTACGCTGATGGCGGGCGTGCTGCTTGTGATTCTGGGAATAACGGGGCTGGGCACAGCGGTGAAATACATTCCGCGGCCTGTTGTAGTGGGTTTCACAAACGGAATTGCCGTAATCATCGCCAGCACGCAAATCAAGGATTTCTTCGGACTCAAAGTCGATAAGGTTCCCGGCGAATTCCTGGCGCGCATGGAAGTTCTTGCGCGGAATTTCCGAACTCTTTCACCCCTTGAAACCGGTCTCGGTGTGCTGGCCCTCGCACTCATCATTGTTTGCGCGATACGTGAAGAAAGTGCCCGGCTATATCGTGGCGCTTTTCGTGGGGACGGCGATCGTCGCCATCTTCAAGCTGCCGGTTGAAACGATCGGCACGCGATTCGGCGGAATTCCCTCCGGCTTGCCAAAGCTGCAGGTACCGCAATTTCGTTTTGATTTGTTGCGGCCGCTGATTTCACCGGCGGTGACCGTCGCAATGCTGGGAGCAATTGAGTCGCTGATGTCCGCCGTGGTTTCCGACCGCATGAGCGGCGGCAAACATAATCCGAACGTCGAACTTGTGGCGCAGGGCGTCGCTAATGTTTTTTCGCCGCTCTTCGGAGGCTTGCCGGCGACTGGCGCGATCGCTCGCACGGCGACGAATATCCGCTCAGGCGCGAAGACGCCCGTCGCGGGAATGGTTCATGCACTCACGCTGCTCGCGATCGTTTTGTTTGCCGCGCCGCTCGCCCGCTTCATTCCCTTGGCGGTCCTGGCCGCAATTCTTTTTGTGGTTTCGTACAACATGGGCGAATGGAGAGAGATTCCGGAGTTGCTGAAGCTGTCACACCTGGAAATCGGAACATGGGCAGTTACTTTCTTATTGACCGTGTTCGCGGATCTGACGGTTGCTGTAGAGGTGGGGATGATACTCGCTGCGCTGGTGTTCATCCGCAAGGTTACCTCGACAACGACTGTCGCCCAGGTGACGGAGGAATATGTTCGCGAAGGCTACGCGCACATCCTGCAGCACAAGGAAATTCCAGCCTACGTGACGATTTTCCGCATTCACGGGCCATTTCTTTTCGGTGCGACCGACAAGATTGAAGAAATCTTCGCGCAGATCGAGGAATTGCCGCCGATCGTGATTCTGCGTTTGCGGAATATGACCGCAATTGACGCCACCGGACTGCAAGCCCTGGAAAAACTTGCGGACGTGGTGCACAGCTCCAGCAGAGGACTCATCCTGTGCGGTGCGCGCGAACAACCGGCGCGACTGATGAAGCAGGCTGAGTTCGAGCAGCACGTGGGATCTGAAAATATTTGCCGCAGGGTGGAAGAAGCCCTGGAGCGAGCTAAACAGTTGCACGCGGAGATGGTGGCGCAGGGTGCAAAGCCAGTGGTCTTGGAAGCTTAAAGGAATCAGAATGAGCAGCAAATAGTCCGCTGGCTGGATTCAAGCTTCGCCGGTTATGCGTTCGACTCCTGCGGCTTCGGCGTTCCTTTGGCGGTTTTTGAGCCTTCGTCGCGCGCACGCTTCTTCTGCAGATACTCCCGCCAGGTAAGGTAAATCAGGATGAGGTCGAAGATCGTGAGCAACACGAGAAAAATCGAATGCGTGTGCGTGTATCGATGTATCTGGTACACGCAAAACACGCCGAACACGACCATTGTCAGCGGGTAGGCCCACAATTTGTTCATCCAGAGGCAGACCACGAGCAAGGCTTTCGAGAGCCCGTGCGTAATCAGATAGATCGAAGCGAATTCCCTCCCGCCGTTCGCGAGTGATTGGGTCCAATGAAAAAGGTGGGCGATGATGATTTCGTCGTATTTTCCCGGCAAATCGTGCAGCGCGGCGATGCGGAGGAATTCGTTCATGGCGCTGGGCTTGATAAACCAGATCAGCACGCCGCCGATGCATTCGAGCAGGCCGTCGAATCCCTTGATCGCGATTCCGGCCTGGAAAGTCTTATCGAGGAGTGAGCCGCCAAGTTTCAAATAAATTCCGTCAGGTCGCTTGTTCGAGCGATTTCAATTCTTCGCGGAGGTAGTCTCGCCAACTTTCGGGCAGGGCTTCCAGATTCGCTGCGCGTTTCAAAAGATTAGCATCTTTACCGCCATCTCTGTAGAGGGTGTTGATTTCAGCGATACTGATTCTTTCGGGGTCTTCGTGGATTCTTTGGATTGCGTCGCCTGCTTTTACGATTCCTTGCTGCTCCACCGCAAGATAAAATCCAGATCGTCCATTCGTGAGCATGCGTTTCAGCATATCGTCGCGCTCGAATTTCAGCGCGAGTTTATAGCATGGCGTTCGCGGTTGCGTCACCATCACCACTGCGTCGCCCATTCGGAATTTGTCTCCGATATGAATCTCGTGCTCGATCATTCCTTCCGTCGTGAGATTCTCGCCGAACATTCCCCACGGCAACACTACCTCCCCTAGTTCATTCTTCCAGAGGGGGTAGTGTTCGGAAGGATAGGCATACACCGCTTTGGCGGGGCCGCCGTGCACAGTCAGGTCCGCCTGACGATCGCCGTCAAGGTTTAGCCTCCGCATCATCACCGGTTCTTCAACCGGTTTTTTGAAGATTCCGGTGCGGACTTCGTGGCCCTTCCAGACGACGGTGTGCGGGACGGCGACGTTGAGCGAGACCACCTTCATTGCGATGTCCTTGCGGTTCTTGTCGTCTTCAAATGGTGCCCCGAAGAGGCCCTTCGTACCTTAGGACAAGCAGGAGTGCCTGTGCCACCGAAAGGAGGTGACGTCACTGCCTGCAGTCCAATACTGCGGCGCCGTTGATGCGATCCGCTTTCAGGTCATTCAGGGCGCGATTGGCATCGCGCAGCGGAAAGAGAGTGACCTCGCTGCGGATCGGAATTTCGGCCGCGACTCGGAGGAAATCCTTGCCATCGTTGCGGGTGTTGTTTGCGACACTGCGTATTACACGCTCCTCATATAGCAGATCGTAGTCAAATTCTGGAATCGGGCTCATGTGAATTCCGCCGAGGACCAACACTCCAGCTTTCTTCAGAGCCTTCAGCGCCGGGGGTACCAATTCGCCGGCGGGCGCAAACATGATGGCCGCATCAATCTTGTCCGGGGGCGCGTCGGCGGCTTCGCCCACCCACACTGCGCCCAGTTTGCGAGCCAACTCCTGATGCTTTTTGCCGCGCGTGGCTGCGTAGACTTCCGCGCCCCAATGCCGCGCCACTTGAATGGCCACGTGCCCGGCCGCGCCAAAGCCGTACAACGCGAGGCGCCCGCCTTTTTTGATTCCTGAAATTCGCAGGCAGCGGAAGCCGATGATTCCGGCACATAGGAGAGGAGCGGCCTGTTCATCGCCAAAGTTTTCCGGAATCTCGTAAACAAAATCTTCCCGTGCGACGGCGTACTCCGCATATCCGCCATCGACTGTGTAACCGGTGAACTCGGGATGGTCGCAGAGATTTTCCAGTCCGGCGCGGCAATATTCGCAGGTCTGATCCGTGCTATGGAGCCACGCAATTCCCACACGCGCGCCAATACGAAAGCGCCGGGCGCCCTCGCCGCATTTCTCCACTGTGCCAATGACCTGGTGCCCGGGAATCACAGGAGATTTTCGCGGCGGCAATTCGCCTTCGACAACGTGCAAATCGGTGCGGCAGACACCGCAAAAATTTACGCGGACCAATACTTCGCCCTGCCCGGGCTGCGGAATAGGCACGTCGGCAAATTCCAGAGGATTCGTTTCAATCCGCGCTGCGGCCCGCAGTACGCACGCTTTCATTCTTGGTTCCTTCGTTTTTCAATCCCGCATCTTCGGCGACACTCAGCGCAATAGCAGTCCAATCGAGATTCTCGCGGCCTTTGGCAACCGAAGCAAGCCAGCGGTCGCGCAACAGGCTTCCCACAGGCATGGGCATCGATTTCGCGGTGGCGGCCTGCAGGGCAAGCGTGATGTCTTTCAGTCCGAGGGCCAACCGGAAGCCTGCGGGCTCGAAGCGCTCTTCAGCGATTTGTTTTGAGTAACCCTGATACACGGGACAAGCGAGGATGGTTTTTCCGAGCATATCAGCTACCGCTTTTTTATCGACGCCGTTTTTCTCCGCCAATGTGAGCGATTCGGCGAGCGATTCAATGGCTGATGCAATTAAAAAATTCCCGCAGAGCTTCACGACGTTTGCGCTCGCCACACCTTCGCCGAAATCAAAAACGCCCTGGCCGATTGCCGCGTGAATTGGCTTCGCCTTTTCCTTCGCGACGGCTGCTCCGGAGACGCATATCCAGAGCTTGGCTGCCGCAGCCGCCTCCGGGCGACCGAAGACGGGCGAGGCGAGGTAGGTAACTCCAAATTTTGCATGATGCTCAGCGAGGCGCTCGGCTGTAGCTGGCGCTATCGTGCTCATGGAAATGTGAATTCCGCCCGAGCCCAGGCGCTCAACGAACGAGCCGCTGGTAAGGCACAAATCCTCTAGTGCGCGGTCGTCTGCCACCATTGTCAGGACGATTCCGCCGGACTGCGCGACTTCCGCTGGTTTCGACGCGAGCGTGGCGCCTTTGTCGACGAGCGGAGCAGCTTTTGCGGCCGTTCGGTTGTAGACTCGCAGGCCATAGCCGGCCTTGAGCAGATTCGCGGCAATCGCCGCTCCCATGTTTCCCAATCCTATGAATCCAAGTGTCTCTGGCATCGTGGATGTCCTCCGTCGGACGTGCAGCCGGTCGGGCGGGCAAGCGGCTATTCAGCTACTCAATGGATGCGCCGCACGATTAGTAAGACTCATTTCCGAAGCGAGAGGTGGCATCGGAAGTCGCTGAACGCCGCGCGCTTCCATGATTTAATGTCCCGGGGGCAGCGATGGCGAAGAAAAGTTTTAAGCAGCTTTCCGAGCGAGAAATTCTGGCACTGGCGATTTTTCTCGAGGAGGAAGACGGGCGCGTTTACGGCGATTTCGCCGACGGGCTTCGCGAGACGTATCCAGCCACCGCCAAGATGTTCGAGGAGATGCAGGCGGAGGAATCGGAGCACCGTCATGCCCTGTTCGATCTCTATCGCCAGAAATTCGGCGAGCACATCCCATTGATTCGCCGGCAAGACGTGAAAGGCTTCATCGAGCGGCGTCCCGAATGGCTCGTGCGCCCCCTGGGAATCCAGAATGTCCGCAAGCAAGCCGAGGTGATGGAACTTGAAACGCGGCGCTTCTATGAGCGCGCTATCAGTCACGTGACGGATGCTTCGATTCGCAAGCTTCTGGGCGACCTGGCGGAGATCGAGCGGCAGCATTATGCCAAGGCGGAATCGCTCGACGAGCAGCAGGTGACCACAGGGGCGCGCGGCGAGGAAGAAAAAGCGAGCCGGCGAATGTTCATGCTGCAGATTGTTCAACCGGGGCTTGCGGGCCTGATGGATGGCTCGGTTTCGACGCTAGCGCCGATTTTTGCCGCAGCGCTCGCGACGCACAGCAGTTGGGACGCATTTCGCGTCGGGCTGGCGGCATCACTCGGCGCCGGGATTTCGATGGCGTTTGCCGAGGCGCTTTCAGATGACGGCTCGCTCACGGGGCGAGGGCGACCGGTGATCCGTGGGCTTGTGACAGGCCTGATGACCGCGGCCGGCGGAATCGGGCATACGCTGCCGTTTCTGATTCAGAATTTTCACGCGGCGCTCGTTGCGGCGATGGTCGTGGTGGCGATCGAGTTGGCGATTATCAGTTATGTCCGGCATCGCTACATGGACACTCCTCTCGTTGCTTCTTCGATGCAGGTTCTGGTGGGGGGCGGTCTTGTATTCGCTGTCGGGATTTTGATCGGAAGTTCTTGATTCCAAAGGAGTCATTGATGATTTCTCGAACCGCAGCGGCCTTCGCACTGCTATTTTGCGCACCGCTTGCTCGCGCTCAAAATGTGGTGAAGTACCACACGACGATGGACGACGTGAAGTACACATACAACAGCACGTCAGCACCGGTCGCGCGGCTCACGCCCGGAGATATTCTTGAAACAAACACAGTGGACGCATTCGGCAATGCGATTCAAAAGCCGGGCGACACGCTCGCCCTCGTAAAAGGCGACAACCCTCTGAGCGGCCCTTTCTACGTGGAGACGGCCGAGCCCGGCGACACACTGGCGATCGAGTTTCTCAAGATGGACGTGGACTCCTCGCAAGGCGTTGGCGCATTCGCTCCCGGATTTGGCGCATTGAACGAGACGTTCTACACGCCGATGGTCCATCCTCCTCTGCCGGAGCGGATCTGGTTCTATCCCATCGACAACGCGGCGGGCACCACCACGTTTCACGCCCTTGACTCAAATTTTTCCGTGAAGTTCCCGTTGCATCCGTTTCTCGGCTGCATTGGAGTGGCGCCGGCGGGTGGCGAGGCGCGCAGTTCGGTGGTGCCGGCCGAGTTTGGCGGCAACATGGACGCGCCGGAAGCGAGTGTAGGTAATACGCTTTACCTGCCCGTGAACGTTCGCGGCGCGTTGCTCTATATGGGTGACGGGCACGCGGCGATGGGCGACGGCGAAGTGGCCGGCACAGCGGTGGAGGTTCCGCTACGGGTGCGGATGCGTGTATCGGTGATCAAAGGCAAGAAAATCGATTGGCCGCGTTTCGAAAACGGCGAGGAAATCATGGCCGCTGGAATTTACCGCCCGCTGGACGATTCGCTGCGAATCGCGTTCACGCAATTGATTGGCTGGATTCATGCCGACTACGGACTCTCGGAATTGGACGCATATGAATTGCTATCAAAGGTGGCGAAGATTCACGTAACCGAGATGGTGGATCCGAACTACGTGATCATAGCGAAGATTGACAAGAAGTATCTGCCAGCCAAGGTTCACTAAGCGCAAGCTTATCGATTGGTTGGTACCGGCATGCCAATTGGCGCGATTAGACCCAAATTTCTAATCGATACAAAACAGGCTTTGCCGAGTAATCGACCGATGCAAATCCTCTTTCGGTTTATCATTGGCGGTCTTGTCGTATCATTGTTTGCGGCGTTTTGCCGACGCGCCCACCGGCGGTCGATACAGTGAAAGGCGAACTTTTTCTTGCCACATAGCTAGTGAATTCGTAGCAATACGGGAAGCAGAAAAAAACTTAAGAGTGTATTGCGAAGTGACACGGGAGCAAAGTACTCTGGAACCTAGCGAATCGCCTTTTGTTAAAAGGAAACCGGAGGATATCGGTGGCTAAGACATTCGAAGTGGAAATCAAGTTTCAGGATCGAGAGAAGGGGCCGGGAACGGTAGCGGGCAAAGCCATCGTTACGGCCGGAACCATGGCGGCAGCAATCGGAAAAGGCGTGCGCGAGATTCTCGATAAGACGGATCGAAAGCAGAATTTCGACATGCAGAAACACGGCGTCGAGATTCTAGTGCGGTCTTCGGCGGATGCAGGCGAGTCCGACGAAGCGGCCGAGTCAGCGGCTGGGGCATAGCCGCAGAACAGTCCCGGTTTCCATCTGCACTATCGTCTGGCTGCTCTAGCGTCTAGACGGTGGCCGAGTTCCGTATTCGACTCACCCGATAATCAAACTCCCAGTTTCAAAGGCCTTTATCGCGTAGCGCAAACTCTCGGCGTGGGCTGAGGGGCAGCGCACCCGTCCGTTGACATGCGGGCACTTGGCACCTAGAATCGCGGCCTAAATCGCACAGGCTAGGCTCTGATCCGAGAACAAGTGCGATTCTCGCGGAGCCGCAAGCTAGCGGAGATGGCCATCACGCCCGGTCCGGGTAAGCCCAAAATAGCGATCGTGGACGACGACGCGACGTTGCGCGCGAAGATTGCGTCGGCTCTGCGTTCAGATTTTGAAGTTCTCGAGGGCGGGGACTACGACGCAGCGGTAAGGTTGCTGGAAGAGCGTGAATTGGATGTGTTGCTGCTGGGCCTTCCGATTGCGTCGGGGGGAGTGCGGGAGTGCACTGAGCTGTTATCGAGACTGGACGGAAGCAACATCGACACGCTCGTGATCGTGCTGAGTTCCGACGAGAAGAAATCCACCGCGCTAAAGGTAATCGACGCGGGCTCCTACGACTACTTCATCAAGCCAATCGACACGGACGTGCTCCGGCACCTGCTCGAGCGCGCAGTGGAGAAGCTGCATATCCAGCGCGAGAACCGGCTGCTGCGCGAGGAAATCAGCCGGAAGAATGCGCTCGGCGACCTCATCGGGACGACCGACTCGATGCGACATGTGTTCGATTCGATTAAGCGGATGGCACGGGCGACGACCAACGTGATTATCCGCGGCGAGAGCGGTGTGGGAAAGGAGCTGGTGGCGCGGGCGCTACATGAACAAAGTCCCCGGCGCAACCGGGCGTTCGTGAGCGTGAACTGCGCGGCGCTGCCCGAGGGGCTGATGGAGGCGGAGCTTTTTGGGTACGAAAAGGGGGCGTTCACGGGGGCGGTGGGGACAAAGGAAGGGCGCGTGGAGCTGGCGCACCAGGGGACGCTGTTCCTCGACGAGATCGCAACGCTGACGCCGCCACTGCAGAGCAAGCTGCTGCGGGTGCTCGAGGACCGATCGCTGACGAGGCTGGGCGGGAAGAAGCAGATCAAGGTGGATTTCCGGCTAGTCAGCGCGACGAACGAGGACTTGGAACAGATGGTGCGGGACAACCGATTCCGCGAGGACCTGTACTACCGGATCCACGTGGTGCCGATTTTCGTTCCAGCCCTTCGGGAGCGGGTGGAGGACATACCCGTGCTGGCCGAGTATTTCGTCAGCGTCTATTGCGCGGCCAATAGCTTTCCGGCGAAGCGCATCGGGGACGATGCCATGCAGGCGCTGAAGCGCTACCCGTGGCCGGGGAACGTGCGGGAACTCGAAAACGCGATTCAGCGGCTGGTGATCATGACGGACGACGAGATAATTGGGCTAAAGGACCTTCCCCCAGACATTGTTCAGGCGGCCGGGCGCGACCGTAGCAGGTCGAAAGCCTTGGGGGGCGGAATTAACCTCGATAAGGAGCTGGAGGCGTTCGAGCGGCGCTGGGTGAACGAGGCGCTGGAGCAAGCCAAACACCGGAAGTCGGAAGCAGCGCGTCTGCTGGGTGTGGACCGGAACCGGCTGAACTATCTCTGCCGTAAGTACGATCTCTAGAACGTTGAGAAATTCACCTGCGTTGAGTAAGTCAATGGCATGTGCGAGTGTGGAGCGCAGGGTCCGCGGCGTAGCAACGAATGCCTGCACATTTCAGAACACTTACGACGAGCTGCGTGTGAATCGAGAATGGCGCGTCGATTGCATACAGATGAGTATCGCCCCAGAGGGGCAACTTGAGAGGGAGAACAAAGACATGGCAAAGAAGACCTTGAAGAAGTCCAAGAAGCTCCAGTCGACCAAGACTTTGCAGCGGCCTGGCATCTAAGTTCGGGCGGCGCGTCCCAACTGGACGCGCCTGATATGTGGATCGGGGCCGCCTCGAAGCTAGGCGGCCCTATTTCTTTCAACAGTGCGTCATTCGGTACGCTTGCGAAATGCAATCCCTCCGTGGTCAAATTGAAATTGTGATGAAGCCAAAAAAGACCAAGAACACCCTTCGGAAACCGAAAAGGCTCGAGGAAACAAAGCCTTTGTCCCGCGCTCCCTGGTTGACCCCGAACAAGTAACGGCGGCAGCCTAATCTTCAATTTCTCTTAGCATTGCGCTGACTTTTCCTGGCAAGTGCTGGTTTCCTGGCCAAATACATGGTCCGCAGGCTGTCGGCTCCTGGATGCGTGCTAGGCGCGGCGTCGAGGTCGTAGAAGTCAAAGAGCCGTATAGAGTTAAATCCCGCCTGTCTTAACGCTCGGAAAACCTGTTTGTGGGACCAATGGGCCTCTATGAAGAGATCGTCGTGTCGTTTCCAGCGGCCTCGGGTAACAGGGGTAAAGAACGTGAATTCCGCCCATCCTTTCCCTAATCGTGGCAAATAGCCACCTTGCTGCGCCATGAAGAATCTTCTGTTCTCAAACACGACAGAGTCGGCCCATCCTTCGAAGTAGCGTCTTTGATGAAGATCGAAATAGAAGTAACCGCCTGGGCGCAGGGCGCGCGCAACTGAACGTGTGACCTTTACCAAATCGACCTTCCGGCGAAGATGGTTGATGGGACCCCACTCCGAGGCAACGCAATCGACTGCTTCAGGCAAGCGAAATGTGCGCATGTCCGCCTGTATTACGTCGAGCTTTACACGTTTCTTACGAGCTTTTTCCTGGGTAACGCGACACATGTCTCTTGAGAGGTCTACAGCGTAGACCTTCAGGCCTCGGCGGGCAAATTCGATCGAATTGGTCCCGGTGCCGCAGCCAAGCTCACAAATGCTTCGAGAACGCTTCAGAACCGGGCCGAGGAGGCGCCGGCGGGCAGTTCGCCACTTGGCGGAGCGACGTGGCCAAAGGTCGTCATAGAAACGGCTGACAAGCCAATAAGGTTTCTTGAGTTCTGGATTTGCTTTCTGGCGCTTCCGACCCAACCGAAGGCCTCCTGGGAAGGCGACGTTATATCAGTAAGACGCACGCTTCGGGAGAGAAATCACGCGCAGCCAACCAACCCGGGGTTGAATTAGTCAACTAGCTTCAGGAAATTCAACATGGACTATGGAGACAGCGACCAAGGCGCCGGGGAATTGTCGCGCAAGTGGTTTCTTTTCTTAGGAGGTATGCAATCCGGCTTTGGACGATGAATTGCAGCATATGCCGACGAGCTTGGTTGAATCAACTTCTGCTAACGAGGAATAGAAATGAATCCGACGCCGAAACCAGTAAAGAAAAACAAGAAACTTCAAGCAGGTAAGAAGCTAGAGCGCAAAGCTCCGCTGATGTCCGTCCGCAGCTTGACGGTGAAGTGGTAAGTAACCGGAATCGACCGAAATTTTGACGATCTTCCGACCTTGCGCTCCGCTAGGCCGGGAGTTTGAAGTAGCAGCAACCCCGAAGGGCCGCCGTCCCAGGAACGGCGGCCCTTTCTTTTTTGTGACGGCAAGAAGCCGCAACTTGTTCACCACCAGATCTGAGATCGCAACCAGTGCCAAGCCGAGCGACCCGCCTGCCACGCGATTGGCCGATTACTGGTTTTAATCTTAGCGATCCCAGTCATGCCGGCACTGAGTGAGTTGTCTGGATTGGGAAATTCCATGATCACAGCGATGTGGTTGGTGAGCTCCTGTCCAAGCCGCGTTAACCGCTGCGTCTGTGAAACCGGAATATCCGCGGCCGCAGCTGGAAGAATCTGGTCGACGCGCCCTGAATAAGTCCGAAAGGGATACGGAAGAACCTTCACTTTAACCGGAGAGCCGGGG
>Ga0209525_1000040_pt1 | contig 50373 bp, 44 predicted proteins | sample JacPin_JW_Ref_O1_FD_187958 | JGI IMG/M metagenome (GOLD analysis project Ga0209525, IMG submission 187958) | Forest soil microbial communities from Algoma, Ontario, Canada - Jack Pine, Ontario site 1_JW_Ref_O1 (SPAdes) (version 2) | ecosystem: Environmental > Terrestrial > Soil > Boreal... | reverse complement strand
TCCACACCTCGCCCATCGGCGAAGAAATCAACGACCACTACCACTGGCACATCGAGATGATGCCCAAGCTGACGAAAGTCGCGGGCTTCGAATGGGGCACCGGCTTCTACATCAACCCCACCCCGCCTGAAGAAGCCGCCCGGTTTCTCCGCGAAGCGAAGTGAACTTTAGTAGCACAGGCATTCCTGCCTGTGCCCCAGTAGCGCGCGGCACGTCCTCCCCACTTCTTCATTTTGTAGGCGAGATTGCGCGATACGAAATGGCGGCCGGGGTAGAAACTCAGTCCGTCGATCGCGCCTTTTGTTGTGATGAGACTTGAATGCTAAGCCCTCAAAAACAAAAGCGCCCGCGAAGAACGAATCCTTCGCGGGCGCTGAAATGAATTGCTGTTTGTTGTGCGCGATTACGTCTGCGCCTCCGCACTATCCTGCACTCTCGGCGCCGGTATCGGCTCCGGTGTAGGATTCGCCGTCGGTGTAGCGCCGCCATCGCGACCCGCACCCGGATCGCTCGAAGCCGTGCCAGTGCCATTCGGGCGCGGCGCAGGAGCTGAATCCGGCGAAGGCCCCGGGCCATTGCGAGACGGCTTCAGCGTGAACGTAACGCCGCGCTTCGCGTTCTCGTCCACTGTACGCTGCAAGTCCACCTCGTCCATGTCCACGACGCTCTCGGTGCTATAGCTCGTCATGTAGTGCAGCTTGCCATCCACGAGCCAGTAGTCGCCCGCCGTGTACATCGTGCCGTCCTTCAGATAAACCAGCACAGTCGGCGTGGTAGTCGCCACGTTTCCCGTGTCCGGGTTTGTGTTCGGACTTCCTTGCGGCTCCGCATCGAGTGATCCGCCGAACGATGGCCGCTGGAAATAATCATCCGAAGGCGACGCGTTGTCCGACGAATTGTTGTTGTAGCTGCTGTTGTCCGAATCCGTGCCCGAATACGGCGCGGGATACGTCACGTTGTAGTTGGCATAAGGATACGGATACGCCGCGTAGCCCCACCACGGATAAGCAGGACCGCCCCAGAATCCCCAGCCAGGTCCCCACCACCAAGGATTCCACCAGCCGCCCCAGCCCCAACCCCAGCCGAATCCCCAACCCCAGCCCCAACCAAATCCCCAGCCGCCGCGGAAACCGCAACCCCAGCAGCCAAAGCCGTTGTGAAAGCCGTTATGGAAACCGTTGTGAAAGCCATTGTGGAAGCCGTTGTTGAAGCCGTTATGGAAACCATTGTGGAAGCCTACGTTGTGGAAGCTGTTGCCGTGGAATGCGCCGCCATTCGACGTGCTGCGCATGCCGCTGCTCGTTGAGTTGTGGAAAGTCGAGTTATGGAAACTTGAGCTGCGGCTGCCGCTGAATGACGAGCCGCTGTGACCAAACGAAGTGCCGAGCGTGTGACCGGAGCCGATGTGTCCGGTAAATCCGCGGCTGCCGCTCACCGTTCGCGAAGTGCCACCGAGCGAAGAACCGCTCGACGCAAATCGCGAGCCGCTCATCGAGTTGCTCCTCGTCGAAGCGCTCGACCCGAAACGCGAACCGGAAGTTGAGGAGCCGCCGAAGTGCGAGCCTTCAATGTTCGACACACCCCGATTGGGTGAAATCGAATTGCGCGACGCGGACGATGAGCCCAGCATCGAGCCTCGCCCAGCGGTCGCCGACCCGCTATTGAAATTTCCCGCGCGCGAGTTCGACGCTACGGACGGTGAATTGGATCCTCGCGAGGCACCTGCTGCGCCCGATGCGCCCGAGTTACCCGCGAACGAGCGAGCTGTCGATCCACCCGCGCTCGAATTGCCATTCGCGTGTGTGCCGGCCGTATTTCCTGTGTTAGGACCGCGCGCGCTTCCGGTGTTACCTGAAAACGAATGCCAGTTGCCATCCGCATTCGCCCGTGTCGCTCCGCGTCCTGCTGGCCAGCCCGACGAGCGTGCGTTCAAAGAATTCGAACGCCCCGCACTCGATCCCGCGCCGCCGTTCCGCCCGTTCGCAGAATTTCCGCCCGAGCGGCCAGCATTCATTCCGTTTGAACGCGAGCCGCCATACATGCTGCCGCCGCCGCGCCCGTACGAGCCCATGCTTCGAGCCGAGTTACCCGGCGATCCGCCGCCGCGGTACATGCCACCACCACCGCCGCGATACGCTCCGCCGCCTCCGCCGTGAAAACTTCCGCCACCGCCTCCATGGAATCCGCCACCACCACCGCCGCCACCGTGGAAGCCGCCTCCGCCTCCACCTCCATGGGAACCACCACCGCCACCACCTCCGTGTCCGCCTCCGCCGCGCTGCGCGAATGCAGGATTCGGAGCAAACGCCAATGCCACCAACGCGAAAAATGCAAATATGAATTTAATATAGGTGGAACGCCTCATATATGTCCTCCACCGGATGACTGGGAGCCGGGACAGCTCCGCTATGATCCCGGTGATTTTACACCTAATTGGATTGCCCGCACATCATTATGGTTGCAGCTTTCAACTCGATGTATCAGTGACCGTTACCTTCCTTCGCTCCGACTTGCGCTACGACTTCTGAATCGGGCGAAACCGCCGCGGAATACACCCCGTCTTAACCTTAAACACGCTGCGGCCGATTTAGTTGCGCGACAAATGTCGCGATTCGGTGTTTTTTTTATCGTTCATGCTGCAGAAGGCAAGGCCGTGATATAATTGAATTGCTGGGTCCTGCCCTCTCAGTAAAACTCCAACCCGCGCGGGCGCGGAAAAGGAATCCCTGTGGATCGCAGCTACGACCTCTTCGAAATCCTTCCCGACGGCTCGCCCCTCTGGAAATGCGCCGTCGCGGGCCACGAAAACGCAGTTCAGCAATTGCGCGAACTAGCCAAGCATACCGACAACGAAGTTCGCATCATGCACCTCGCATCCAACACAATCATCGCGGTTCTCAACGCCCCTCCTCACAGCGGCGACACGCCCAGGCCCCAAAACCGACCCTCAGAAAGCACCTGAAATTTTCCGCCTCTCCGCGCGTATCAGGATATGTCGCATCTGCCTTGTTCCTTGTAGCGCTGGCTTGTCCTGAGAAACGAAGGGCATCCCGCCGGCTCTTGGTTTTTGGGTTGTTTCAGCTTGTCATTCTGAGCGCAGCGAAGAATCTAAATAGCCGAAGCTTGGCTTCGTGCACAATCTAGCTCGACGCCGCATCACGGAAGCCAACAACATGCCCTTCGCTGCCACAGAATTCGAATTCAAAAATCGCTTCTGGATCATCGGCGGCGTCATCTTCCTCGCCTTCTTCTGCTACGACCTCGACCACACCAACATCGCCTTCGCCCTCACCCAGAAAATCCTAGGCCCCACCGCGCAACCGGATACCCCCATCTTCGACCGCTACCAACTCGCCATCGTCACCATCGGTTCGTTCTTCGTCTATCTCGCCGCGCTGCTTCGCTCCTGGGCCGAATCCTACCTCCACAGCTCCATCGTCCACGATGCAGCCATCCACTCAGACCAACTCGTCGCCGAGGGCCCCTACCGCCACGTCCGCAATCCGCTCTATCTCGGTAACGATCTCCTCGCTCTCGGCCTGGGTCTTCTCGCCAGCCGACTCGGCTTCGTCGTCATGGTTGTCGGCATGTTCATCGTCACGTACCGACTCATCCTGCGCGAAGAAGCCGGCCTGCTCGCGACGCAAGGCGAAAGCTACCGCCGCTATTTCAAAGCCGTCCCTCGCCTCTGGCCCTCGCTCCGCCCCCGCATCCCCTCCGGCGGCGCAAAACCCAACTGGCGCGACGGCTTCACCGGCGAAATCTTCATGTGGAGCATAGCCATCGGCATGACAGCCTTCGTAGTAACCCAGCGCATCTGGATGTTCTGGCTTGTGATGAGCGCAGGCTTCGCCATCTACTTCCTGCAAGCCTACCTCCGCAAGCGTCCTTCGACTTCTTAACAGGAATCCCCGGCGCGTCCCATCGGCGCTGTCGAATTTCCACTCCATTCAATGACTGTTATCTCGAGCGAAGCGAGGGATCTGCAGTTCCGCTCCGCTTTCGCTTTTTTGTACCGCTGCCCTTCGGCCGGCGCCCCGGCGTTTTCGTCACTAACGCGCGGGTGTCCGAGTTTGGACAACTGCTGCCAAAAACGACCATTTCCTACAACGCAGTTCGCGGTAAGTGATTTACAATGTGGGTCTTTCTCTTGGCACGCGTGGTGCGGACAAACGGCGGGAGACCTCTGACGCGGACCGGGTATCGATTTGACCGGGCCGAAAGCATAGTTTTAGAACTAGGAAGAAGCAAAATTTCTTGAGCGATTTGTCGAAATCCGGTTCGGCTGTTCGTCTATATAATGAAGGCGGGTCTACCGGCCCTCCCGAAGGCCGAGCAGTAGAAGGAAAAATCCTGACGCCGAGGGGACAAGAACTATGTCTTTTTTTCGCGATCTAAGAGTTGCACTCCACTCCCTGCGCCGCACTCCGGGGTTCGCCGTCATCGTGATCCTCACCCTGGCGCTCGGCATCGGAGCCAACGCAGCCATCTTTACTCTCGTTCGCGGCGTCCTGCTCAAGCCTCTCGTCAACCGTGACGAGGACCGGCTCGTCTACATCCGCCAGAGCGCGCCTGGCCTGCGCGACGAAAACACCACTTTTTCCGTCCCGGAAATTAAGGACATCGAGTCCAGCGTTCACTCCGTCCAACAGTTCGGCGATTTCTCCGAAGTCGGCTTCACGATGATCGGCCTCGGCGAGCCCCGCGAAATTCAGGGAGGCGTGGTAAGCGGCAGCTACTTTGACGTGATGGGCCTGCATCCTGTTCTCGGCCGCCTGATCGGTCCGCAGGACGATGGTCCCAACGCCCCCGGCGTCGTGGTTCTCACCTACCGTTTCTGGTCGACCGTTCTCAAACAAGATCCCAACGTGCTGGGTAAAACGGTTCGTCTCGGCAGCATTGGCGACCGCACCGGCACGGTGATCGGCGTCCTCGAACCCTCCACCCCTTATCCGGCCGATACCGACATCATCGCCAATATCGTCACCAGCCCGCATCACATGTCTGCCACGATGGTTACGGGCCGCGTCCATCGCATGACGGAACTCTTCGGCAAACTCGCTCCCGGCACCACTCTCGATCAGGCTCGCAGCGAGTTGCGCACCGCCTACGCCTCCATGGTAAAAGACCACCCCGAGGCCTATCCTGCCAGCGCTCAGTTCACCATCGGCACCAAAATGCTTCGCGACCAGATCACCTCGGGCGCGCGGACCGTCCTGCTTGTTCTCCTTGCTGCCTCGGGCCTTATTTTCATCATCGCCTGCTGCAATGTAGCCAACCTTATTCTCGCGCGCACCGTCCGCCGCGAAGGTGAACTTTCGATTCGCGCGGCCCTCGGCGCAAGCTCTGGCGCGTTGCGTCGCATGCTGTTAGCCGAAAGCCTCATCCTGTGCGGCGCCGGCGCGGCCATCGGAGTGATCATCGCGCAGCCGCTTGTCTCGATCCTCGCTCGCTACGCGTCGCGCTTCTCGGTTCGCGCAATGGATTTGAAGGTCGATTCCAGCTTGCTCTGGGTCGGAGCGGGGCTCGCTATCCTCGCCGCCGTGATTCTGGCCTTCGTCCCGCGCCTGCCTTCCGCTGACAAGGCCAACGGCCTCAACGTATCGAGCGGCAGCGTCCGCATTACCAGCAGCACCAGCCGCCGCCAGCGCGCCTTCGCCATCACTCAAATCGCCGCCTCGTTCGTGCTTCTCGCGGGTGCCGCTGCTCTGGTCACCACTCTTCTCGCTCTTCAAGCCACCCGCACTGGTTTCGAGACGCAGCGCGTTCTCGCCATTGATGTCCCGGCGATGACCTACGGTAAAACTCCGCTGCAAGTCATCGATTTCTATAAGGAATCCATCCGCCAGGTTGACGCCCTTCCGGGTGTCACGGGCACGGCCTTCGCTGAGACGGCCCCCTGGCGCGACGCGGAGAATTTTGGTCCCGGCCTTCAATATTCTGGCGACGGTCACACGCACACCCTCGAAGACCCCCGCGCCATGATTCGCACCATCTCACCGGGCTTTTTTGCCGCTCTCGGCGTTCCCTTATTGGAAGGGCGCGATTTCAACGACCTCGACGACGGGAAGAGCGAGCCCGTCGTGATCATCAGCAAGACTCTGGCTGAGCGCATGTGGCCCGGTCAAAGTGCTGTCGGACGCCACGTCTACTGGACCGATCCCGTCCTTGAATTCCTTCCCGGTGACGATGCCGAAAAGGCGCGCGTGAAGTCGCCGCACCGCATCATCGGCGTTGCAGGCGACGTAGACGACATTCACGTCGTGCCTGAACCGACAGCATCCGTTTACAACACGTTTGCCGATGGCGGAGGCCTGTATGGAGGCCATCTCTTCATCCACACGACGGCGAATCCCTATTCGCTGGTTACGCCTGTTACCCGCATCATTCGCGAGATGTCCGTGGATCAGCCCGTTGAGCATGCGGCCACCCTCGAAGACATTCGCGCGAAAGTTCTCGCGCCCGACCGCCTGAATTCGCTCGTCTTTGGAGTTTTTGCGATTGTGGCGCTCGCGATCGCCGTCGTCGGAGTCGCCGGTGTGCTGGCCTTTTCCGTTAGCGCGCGCACGCGCGAGTTTGGCATCCGGCTCGCCCTCGGCTCTCAGCCGGAAAATATTCTGCGTGCCGTCGTTAGCGAAGGCGCCATCATGGCTGCCGCAGGTGTGCTCGCCGGAGCCGCGTTCGGCTTCATCGTGGCTCGTGTTGCCGCCAGCTATTTCGGCGACCTGCGCATGCCCGGTGCCTTGCCCGTGCTCGTCTCGGCCTTCGTGCTGCTCGCCGCTGCGGTGATAGCTTCGATCGTCCCCGCATCGCGCGCCGCCCGCGTCGACATCATCCAAGCCCTCCGCTCAGAGTAGCGGCTGGCTCAGAGTGACGGCTGCCGGTTTTCCTGCGGCCGCATTGGATTGTCATCCCGAGCCCAGAGAGGGATTTGCAGTTCCGCCGTTGCCTCACGTACCGCTGGCCTCCGGCCGGCGCCTTTGAATTTTGTCTTCGCCTTTCAGTGGTGCAGGCTTCAGCCTGCGCCCCAAGCCGCTCCGCGTCACCACTCACTCATGCTTGGCATAACCCGTCACCACGTTGTCTTTGGTTTGCCGTTGCTTCCAGTAGCACAGGCATTCCTGCCTGTGCCCCAAGTAACGACCACTCGTCCCCGTGATGCTTGGTAACCGCGCTATCGTTCTTCTGAATTTCGCCTCTGCCCTTTCTTCAGTAGGGGCACGGCATGTCGAAGATCCCGCATTAATTCGCGGGGCCGTGCGCGCACGCGCCACAAGCACAACCCGCACCATCGATCTCGCACGCTGTGCCCTACCCCCGCTTCCCCTTCACATCCGCGATCCGAATCACCACCCGCTTCCCCAACGCTCGCGCTGCCCGCGTAATCGTATCCAGCGTCACCGACACATTCCGCGGATCAAGCAAACGATCCAGCTGCGACCGGCTCGTCCGCAGCTCCTTCGCCATCGCCCGCTTCGTCTTCTGCTGAACCTTCATGGCGCGTTCCAGCTGCCACGCTAGCACGCGTTTAATAGCCACCGCCTCCACCTCCTCCTTGATCCCAGCTTCCTCAAGAAAACTGTCAAAGCTCGATCCGCTGTGATCCACTTTTTTAAAGGTTTTCCGCACTTTCATTCGAGTCCTCGTTGATGTTTATTCTTATTGGTTCGTGCTAACTCCAAGTCCTCTGCGGCAGTCTTTTGCGTTTTCTTGATGAACCCATGGAGAAGAACCATTCTCCTTCTTTTGTCCACGTAGAAGAGTACTCGTGCGATACGGTTTTGCCTCAACCTTGCCCGTACCTCATAGATCCCATCGCCGAGTGCCTTGCACACTGGCATTCCAATCGGCCAACCAAACTCGACAGTCTTGATATCCTCGCCAATCCGCTTGCGGTCCTCGGGCAGTGGTAATCCCTTCAACCATTCCCGCACCGGTTCGCCACCAGACGCCGTTTTATAAAAGATCGCCGGAATCCGCTTACCTTGAGTTTCAACGCTCTCAGACGTCGCAGACGCGCTAGCCCTGAGTTTGCGTTTCGTCCTCACAGATTAAGTGTACCATATAAGGTACACGTAAAAAGCGCTATGTGCCGCGGCAGGAGGCCCACCCAAGTTCCCACAGCCCTGCGTAGTTGTACGCATACCTAACCGCCCAAATCCGTGCTACCCTTATACGTTTTTATATGCTGACGAACATGACACTATCAGCCGCAACTCCGGCTAGCCGGGGCTCCGACCAGGCTCGCAGTTCGAGCCCGCCGCGGCGCTATCGGCGCGCTGAGCGAACGAACAGAGCCGAAGGGCCTCTCTCGCCCACAGTTTTAATCTACGATAGCGCGATTAAAACTCCCGCTAACTCAGCCAAATTCAACAACATGCAATTTTCTAATAGGCGGCAAACCGGGGGTCTAGCGATCGCGTCGTCCAGTCTCCCGGGAACATTCGCCGTGGCGGACCACTCCCTCTCAACCTTGGCTTTTCGCCGCGCCGGGTGCTACTTTGTTTGCGCCAACCGAACGTGCCAATCATCGCCACCAAATGGCCGAGAGCGCCCAAATGAAACCTGCGAGAATCGAATAACATGAAAATAAGAATGAAATCGAAGACGATCGCGCCTGCCGCGCTCCTGCTCGGCATCGTTTTATTTTGCGCGCCGCAAGCTGGCCTTTCTGCGCGCGACCGCTTCGTCCCGCCTGACGTCACCTCTGCCAGCGAGATTCCTTACCCCGTCGAAGTTCTCGCCTCCGGTCTCGTGACGCTCGCGCTGAACATCAGCGTCGCCGGACAGCCGCCCGATGTGCAGGTGCTGCGCGACATCCCCGGACTCACGTCGCTGACGTCTTCGATTGTGAAGGGCTGGAAATTCTCGCCGGGCAAGCTCGACGGCAATGCCGCTCCGTCAACGATCACCGTCGAAGTGGTTTTCAACCCGGGAGATTCCCTCAACCAGAGTATGAAGATAGCGCCTGTGGCGCCCACGCCGCCGCCGTTTCCGGCCGGTTATCTTCCGCCAGAAGTGTCGGTCGGATCGTTCGCACTCTATCAGCCGAATAGCGTCGGGGTAGGCGCGGTGGTTCTCGACGTCACCATCGACAAATACGGCGCGATCAAAAAGACTGATGTGATTCGCGACGTGCCCTCGCTCACGCCGGAAGCAATCGCCGCGGTGAAGCGCTGGACCATCAATCCGGCGACGTTCAACGGCAAGGCCATCATCTCGAAGCTGGTCGTCGCGTACGTCTTTCGCTCGCCGACGATGACCACACGATGATGACCACGCGATAATATTCAAGGACTACAACAAAATGACGACGGCTAAAATGACGGGGACGGCCCGAGGGGAACGAAGATGACCTGGGGAAAGCGGCGAGCGCTCGTAATCGGGTTCTTGGTTTTGTTTTTCATCATCGTCATCTGGGCGGCTTCGAAGCCGGCGCGGCTGCCGTCGAATGCCGTGCTGGTGATCGACGCGGTCGGCGAAATCGACGAGCAGCGCGCGCCCGATTTCTTCGCCGACCTCAGTGGCGGCGGCACGCCCGTGCTGCACGATTACCTCGACGCGATTGACGCAGCCCGCGGCGATTCGCACATTCGCGGCCTGGTGGTGCGCGTTGCACCGCTCGCCACCGGTTGGGCCAAGCTCGAAGAGATCCGCGCCCACCTGATCGAATTTCGCAAGAGCGGCAAGCCCAGCATCTGCTACCTCGGCTACGACGGCGTCGCCAACCCCGAATATTATTTGGCGAGCGCGTGCCAGCAGGTGTGGGTGGTGCCTCAATCGTCCGTGATCGTTCACGGAATGATGGCGCAGGCTCTTTTCATGCGCGGCACGCTTGACAAGCTGAAAATCGTGCCGGAGTACTACCACATCGCCGAGTACAAGACCGCCGGCAACATGTTCACCGAGAAAAAATTCACGCCCGCGCACAAGGAAGAAGTGGAAGGCCTGCTCAACGGCTTCTACAACCAGTATTTGACGGATGCGGCCGAAGCGCGCGGCATCGAGCGCTCTAAATTCGAAGGACTCGTGAAGCAGGGGCCGTTTTCCGCGAAAGCGGCGCTGGACGCGAAGCTCGCCGACAAGCTCGCCTATTGGGACGAGGTGCAGGACTACTTCAAAGCGCATGCAGGCGATTGGAATCCCCTTCCGCTCGTACGTTATCGCAACTATTTGAAGTCGAGCGGTGGCGCGTTCGGAGGCGATCGCATCGCCGTGATTCATGCCACAGGCCTGATTCTTTCGGGCGAATCGCACGAATCGCCGACGCAGGGATTCATCATGGGCGGCGACACCGTAGCGGCCGATGTGCGGCGCGCGCGCAAAGATTCGAGCATCAAGGCGATTGTGCTGCGTGTGGATTCGGGCGGCGGCTCGGTGGTGGCGAGCGAAGTGATTCGCCGCGAGGTGGAGCTGGCGCACGACGTGAAGCCCGTAGTGGTCTCCATGTCGGACGTGGCGGCTTCGGGAGGCTACTGGATCGCGGCACCGGCGAACAAAATCGTAGCCGACCCGAACACGATCACCGGTTCGATCGGCGTGATCATCGGCAAATTCAATGTGTCGGGCCTCTACAACATGCTAGGCCTGAGCACCGATGCGGTGATGACCAGCGACAACGCTACTCTTTTCTCTCTCCAGCAGAATTTCACGCCCGCACAGCGCGCCTGGGTTGAAAAATCGCTGCACGACACCTACGACCAATTCATTAAGGGTGTCGCCCAGGGTCGCGGCATGACGGTGGATGCCGTGGACAAAATCGGCAAAGGCCGCGTGTGGACCGGCGCGCAGGCAAAAAACTTAGGGCTGGTGGACGAATTGGGAGGCGTCGATACCGCGATTCGCATCGCCAAACAGCTCGCGCATATCCCGGCGAGCGAGCGGGTGAACATCGTGCGCTTCCCGGAAGAGAAATCGTTTTTGCAGCAACTCTTCGAGCGCGAGCGCGAAATGACAAGCGGCGAAGCAGCAATCGAAGAGGAAGCAGGCAGCTCGGCGTACGGCCTGCCCACCGCCGATGCGAAAATGGTAGACGCAATCGTCCGCCGCATCATCGGCCGCATGGACATCGTGCAAGCCCGCATCGCCTACGAGCTGCACATTAATTAGTGGCGATCGCCGTCCTCGGCGGGTAGCCACGATGACGCATTTCTCGTCGTGGTCTATTCTTGTTTTCATGGCGACACGCAACGCCGAAAGCCCGGTTATGACTTTCGCTGTGGGCGAAACGCTTCGCGGCTGAAACCGCACGCGACTTTCGCTATACTAGCTAGCTCGAGGGCGCGGTACCCAAGTGGTAAGGGAGAGGTCTGCAAAACCTTTATACGTGGGTTCGATTCCCACCCGCGCCTCCATCCAATCACCAATGTTTATGCGGGTCGCAGCGAAGGTCAGATAAAATCAGACACAATTTATACTGGATGCGGCGGGCTCCGGCTCCAGTCTTGAAACGGCCTGAGCCCGCAGAATAGGCATCAGGCGGATTTGTTGCGGGCTATCGGCACAACATCAGCAGACGGCTTAGACAAAGCGGCCAGCAGTTCGTCATTCTCGTTGGCCGAACACGGACTCGACCATCGACGCGGCCGTCGCGGAAAAGAAGCGAACGGTTCGCAAAGCAAACAGTGCGCGACCTGAAATCGCCGCTGCCGCCAACGAGTATGAAAGGAAGCAGCGCGAGGAGATCGTAGACGCGCTTACCGCTTGCAAAGGCCGCATCGGTGGTGCTGACGAAGCTGCGACCCGCTTGGGTATCAACCGAACTACGCTTCTCTATCGAATGAGAAAGCTCGGTATCTACGCGAAGCTGTATTCTGAATAGCTGGAGTTCGAATCTGAGAGTGATCGTAGTCATCTCCAGCGGGCGACATCCAATGCAACGCTTGATCGAAAAGTCGGCTTTTCGTTGGAGTGACTCCCTGTAAGGAATTCTTAGTTTTTCCCGGGTGACGGGCAACCCGGAAGTTATAGGTTCGTCCGCCGGATTATTACCGCTAAACGCGCTTGTATTGAGCGATCTGGCGAACTTCCGGGTGGTCGGCAATCCGGAAGCGATCCGCTTTGATGTCGTGGAAAAATGGCTCGGTCGCGTTTTGTTTGGCATCGCATCTGCGATGGGCGTTTTGCGGTACTGATCGCATCCGGCCGGTGAGCGGGTTGAGGCTCGATCAAACTACATTCGACGGCGATGCCTACTTCATCCTCAAACGCGTCCTACGCAAACGAAGTATTTGCAGTGTGACACTCGGGTCAGGACAGAATGGTCTTCTCGCGTGAGGCCGGACCATTGAAGATCGCCACTTTCAACATCAACAACATCAACAAGCGTCTGCATAATCTCACGGCGTGGCTCGCAAGGGCGCAGCCCGACGTCGTTTGCCTGCAGGAGCTCAAGGTAGAGCAGCGAGCATTTCCGACAAGTGCCCTTCGTGACCTCGGCTATCGCGGAGTCTGGCTAGGCGAACGTTCCTGGAACGGCGTAGCGATCCTGGCGCGGGAGTGCGAACCGGTGCTGACGCGGTCCAGCTTGCCTGGGAATCTTCAGGATCGCCAGGCACGCTATATCGAGGCGGCGGTAAATGGTGTGCTGATCGCTTCCATCTACCTACCGAACGGAAATCCTCAACCCGGTCCCAAGTTCGATTACAAATTGGCCTGGTTCGAACGTTTGATAGCTCACGGCGCGGAACTCATGAAGGCCGGCGTGCCTGTCGTCTTTGCCGGCGATTACAATGTCGTACCGACTGTGCAGGACATCTATCCAACACGATCTCTCGATAACAACGCATTGATTCAACCTCAGAGTCGCCGTGCCTATGCTCGGCTGCTAGCTCAGGGCTGGACGGATGCTCTGCGCAGACTGCAACCCGATGGGCCGCTCTGGACGTTCTGGGACTACGAGCGTAATCGGTGGTCTTTAGACAAGGGGATGCGGCTGGATCATTTCCTTCTCTCTCCAACGGTGTGCGATCGACTCGTGCACGGGGGGGTAGACCGATGGGTTCGCGGTGAGGAGAACGCGAGCGACCACGCTCCCGCTTGGATAGTGCTCGATCGTTGATTTGTGCTGCGACGTTGGACGCGACTCCGTAAGAAATCGGCTCCGTCAATAGGCTAGAGCTAGTCGGGTGTAGGCACGCTGGCAACAGGCGGCACGCTGCAATTCTGCCGGCTACCCTGAAGCGACGGCCTGAGCGCATGAATGACTAGCGCGATTATCCTTAAGCCTGTGGGCCAAATGGGTTGGTAATCGTGGTTAACATCTTACCAATGCGGCGGCTTTTACTAGGGTCTTGTTCCGTTTGTTTGTCGTACAACCGGATTTAACATTGACTGAGTTGCAGAACCAATGCTTTCCTATCGTCGCTGGATTATAGCGGGCGTTGTCGGTGCGCTAGCAGCTCGTGGCAATTTGATCAAGAAAACCGTTCCTGCATCGGAAGTCGCTGCCACGCTCACGGAGCCACCATGATCGTGGATGATTTTAAGTACGATCGCGAGCCCCAGCCCTGTTCCGTTGAGCTTTCCTGAGCTCACGAACGGGTCGAATAGCGATTCACGAATTGCAGCGGGGATGCCGGGTCCGTTGTCGGCTAGTCGAACATCAAAAGAGTCATCCGACGAATGGATGTCTACCGAGATTGCACCAGTTCCTTCCGGAGCGGCCTCGCACGCGTTCAACACCAGGTTGAAAAATGCTCGCTCCACTTTCTTCGCGTCAAAAACGCCATTCGTCGGACCCGAAGTAGTTACTTTGACTCTGCGGCTTCGCAACTCCGGCCTGGCGAGGACGGCCTCCACGGCGTGGCGGACGATTTGGTCCAACAAGGCCGGCACCGGAGTGATCGAGCCTTCTTCGCGCGCGAGTTCGCGAAATGAGTCGAGTAGGTCGACCATCTGCTCCGAGGCCATTTTGATCTCCTGGTAGATTTCATCCCGGTTCATTTTCAGCTTGTCCGCTTCGTATAGAAATTCCGCGTTGGCCACAACGGCGGCCATATAATGCCGAAGATCGTGCGAGATTGAGCTCGCAGCGCGTCCCAGCGCCGCAACTCGCTCATTGGCGCGCCAGCGCTGCTGAGACGTGAGTAACTCACCACGCATCTTCGAGAAGGCCTCTCCGAGTTCTACCACTTCGCTGCTTCCGCGCGGCTCAATCGAATAGGCATAGTCGCCGCCTCCCAGCGCTCGCACGCCGGACAAGAGGTTGTCGAGCGGACGAGTGATGGTTCTCGAGACGAAAGTGAGAACAAGTGCGGCGAATAGCACCGCGGAAATTACAAGAATGACGATCATCCGATTCAGCCGCTGGAGAAGAACATTGGCCGGTTCCAACGACATCAGAACATAGCACCGCACGGGCGTAGGCGGTCCATTGTGAATCAGAACAGATGCCATTTCATATTGGTCGGTGCCAAGAACCATTTGCCTTGTTCTTTTGTCGGCAGCTGTTCCCTTGTCCGCTATCCAGCGGTGAAGTTCGCTCACCACTTGGGGCGCAAGGGTGGACGCAATCACATCCTCGCCTGCTGTCAGCGCGATCTGGCTGTCCGCGACAAGTGAAAGTTGTTCCGCCACGGTTGAATCTACCTGATACCCGACCGCGAGTATCCCCAGCTGCCTTTGATTGGTTTCGGCGCCGGCGACGATGGGGCAAAGAAAAACCCAGTAGAGCTGGCCATTGGCATACCACCATGCTGCGCTTTCGCCTTGTCTGACGGACTTGCCGAGATCGCGCTCAGCAAGTTCCCGAGTCCATCCGTTCTGCCGGACCTGAAACCCGAATACTCGACCATTCGAATTTGCGAGGACGAACAGATCGCTGCCTGACAACTCCCAGAAGGACTGTGATGCATCCTGAATTGTGGGTGCGTGCTCCGTTGTCATCAGAGCCTTCAAGGTTGGAAGCTCGGCGAGCATGGCAGCGGTTCGTGACAGATCGCGCTCGCGCTCTTGCTGAACGCTTTCGAATGCACGCAGAGACGCATCGGTGCTTCCTTGTACTTGTTTCGTAATCGCAGAATGAACGGAGTGTCGGATGATCAAGAGCACTGCACCGGTCAGCGCGAAGATTATTACAAGGGTAGCAATTACCAGTTGGGTTCGTAATCGAAGGTGCGAAGCTCCCCAATGCATGGTCACTGTTTCTCTGCTGCAGTCATCCCACCGGGCGTGAATTTATAACCAGCGCCGCGCATAGTCATAAAATAACGCGGGTTGGCGGGGTCGGGTTCAAGCTTTTGGCGAAGTCGCAGGATGTGATTATCAACTGTGCGAGTCGAAGGATAATTTTCATATCCCCAGACTTCATTGAGCAGCTTCTCTCGCGAGACAACAACGTTTGGTGAGCGACCAAGAAACCGCAGCAACTTGAACTCTTGGGCAGCGAGTGTGAGTTTCTCACCCCCGCGTGTTGCTTCCATGCTAGTGAAATCGATTTTGACATCGCCAAATAGGAGCAGTTCATGCTGGACAGTTTCAGCAGCCATATTCGTACCGTTCGAGAACGTGGGACTGCCGCGCCGCATGGCTCGACGCACCCGCGCGAGCAACTCTTTGGGGCTGAACGGCTTTGTCACGTAATCGTCCGCTCCCAACTCCAGGAGCAGCACCTTATCTTCGACTTCCGCGTTGGCACTTAAAACCACGATCGGCACGGTAGGTAGCTGGGCTTTGAACGCGCGGCAAAGTTCCTTACCCGGCAAGTGAGGAAGCTTAAGATCCAGCACCACGATGCTGGGCGCCTGTTTGCGGAAGCTCTCCAGGCCTTCGACACCATCCGATGCAATCTGGACCTGTAAGCCATCTGCTTCAAAAAGCCGCTGCAAGGTCCGCTGCATAGGCCGACTGTCTTCCACTACCAGAACAGTATCCATTCATGCTCCTCTGGCAGACGCACCGCAGCCAGCTGCGAAGTCCTGGCCGGAAATACAGACCAAAGGCCGACATTCGCATCGACACCTAAGGCTTGGGACCTTTGATCGTAGTGCGTTTCCCCGGACGGCGTCAACGCGACGGGCCTTCTGTCTGCCTAGGAAATTCAGGGCGGAACTTGGCGACGCCTTGCCTCGTCCAGATTCGCACCTTGAGCTGCAAGCTACTGTCCGCTGTCGGGAGGCCGAATCATCACCCCGAGGTGATCCGACCAAATAAAGATTCCTTTCCCTCTAGCGAATGGGATTCTTCAGGGATTTAGAAGTCTAGAACTAGCTGTCAGCACGACATCCGGAACGTTCCTTCTATCCGCTCCCTTCGTCGACGAGTGGAAGACTCTCAAGCTATTAGATTGCGCCATTTGGACTTAAGGCGTTGTCACGCCGACTTCCGGAATTTGTAAACACTTTGTAAACGTTCTCTTAGGTCTCGACTCTGCTCGCACCTGCTCTGGCGGATTGCTGTTACAAACTCTTGACATACTCCAGACAATCCCGTGGCAACTACAGACATCAATTTGTTTAAGCTCGGTTAGTACGGACGGGCCGGGAAGGACCACAGAACGCTTGGATGGGGATTCGCCAATTGTATTCACGGCCAGCGATGGCGGGGCAAAAAATTCTTATCGAGGCCGAGTTCATGAAGCGTTTCGAAAATGGAGAGCGAGAAATCGCATGAGTCCATCAATGTCGACCGATTTAGCTCATCTCACCGAAACCGAAATCATCGGGCTGGCACAACAGGGCGATGCAGCTGCTTTTGAGCACCTGTACAAGCAGCACAGCAGGCATGTCTACGCGATGTGCTTTCGTATGGCCGGCAATTCAAGTGACGCCGAGGAGCTGACTCAGGAGGCTTTCCTACAGGTCTTTCGCAAGATCGGAGGCTTCCGCGGCGAGTCAGCGTTCTCCACATGGCTTCACCGGATCACGTTTAATATCGTGCTGATGCGATTCCGCAAGAAAAAGCCTGGCGAAATTTCGCTGGAGGATACATTGGATACCGATGACGAATTTGGAACGCCCCGAAAACAGATCGGCCAAGTGGATCTGAACATGACGGGTTTGTTCGACCGGCTTGGGCTGAACCGCGCGATCACTCAGCTGCCGGCGGGATACAAGAAGATGTTTTTGCTGCATGACGTCGAAGGCTACGGCCATGAAGAGATCGCCAAGATTCTTGGCTGCTCGATTGGGAATTCAAAATCGCAACTGCACAAGGCGCGTGTACGCCTCCGTCAGTTATTGCGCGAGTGGGGTGACTATGCGGAGAAAGCGGAAAGGGCTTCTGAAATCCATAGGGCGCAGCCGGCACGCGCTAGCGCGTCATAAGCTTCTGGATCGTGACTCTATGGGCTCGTGTAACCGGGGCTGGGCGGTGGGACATAGTCCTGGCCGTACTTGTTCTTGTGCGCAAGGGTGAAATTCGGATTTTCGACTACTTTGATAGCACCCAGACTACGCTCCGAAAGGGAGATTGTAACGGGCGCGGCCAGGCCTTTGAGATCTTCCGGCAAACTGCGCTCGTACCAGACGTGCAGTTGGTATCGTCCGTCAGGGACGTCGTTTATCGAGATGTTTCCGGAACTATTGGAAATAGCGTAGTAGGGGGTCTCCACTGCGACGACAACCGCACTCATTTCAGCGTGAATGTTACAGAAGAGGTAGCTGATCCCTGGTCGGTCGAAGCGCACCGAACGAGTGGTGCCCGCTTCGTAAAGACCGAGGTCGAATCGCTTGCCGTCGAAGAGAGAAAAGATATTGTGGAAGAAAGGGTCTTTGTTGGGGAATTGCACCACCGTGCCCACTTCAACCACTAGAACGTGAGGCTCGAAGGTCTTGTTGTGCTGAGTAAGCACCGGCGGCAGCTTTGCGGTCTCCGATGTTGTTGGCACGGGTGTGCTGCCGCCAAGAGGCGTGAGCCATACCACGACGTTCGAAAGGTCAGCTCCACCATGCCCCGCAGCCGGTTTCACTGCTCCGTCCCTTACGATTTGAGCCTTCGCGGTGACGGTCGGAAGTTGCAGCGCTTGGGACCGGCTGAGACCGCAGAAGAGGGCGGCCGCGGAAAGTAGACCCAGGATTGCCGCCCACCGGCGTTGATAGAACCTTCGCATCAGAAGATATATCCCACGCTCGCAGCAACGTGATTTGCTGTGTTCGCACTGCTGTCTAACATGTACGTTTGCAGGCGGCGATACTCCACGGAAAACAATACATCGGATCGCGGCTGGTAGATGAAATTTACGAACGGCGTCAGGTTGCGGGCGAGTGATTCGCCAAAATATGACGGGCTTCCCGGAAAGCGTCGCAGCTCACCCGCAAAGGGATTGTCCTGGCCGAAGGCACCGTTGATTTCGAAATTTGTTTTGGGCTTGAACTTCAGTTGTACCCAGCCGCCCATCGAATCAAGTCCTTTGATCGTTGTGGCAGGATCGGTGAACGGGCCGGAAGTCAGGATGCTCTGGCCTATGCCACCACCGAGTCCTGCGACAGCGGCTCCCCGATAAAACTCTCCGCTCAGATTGAAATACTTTCCCAGCGGCAACAGCACGTCGAACGTGCTCGCCCATCCATTCACGCTCCGCCCTAGGCCGAAATTTTGCCTTGCATAGTATCCTCCAAATCCAACGGTAAGGTCCTGCCCAAAGGCGCGATGAGTCCAGGCGATCCGGCCGGCATAGGCGGGTTGTCCCGATTGTTCACCCCAGGAAGGAAATCGATCCTGGCTCACTGGAAGTTCGCCGGAGAGCGAATCGAGAATTCCAGCCTGGAACATAAGATGGGAACTTTCAGACAGAGCTATTTTGTGCTCGACTCGTACTTGAGGTGTCCAAGCCCAGAGGTTCCCCGAATAGGAAAGCGCCGGGACGGCGAGCGAAGCGAGCGACGTGGGCGCAAGTGGCGCGAAGAACAAACGGTCTTGACCAGCAACGATCGAAGTGTTCGTCCAATCCATGCGGAATGTGCCGGTGCGAAGGCGCACAATGCCCATTACTGCGCCGTTGGGCACGTCGGTGAATCCACCGGCGAAATCGAATTTCACGTCAGCGCTGGTGCGCGCTCCTGCAATTTCCGGACCGAAGACTTCGACGCCAATTTGGGACTGGCGCAGCGATCCGCCGAACGATTGAGTGGAACCAACCGCAGAGTGAGGAGTCGCGATTTGGGGGAAGTCCTCATTGTCGACGACGCCCTGGTTGTCGAAGACGTTCAAGAGCACGATGCCGGAGAGGCGCACACGATACTTCGATCCGCTTTCCACCTTAGTTTGACTCTGCTCGGCAATTTTTGCCTCGGCAAGTTGTTGATTCTCTTCCAGGCGAGCGAGCCTCGCTTCGGTAGGCTGCTCTTGCGGGGGATCGGGAGCGGCTGTAGGAACCGCCGGCATGGAAGCGTTAGGTTGCGGTAATAGCCCGATATATGGATCACGGCTGCCAGCCGGCCCTATTCGCGGTTGCCTCTGATCTTTCGCAAGTGCGAGCTCTTGACGAAGTTCGCGGGCTTCCGCGTGATCGCGCAACTCTTCGGCGCGCAGCTCGCCGAGCTGCTCCACGAGAGATTGCACTTGGCCTTGGAGCTCGCGCACTGAGTCTGCCAGGGCTCTGACGTTCGGGTCGGGCGGCGACGGAGGGATCGACTGAGCCGACTGTGAAATAGCTTGCGCTCTGACGGCACCAGTGCCAAGCAGGAAAATGCTCGCGGCTGCAGAAATCCTGAGCAGCTTCTGAAAAGTATGTCCTTGCATCGTGATTCTCCTTACAAGAATCGGGCCCGTTCAATTGTCTAACGAAAACCTACACGAGGTTACAGAGAAGCGACATGCATTTGACTTTGGCGGGACACGAACGTCAGCACGGAGTTGGTAACGTGATCGCCCGCGATCTCTTAATGATCAGGACCGAGATACCTAAAAAGGAGAATGAAGTGAAATCGATGCCATTCTGCAAGATGTTTTCAACGATTGCCGCCCTCATCCTGGGATTTTGCACCTTCGGAGTGACCGTGAGTGCTCAGACTTCCACCAACAATTATAATCAGACGAATCTAGTAGCGGACACTTCAACCGTTACACCCGCTCCTGCTCACGTGGACGCGAATCTCGTCAACCCCTGGGGAATTGCGTTCTTCCCCGGCGGACCTTTTTGGATCAACGACAACAACAGCGGATTCTCGACCCTCTATGACCAAACCGGAATGCTCCAGGGAACATTCACGATCCCACCGCCCGCAGGAAGCACAGCTGCGGCCACTCCGACCGGAATCGTGGCCAACCTCTCCCAAACCGGATTCATCGTTGGCGGCAAGCCCAGTCTATTTATCTTTGACACGGAGGACGGAACGATCTCGGGCTGGAATGGAGGCGCGACCGTAATCCTTGCCGTGGATAATTCCATGGGCGGAGCCGGTGCCGTGTACAAAGGACTGGCTATGATCACGAACAACGGAGCGAATTTTCTGCTCGCCACTAATTTTCGCAGCGGAAAAGTGGAAGTCTATGATTCCAATTTCAAGCTCACCAATCTCTCGGGCACTTTCACCGACCCGAATCTCCCTGCCGGCTACGCCCCCTTTGGGATCCATGTGATTACCGCCAATAGCCAGACCAAAATCTATGTGACGTATGCACTCCAGGACGCCGCCAAGCATGACCCAGTCCATGCGGCAGGCGACGGAGTTGTCGATATCTTCGACACGAACGGCAATATGATTCAGACGTTTGTTATGCAAGGCGATATGCACACAAACGCTCCGTGGGGAGTTGTGGTTCCTCCAGCCGGTTTCGGCGCGTTCGCAGGCGATGTGCTGGTCGGCAATTTCGGTGATGGGGTTCTGAACGCCTACATGCCAGCCGGTACGTTCATCGATAGCGTGAAAGATGCGGGCGGCAACGTCATCACGAATCTTTCCTTGTGGGACCTTGTTTTTGGAGGCGGAGGCGCGGCGGGCGATGCAAACACCCTATATTTGACGGCCGGCGGCATGGCGGAAATGCACGGGGTATTCGCATCGCTCGTGCCGACTCAGGCTAGCGGTGGGAACACGCCCGATTTTTCCGTAAGTGTTTCGCCTACTACCGCGACGGTGACCGCAGGAGCGTCTTCGAACTTCACGATTAACACTTCTCCCACGAACGGCTTTAATTCTGCTGTTAGCCTCTCGTGTTCCGGATTGCCAACGGGTGCAAAGTGCATGTTTTCCACTCAGAGCTATACTCCCGGGGGTAGCACAATACCCATGCTCACGATCACCACGAGTGCACGGAGCGCGATGATGGGCGCGGTCCCATCAGGACAATTGGCGAGTCGCTGGCCTACCTCGCAGTTGCGGATGTTGCTAGCTGCCGGGTTCGTTGGATTTCTTCTCGTTGGGCTGTATTTCGGAAGGCTGCGGTTGGGTTTCTTCTCCACGGCACCGCTGCGTGCAGGTGGCCTCGCCGTTATTTTGCTGGCTGTCTTCGCAGCGGCAGGTTGTGGTAGCGGGAAGGCGGCTGCTTCAACCGGCACCCCGGCTGGTACGAGCATGATCACCGTCACGGCAACCTCAGGAACTCTCTCGCATTCGGCAACGATCACTCTGACGGTGAAATAATTCTTCTAAGGAACTCTCTCGCTCTGTTGCGCAACGCGGAGCGAGAGAGAATTACATTCCGAAACGGCGCCGACGAATGTCTCCGCCTTCCGCACCGCGCTTGAGAACGAAAGCAGGCAAATTTCTTTGTGGGATGTCTTCCCTCTGAAGACGCTCTCCCCGGTGATTGTCAAAAATCTCTGACAATCGCGTGACAAACAGTTTACATGCTCTCCGCAGCCCATGAGCGTCTCATCTGTGAGGCCAAGTTGAATTCACAGAGAAAAGCGCCGCGGGGGAATCACCACATCATCCGGCCGCGATAAAACAAAAAAAGGAGCTGTCATGAAAAAATCTACCGTCATCAGGACTTTCGTCACCGTAACATTCCTGCTTGCATCCTTCATCGCCTTGCCTGCTGTACACGCAGACGAATGGAATCAAGCTACTTTGTTTACCTTTAGCCAACCGGTTCAGATTCCAGGACAAGTATTGCCCGCCGGGACCTATCTGTTCGAGCTCGTCAATAGCTTCAACCACGAAATTGTGCGGATCTCCAACGCGGATCGGACGAACGTGATCGCTGTAATTCAGGCACGACCCACCCAGCAGAAGGGCCTGTCCGGAAAGTCTGCGATTGTTCTCGCGGAGCGAGGCGTGTCAAAGCCGGAAGCGATCGTAGCCTGGTCTTACCCAGGCCGTGTGGAGGGTCATCAGTTTCTCTACCCGAAGCAAGTGCAAGAGGAAGTCGCAAAGGACAAGCAGGACACCATCGTATTCGGAGACTAGTCTCAAGCCCGGTACGAAACTCCGACAGGTCGGCGGCAGAGATTCAGGCCGCCGGCCGGGTTGGAGCATGTTATTGCGGCGAAAGATAGCAAGCGTTACAAATTGTTGACGATTTCTTTACGAGTGCGGGACACAGAAACAATACCCTTCAATTAGGCTCACCTAGAACATCCCCGGCGCCTCAAAGGAGGTCAGAAATGATCCGCTGCAATCACGCATCGTTCTCACGGGCTATCGCATTAGGAGCATTGCTCGCGAGCACAGTCACGCTTTTTGCGTGTGGCGCCTCTCACAATATGCCGGTCAGCACAATGCCAGGCGGTACGATGCCGGGTGGGACCATGCCGGGACAGTCACCGAATCCGATGTCGCATCCGCGGCCTCATCCGTAGGTATGTCAGGTTCAAGCGCCTCGTCTGGTGCTGGTGCTTGGTAAGGCAAATCTACGGCGCTCTTATCGGTGCCAACACCGTGAGACTCAACTCAACGAAGGAGCAACTGGAAAACACTTACCCCAAAGGGTGCTTCGGGCGTTTTTTTTTGCGCGCTCGAGCCCCCGAAAGAACCGGGGATCGGAGGCTACATGCCTTCTCACATCGTGACCGCTTACTGCGAAACATGCTCTGTAAACCATCCGACTGGAATTGAACTGAACTGGCTGGAACAAATTCCACCAAACAAAGCATTGCGGAGGTTTTTGACGGAACCTTTCTGCCTCCTGAGATCGCTATGATGTCGAGGAAGTATTTTCTGTGCCCTCAAACGGGAAAGATCAACAAACGAACCGATAGTAAGAAAACCTTTCAAAGGGTAGGGCATCGAGTCCTTACTTTAGGTGCGTTCGCGTGTTCCGGGCCACTTCTCCAAGATGCGTTTACAAACTGTTTACATTCTCCCGCGGCTCCTTGAGCGTCCTACTTGTGTTGGCCGAAGTTGGGTTCATAGAGAAAAGTAGTACACGAGGAGCCGTTGTGAAGGAAGGTGCTATCGTCAAACCAGTTGCCCTCCCTGGGTCCAGTGGAGAGCATGAGCTTCAAGAAAAGTGGAATACAACGCCGCGCGCGCTTGCCTTTTATCGGCATCAAGTACTCGACTACCTCAACCCCTTGATGCAGGCCTTCGTCACCAAGCAGGAAATGATGTTTGTTGGAACTGCCGACAGGCACGGAGAAGCGGACACTTCTTTTCGCGCAGGGTTGGCGGGATTCATTCGAGTGCTTGACGAGAAAACTCTTGCGTATCCTGAGTACCGAGGTAACGGAGTGATGTCGAGTCTCGGAAATATTTCCGAGAATCCGCACGTGGGGCTTCTCTTCGTGGATTTCACCGAAGGCAAAATCGGGCTCCACGTCAATGGACGCGCGCGAATCGTTGAGAATGATGAGTTCCTTCGAGATGCGGCTGCGTCTGAACCCGTCCGAGAGGATATCGCTCCTGCGACGGGGCGCGGTCCGGAGCGGTGGGTGGTGGTATCTGTTGTGGAAGCGTACGTCCATTGCTCCAAGCACATTCCACGCATGCAGAAGATCGATGAGGAAATCCATTGGGGAACGGATGATGTGCGAGCCAAAGGCGGCGACTACTTTAGAGCCAAAGCCTCTCCGCGGACACAGTAGCGAAGATACATATCAGCCAAACTTGCAGCTAGCCCTGGGGACACTCTCCTTCACTGTTTGCTTTGCCGCATGGGGACTGATCAGCGCATTCGCTCCGCGTTTCCGAGAAGCGTTTCACTTGACCGCGACGCAGACGGCCTTCCTTATAGCAGTCCCTGTTCTTCTCGGGGCACTGCTGAGGATTGCAACCGGGATGCTCGCAGACCGCTTTGGCGGTAGGGCAGTTTTTGCGCTGCTGATGGTTGTCGTCGCCGCGCCCGCCTATATCGTGCCCACGGTCCCCAACTATCGGATGCTCCTGTACGCCGCGCTTTTCTTAGGCATGGCTGGAAGCTCGTTTGCCGTCGGAACGGGATTTGTCTCCCGTTGGTTTCCACCGGAAAGACAGGGAGGCGTGCTCGGCATTTACGGCCTCGGCAATATCGGTCAATCGGCTGCCGTATTCCTCGGGCCAGTTCTGGCCGTAGCGGTGGGCTGGCAGAACATTTTTCGAGGTGCGGCGGTCCTGCTGGTCATCTGGGGAATAGCATTCTTTTTACTTGCCCGCAATTCCCCAAAGACAGTGCGGCCTTCCAGCTTGGGCGCAATGCTCCAACTTCTCTCGCGCGAGCGGTTATCGTGGGTGCTTTCTCTTTTTTACTTCCTGACTTTCGGTGGATTTGTTGCATTTTCGATCTACTTGCCGGTCTTGCTCAAAGACCAGTTCGGGCTCAAACCTTCGGACGCCGGGTTTCGTACTGCCGGTTTTGTTGTGCTGGCAACCCTGGCTCGCCCGCTGGGCGGTAGGTTAGCGGACAAAATCGGCGGTGCTCGCGTTCTCCAAGTTGTTTTCCTCGGGATCATTCCTTTAGCCCTCTTGATGGCATGGACATCGATGTTGCCGTTTACTGTGGGCGCGCTTGGGTGCGCCTTCTTGCTGGGAAATGGTAACGGCGCAGTCTTTAAGCTCGTGCCACAACACTTTCCTAAGCAGGTCGGAACGGTTACCGGCCTCGTTGGAGCAATGGGCGGCCTCGGCGGATTTTTCCCACCCTTGCTGCTGGGTTTTTTTCGAGACCATTTGCACGTTATCTGGCCCAGCTTCGCGCTACTTGCTTTTTTTTCTGCGGCTCTCTGGCGTACCAATGCGGTGGTTTTCTTGGCCCAACCGCGAGCCACGAAACTGACACTGCTGGCATCGTTCACTCGGACGGCAGACCGCATTCGAGCTGGCATTACGGCCACATGCTTCACCGGTTTGCTAGTCGCCGCAATTGTCATCGGATCGCGCAACCTTCAGAATTTCGATGCCGCGCTGGTCACTTACACTTTCGCTACGGTCTTTGCGACCTGGGGAGTCGTGTACCACTACCACGTGTGGCTCGATAAACCACCAACGCGTGTTTATTGGGAACGGGGCTGGCAGCTTTTCCGCAAGGAAGGCATGTTTCGCGGGATTGCGCGGCTGGTGCGCCTGGCAACAATCCACCTGGCGGCTCAAACTTTCATCAGGCGCCGTTCGGTGTTGCGCTGGTGGATGCACCAACTGCTTTTCTGGGGATGCATCCTCGCTGTTCTGATTACTTTTCCGCTGGTCTTTGGCTGGATTTCATTCCAGACACTGCCGACGGATCAAGAAACCTATGTGGTGTTGGTCTACGGCTTTCCAGCTCTGACTTTCCGCTTGCACACGCTGTTTGCAGAGATCCTGTTTCATGGACTTGATATCGCGGCAATTCTGGTGCTCGGAGGAATCGGTCTCGCCCTGTGGAGGCGCTTCCGGGACCGGGGCGCACAAGCAGTGCAGTCGTTCGCGTTGGATTTTTTGCCGCTCATTCTCTTATTCGCGATTTCGGTGACAGGACTCGCGCTCACAGTTTCGCAGAACTGGCTGCGTGGAGAGTTCTACGGTTTTCTCGCGATTCTGCACGCGATCACTGTGATCGCCGCGCTGCTCTATATCCCGTTCGGAAAGTTTTTCCATATTTTTCAGCGTCCCGCTCAGCTCGGCGTGAAGTTCTATCAAGCGGCGGGAGAAGCGGGCGACCCTGCGGTCTGCAAGCGTTGCGGTAAGCGTTTCGCTTCCAGAATGCATATCGACGATTTGAACCGTGTCCTCCCGCAAGTTGGATTCGACTATCACTTGAGAGAGAGACAATTCACGTGGCAGGAGATTTGCCCGGTATGCAAGCGGAAGTCACTGTCCCTCGCGCAAATGCATTTGAGAGAGGAAGCGCGTGGCTGAGCCGCCCATTTCATTGAAGTCCTTGCTGGAGCGTCATGGTCCACACCCGGCATACGTCCCTCCAGGCGGCTGGCAGAACGAATTACGCAACGCTCCTGAGCGTCTGGTGAAAACGCATTGCTGTTTTTGCGGCCAGCAGTGCGGCATACAGCTTAAGGTTCGGGGCAACCAAGTGACTGGCTTTGAGCCATGGGAAGAGTTCCCTTTCAACCGCGGAATGCTCTGTCCAAAGGGTGTTAAGCGCTACATGCAAGGTGGCCATCCTGACCGGTTGCACGATCCGTTGATACGCACGCCGCAAGGATTCCGGGTTTCTTCGTGGGATGAAGCATTGGACTTTACGGCGAGACGCTTGCGAGAAATTCAGGAGAAATATGGTAAGGATTCAGTGGCCATCTACGGCGGAGCTTCCCTGATTTCCGAGAAATCCTACCTCCTTGGAAAATTTGCTCGCGTTGCACTGGGTACTCGCCACATCGATTACAACGGAAGACTGTGTATGGTTTCGGCGGGTGCGGCTTACAAACTGGCGTTTGGCGTGGACCGCAGTCCTTTTCCGTGGAGCGATATCCCCAAAGCACAAGTCGTGCTCGTAGCAGGCGCGAATGTTGCGGAGTGCGCCCCGATCACTACCGATTATCTGTGGCGGTGCCGCGACGCTGGCGGAAAACTCATCGTCGTCGATCCGCGGATGACGCCGATCTGCCGCAATGCGGATATGTATCTTCCCGTTCGGCCGGGCACCGACTTAGCTTTGTACATGGGTTTGCTTCACGTCATCCTGCGCGACGGTCTGGAGCGGCGAGCTTTCATTTCGACGCATACGATTGGCTTCGAACAAGTTGCCGAATCGGCTCGCGCCTGGGACCCACGCACTGTTGCGGAAAAGACCGGAGTGCCACCCGAGTCCATTGAGCGAGCGGCGCGCCTCTTTGCGAGGGCCGAACGTGCCATCGTCCTTCACGCACGTGGTGTCGAGCACCAATCCAAAGGCGTCGAAAACTGTTCGGCGCTGATTAACCTGTGCCTTGCAACCGGAAATATTGGTCGGGAAGGCGCGGGCTGCGCGATGATCACCGGGCAAGGAAATGGGCAAGGTGGCCGCGAACACGGCCAGAAATGCGACCAACTTCCCGGTCAGAGATCCATCAGCGACCCGGAGGCCCGCGCACACACGGCAAAGGTCTGGGGCGTCTCCCCGGAAGACATTCCGCAAGCCGGCTATTCCGCCGTAGAGATCATGGAAGCGATTCATCGGGGAGAGATCAAGGCATTGCTATCCGCCTGCTTCAATCCACTCGTTTCCCTTCCGGATGCCAAGTTCACTATGGAAGCCTTGGAGAAGCTCGAATTCTTCGGCGTCGTCGATTTCTTTATGTCTGAGACCGCACATCACTCCGATGTAGTCCTGGCAGGAAGTCTGCAGGAAGAAGAGGAAGGCGTCGGTTGCACAGCTGAAGGTCGCGTCATCCATATCCAGAAGGCAGTGGACCCTCCCGGCAACGCTAAAGGCGATAGCTGGATCTATTGCGAACTCGCGAAACGGCTAGGGAAGGAACAATACTTTCCGTACGCTTCGACGAGAGACATTTACGATGAGCTGCGCGAAGCTTCTCGGGGTGGGGCTGCGGACTATTTCGGCATCACCTACGAAAAGATCGACAAGAACATGGGCATTTTCTGGCCGTGTCCTTCGCTCGATCATCCGGGGACGCCCCGGTTGTTCGAAGATGGACGCTCGTTTCATCCGGATGGCAAACACCACTTCGTCGTTACCGAATGGCGCGATAGTGGAGATCCGGTCTCGCCCGAGTTTCCAATTTATCTCACGACTGGGCGCGTCGTGAGTCAGTATCTCTCAGGCACGCAGACACGCCGTATCGGCGGTCTCCTCGAGCAGTATCCAAATCCACGACTAGAAATGCATCCGCGCCTCGCTGAGCAATACAAGATAAATGACGGAGATTGGGTTACCGTGACGACGCGTCGAAACGAGATCACCTTGCAAGCCATGGTGGTGAAGACGATTCGCCCGGATACGGTGTTCATCCCGTACCATTGGCCCGATGGGCGAAGCGCGAATCGGCTGACGCATCGCACGCTCGACCCACGCAGCAAGATTCCTGAGTACAAAGTATCCGCGTGCCAGCTCCGACGCGCGGACGGACCGCCCGACTGGGCGCTCTCCTCGCTGGAGCACCCATCCGAGTCAAGAAACGGTAAAGCCTGATGCACGGCTACGAATTCTACGTCGATCCTTCTCGCTGTATTGGCTGCCAGTCGTGTGTTAAAGCCTGCGAGGAATGCGACACCCATCGCGGCACATCCATGATCAATTTTGATTTCGTTGATCGAGGTCAGACGACGGCGAGCGCGGCTTATGTCTGCTGGCACTGCGAAGAGCCGACGTGTGCTATGGCATGCCCCACGGATGCGATCAAGAAAGGCGATGACGGAATTGTCCAGTCATCGTTAGAGCCGCGCTGCATCGGCTGCTCGAACTGCGTCCTCGCCTGTCCCTTCGGCATTCCCAAGATCTTTCCGGAATACGAGCAGATGATGAAATGCGACATGTGCTACGACCGCACGTCCGTAGGTAAGCGGCCGATGTGTGCGACGGTTTGCCCCAGCCAGGCGCTTTCCTATGTTCGGCCTGACGGAATTGCAGGACGGCGGGAAAAGCCAACCAACGTGTTTCAGTTCGGAAATCAGAAAGTCGTCACGCTCGTACACATGATGGTTCCTGCGGGCACGGATTCAGTTTCCATCGACGTATTGGACTACATGTGGGAGGGGGCTTATGTCGCTTTTGCCCAGCCCCAGTAAGGAACCTCTCTGGAGAGAGGAATTCTCCGTGTTCACTAGCGACGAGCGCTACGTGACACGCCGCCAGTTCGCTAAGTTTCTTACGCTCACGAGCCTCGGTATGTTCGTCGGCAATCTTTGGGTTCTGGCGAAGGCGCATTTTGCCAAGACTCCTTCGTTTCCTTCTGTCGAGGTCGGCGAGGTGGGCGAAATTCCGGTTCGGGGTATAAAACTCTTCACCTACCCGACCCCAAAGGATCATTGCATCCTGATCCGCGCTGGCGAAGACCAATATATGGCCTACAGCCAGAAGTGCACACACCTGTCGTGTGCCGTGTACTTTTCAGCGAAAGAAGACAGGCTCGAATGTCCCTGCCATCAAGGATTTTTCTCGGTAAGGGACGGCTCGGTTTTGCAAGGTCCACCACTGCGTCCACTCCCGCAGATCACCCTCGAAAGGAATGGTGCAAGACTGCTTGCGGTAGGCCTAAAGGGAAGCTGATATGGTCAATCTCGAACGTTACCAGCAGCGAAGAGGACTCGTGGCAATCGATGGCGCAATGGCACTCATTTTCATTCTTCTAATTGTTCAGATCTGGCTTTTGGGCGCAACCTTGGAAACTTTCCTTGCAGGTCACGCAGGAGCAGTTCTCCCGGCCGCGATTTGCTCCGGGCTTGTCTTCTTGGGATGCCTGGCTCTTGACCTCTTTGTGACGCGAGTTGATCAAGAGTCACGCAAGCCTTAACAAGCCTGAGATAAAAAGCGGCGTGCATCCCCTTCTTCCGTATTTCCGGTTCACAGGGACTCGTGCCTATTGCCAACTGCAGGCGGAACGTCGTGCGTAACGTTGCGACCACGACATCGCATGAGTAGACGCTTGCGACTGGTGGCGCGAGCCACCGCCGCCGAAGGAGCTGCTGGCGCGATCGATCTCTCCGAAGAACACCATGACGTCGTTCTGAACTTGCCCATCCGCCGCCAGCTTCTCGAAACGTTCCATTGGGCTTTGCGCATTGGCGGGAGTCGTAAGCAGAGCGAGAAACAGCATGGTGGTCCACGGGAAATTGCGCTATCTCCGTTCGGGGTTCCGGCCTGAAACGATAATACGCAAAGGACTGAGTTTTGGTTCCGTGAGGGCCTCGCCTCAATAGTATCCGTTCCTTTCGAGTGATGGTCTAATCCGAAGTTACGTCGGGCCAGAAGTCCGCTTGTGGGAAGTTCACCGTTTCTCCGGATCGGTAACGACAAACACGCTTGTGGAGGCCGGAGGGATTGCTCACTATAAGCCGACTTATCGATACTGATCCGCTCGGTGCCCACCCGGATTACTTTGGGTTTGCCGACAATACGGGAATTGGCGGTTTGACAGGCCGTAGCACTGAAGTGAACTCCGGTTGGTCTACAAAGCGGAAAATCCGCCCAGGAGGCTGTCGCGGAAAAGCCTTTCGCCGATCTCGACGCCATCTGGGGTAAAGGCATCATCAACGGCGACCAGTACGTGCAAATCGTTTATTTGACGTTGTGAATCCTCCGGGTGCGGATTTCCTGCCGGGCGATCCGTCAATTCGAATGTGAGCAGGAAAGATTTTTACTCTCCGTGGAATTTAGACGCAACGAACTTGCGGAATTCCACTGCACTGGCCGGAACGTAACGATCGGCGATCCACCCTATGCCTAACGGTCGAATGGGGCGCGCCGGCGACAATTTGATCTCTACGACGCCCGCAAATCGACTGGGCGCAGGAGGAAGGAGCCCTATGCCGAGCCCTGCAGCAATCAATCCACGCAGCGTCGCAACATCCATCCCCTCAAATGCAATGTTCGGCAAGAACGATGCGTCAGCACACACCCTGTCGAAGATGATGCGCAGGGTATGTTCTGGGCTGAGAACGAGGAATGGCTCGGATGACAGTTCCCTCAAGCTTAGGGTACGCCTTGCCGCCAACCGGTGCGTCTGTGGCACCGCGATCAACAATTCTTCGTCCAGAAGATGATTCCAGCGGACGTCGCTTGGCCCAAACATTCCCGGGACGGACAAGCATAGATCGATATTGCCTGCGGCAAGCTCTTTCATCAGCATCTCTCCTGAGCGCTGGACAAGGAGCGTGAATTGAATCTTGGGATGTTTCCGGCAATACTCTTTGATTAGTCGCGGAACCATTTCAATTCCGAGTGAGTGTAGAAAGCCAAGCGATACGGTTCCGGATTCTTCCCCGCTCTGTTCGCGGAGCAAACGCTTTCCGCTTTCAAGGATACTGAGTGCCCGATTGACATGCTCCAGAAATAGGCGCCCATAACGCGACAGCACGACCGCGCGTCCCTGGCGATAGAAAAGTGGGACTCCCAGTTCCTCCTCTAATTGGGTAACAGCGCGGCTGATCGCAGACTGCGAAACGAATAGCTTCTCGGCAGCGCGTGTCACATGTTCTCGCTTGGCCACTTCGCGAAAATACTTTAGCTGTTGCAGTTCCATCGAGCCCTCCCCATGTCACATTCGTTGCGCACGGCGCATCGTTATGATGAATTCATTGTATTGGACGCGGCACACGGCGAATCCTACCTTGGAATTGGTGGAGAACAGTCGCCGAGTTCGAACGTGCCCCGGGCACGTGGGAAATCGAGTGGCTGATTTTACTGAGATTTTCTGCCCCCTTGGAGGAAGAGGAGAGTGAAAGGCCGTGCTAGACATTATTTTGAGCGCACTCCTGCCAATGGTCGTCACGTTCCTGCTCGGTTTCGTGGCGGCGCGGCGACACGATTTTGGTTCGAAGGATGCCCCAACCCTGAATCGGATGGTGCTGCAGTACGCCGTGCCCCTGGCGCTTTTTGCTGGAACCGTCACAACGTCACGCGCCGCACTCAGTAAGGACATCCCGCTGGTGATCGCCTTGTGCGCGGGCATCATTGGATTCTATGGTGTGGTGTTTCTGTTCTCCCGTATCGTTCTTCGCATGCAAGTGAGCATGAGCGCACTCGCAGCGCTCACAGCCTCCGCGCCGGCGGTGCCGTTCGTAGGTCCAGCTGTGCTCGGCGATTTGTTCGGGGGGCTCAGCGCCATTCCGATCGCGCTCGGCAGTCTCGTCATTAACCTCACCGTCGTACCAATCACGATTCTGCTTCTCGCACTGAACTTGACCGGGAGAGAACCAACGGAAAACTCTCCCGCCGCGCAGGGAGGAGAGCAATCGGAATCGTCTCCCAGGTCGTACGTTTCGGTATTCGCTGCCAAACTCGTGGAAACTGTCAAAGAACCGATCGTATGGGCACCTGTTATTGCTTTCGTTATCGTGCTCATTGGTCTTCACATTTCTCAAGTCATCGTCCACTCGCTTTCCCTGCTGGGCCAGGCATCCGGAGGCGTCGCGCTCTTTGCCTGCGGGATCGTGCTTGCATCCGGCAAAATCAAAGTCACCTGGCAGATCTTGTTTTTCGTATTCCTGAAAAACGTCATACAGCCCGCGCTCGTGCTCGGTGGTTTGCGATGGCTCGGCTATGGCAGTCCCGTCGTGAGCGAGGCGGTTCTTACGACGGCGATTCCGACCATGCCGATTGTGATCATGTTTGCTCTGCAGTATCGCATCGCGCAGGCGGAGGCCGCTTCCGCCGTGTTCTTCAGCGTGCTGGGCTCGGTCATAACGATGGGGGTTTTCATCGCCCTAACACGATAGACGAGTGACCTCACGGAATAGAAAAGGAGGATTGAAATGACGACTCAAGTTGAAGCGCTTGCAAAGTATGCCGCGCGCGCCGGATTCGCGGACCTCTCCCAGCAGTCGCGCAGGCAATTGCCGATTCACATCCTTGATTCGCTGGGTTGCTGTATCGCTGCGCTGGGTGCGGGCCCGGTGCAGGCGTGTCGCGAGCAAGTCGCCGAGTTCGGCGGCAGCGGCCCGTGTGCGCTGACCGGCGGCGGACAGGCGAACCCGATCTACGCGGCGTTCTGGCACACGGCGCTGGTACGCTATCTGGACTTCATGGATAACTTCCTGGCGCCGACCGAGACTTGCCACACGGCGGATAATTTCGGCGTGGCTTTGACCATCACCGACTACGTGGGCGGCAGCGGCCGTGACTTGATGCTGGGCGTGGCTCTGGGCTACACGGTGCAGTCACGATTCGTCGATCACGCCAATTTCATGAGCAGCGGCTTCGACCACACTTCGCAACTGGCCTTCTCACATAACGCCGCAGCTGGACGGCTACTCGGCCTGAGCGAGCAGCAGATCGCGAACGCCATCGCTATGGCTGCGGTCAGCGATGCGTCCTTCGCTGTCGTTCGCGCGAAGCCGCTTTCGCAATGGAAAGGACTCGCCTCGGCACAGTCGGCGCTCGGCTCGATGAACGCGCTGTTCCTCGCACGACGAGGTGTGGAGGGTCCCCTGCAAGTGATCGAGGGCCCACTGGGCATCGACCATCTCCTGAGAATGAAGATCAACATTGACTGGGACAAGCAGGGGTACGAGGGCGTCGTCGAGAGCACCATTAAGAAATACAACTCGATGATCCACACGCAGTCCGCCGTGCATTGCATGGTCGAACTCGCTGCGCAGAACAAGATCGATCCCGGTAAGGTGATTTCCATTGAGGCAGAGGTTTTCCAACTCGCTTACGACTTCGCCGGCGGCGGCCTCTACGGCGTGGACAAATTCATCCGCACCAAGGAACAGGCGGATCACAGCCTGCCGTACCTGCTCGCTGTGGCGCTGCTGGATGGCGACGTGATGCCCGCGCAATTCCAGCCGGAGCGCATTGCGAGAGCTGACGTGCAGACATTGTTGAAGAAAGTTTCGGTCCGCCCGAACCAGGAATACACGGCTGAATATCCAGCGAAGATGCCTGCCAAGATCACCGTGCGGCTGGTGGACGGAAAAATCATCGAGCACGAAGTACAGGCCTATCCGGGACTCGCGTCCGAACCGTTCACATGGGAAGAATCCGTGGAGAAGTTCGATCGGCTCGTGGCCGGGCGTGCCGATGAAGCGCTTTGCGGCGAAATCAAGGACGCCGTACGGTCGGTGGAAAATATCCAGGTGAGGGACCTGACAAAGCTGCTTGGGGCCGTCAAAGCGAGCCAGCGCGGCGCCGCGTCATCCGGAATTAGCAGATGAAACCACAAGAAAGGAGAAATGAGATGGCCATTACATCCGAGCGTGTTCGCGAGATTTTCAAGGGGCTGGAGCAGGGCGATGGCGCCGCGTTTTTTGAGCATGTAACCGACAAAGTGGACTGGATTGTGGAGGGAACGCACCCGCTTGCCGGTCATTACCTCAGCAAGCAGGCATTCATCGCCGGTACCTTCGCCAAACTGGCCAAGGTGCTGCCGGAGGGCACGGAGCTGCATGTTGAAAATGTACTCGTGAGCGGAGACTGGGCGGTAGTTGAACTGCATTCCCTGGCCACCGCGAAGAACGGGCTCAGATTCGATAATCGTTACTGCTGGGTCTGCCGGTTCGCGGGCGGCGAGATCGCGCAAGTACGTGCGTATCTGGATTCGGCTCTCGTGGCTCGGCTCTTTCAGGAGAACCCAATTCCAAACCAAGATAACCCAATAATTGACAGCAAAACCCGAACGGCTGGACGCACAACTGGATGACCGTCGTGTGCTTCAAAAATCTGAACGTTGGCCGCTCCAGGCCTTCCAATAAATTTCAAACGCATAGCATCGGTAACGAAAATATTGGCTACAACAAGGAGGATACATGGCTATCTATTCTGGCAAGGACGTGCCCAGGGAAGTCGGTCGTACGACAATGGATCCCGAGGTCAAGAGTTGGCTCAAGGACGGCCCCGTCCTTGGCTCGCACGAACCGATACATGTGCAGCGCGCGGCACACGATCGGTTTATCGACACCAACAAACCCCCGATCGGGAAAGTTGAACATCTGGGCCTCGACGGTCCGCACGGCACCATCCCGATTCGCTGCTATCATCCATCGAAACCCGGCATCGCCGAAGGCGCCGCACTGGTGTACCTGCACGGCGGCGGTTATATCGTCGGGTCGCTCGATCAGTTCGACACCGCAATGCGGCTCTTCGCCGAGAACAGTGGGGCGCAAGTCTACGCCGTCGACTACAAGCTCGCGCCGGAATACCAGTTTCCGGTTCAGATCGAGGAAGATGAGTTCGTCGTTCGCTGGCTCCACGAGCACGCGCGCGAGCGCGGCGTTGCCCCCACACGCATCGCGCTCGGCGGCGACTCGGCCGGCGGCAACCAGACGTGCGTCGTGGCCCTCAAGCTCCGCGACGAGCGCGGTCCCAAGCTTGCGCTGCAGATGCCGATCTATCCTGAGGCCGCGCTGCCGTTCGACACTCGCGCCGGTATTGAGAACCGTAGCGGCTCGTACGTCGATACCGCCGGCGTGCTTCTCTTCGCCTGGTGTTATATTCCGCAAGGGGTCGACTACTCGCGGCCGTACATCACGCCCCTAAACGCACCCAGCCACGCCGATCTGCCCAAGACGCTGCTCGTCACCTGCGGTTTCGACATGCTTCGCGACGTTGCACATGCGTATGCGTTAAAGCTCGCCGCCGCCGGCAACGACCTTACGTACGTGCATTACGACGACCTGCCGCATGGCTTTATTCAGATGACGCGACACTCGAAGCGCTGCCTGGAGTCGACATTGGAGGTTGCGCGACTTCTCGGCGAAGCACTCAAAAAGACGCGCGCCGCCGCGGCCAAGCGCTGAAAGCGCCCTAAGAAGTCCACGTTTGGTTGAAAGCAACCTGGGAAATTGCAGCAAACAGACGGCTGCCGAAGTTCGCCAGGCCGGGATGACAAGCCTTTCACACGCAGCTATGGGAAACGCGTGGCAACCTTTGATCAGAGCGTAACGAAAGGAGAATCAAAATGAGTAATTCTATGAAGCCTTTACAAGTGCTAGTCAGAGTCTCTCAGTCCTTGTGCATCGTTTTGTTGCTGTTGACCTGCCGCGTGCTCTCAGCGCAGAACCAGGAGAATCGCGTTCGGAATATTGTTCTGGTGCACGGAGCCTGGGCAGATGGCTCTGGGTGGAAAGGCGTTTACGAAATTCTTGTAAAGGATGGCTACAACGTCAGCGTCGTTCAGGAGCCGGAGACGTCGTTCAAGGATGATGTGGCTGCGACGAAGCGTGTGCTCGCCCTGCAGGATGGACCGTGCATTCTTGTCGCGCACAGCTATGGGGGAGCCGTAATTACGGAAGCGGGCGCGGATCCATCGGTGGTCGGCTTGGTGTACATCGCGGCGCACATGCCAGATACTGGAGAGAACGAGGCTGACGACGGAAAGCGTTTCCCAAGCGACCTGGCCAAATCGGGCGCTATAAAGAAAACTCCGGACGGCTTCACCTATATCGACCCGGCCCAATTTCATGAATTGTTCGCAGCTGACCTTCCCGCCGACCGGGCCGCATTCATGGCGCGTTCGCAGGTGCTCAACTTTGCGGACAATTTCTCAGCGACGATCACCACGGCTGCCTGGAGAACCAAACCAAGCTGGATGCTGGTGGCGGGAAGCGATCGAACCATCAGCCCGGAGTTGGAACGTTGGTATGCCAAGCGGGCCAAGAGCCACACGGTCGAAGTCGCAGGCGCCAGCCACTCGGTCTACGTCTCCCATCCCAAGGAAGTTGCAGATGTAATTGAGAGTGCGGCACGTGCGGTCTCGAAGTAGCTCGGACTCCGCAAGGAGTCCCGCACCCGGAGGGACCAAGTGAAACTTCTCGAAATTCAGTCGTCACCAAGAGGCCAATCTTCCGACTCGATCACCCTCACCAAATCGTTCGTCGAGGCGTGTAAGTCCGACAACCCCTCGATCGTTGTGGATACGTTGAACGTTTGGCATGAATGGCTGCCGGAGTTCGACGAGGAGGCAATTGGAGCGAAGTACAAAGCGGTGAAGCACGAAACGATGACCGAGGCAGAGTCCAACGCATGGGAGCGTATTCAATCGTTGATCCGACGCTTTCAGAACGTCGATCGAATCGTCTTAGGAACTCCAATGTGGAACTTTGGCCTGCCTTACAAGCTCAAACAATTAATTGATCTCGTAGCGCAGCGAAACTATCTCTTTTCCTACGACGGCAAACACTACGGCCCTCTCTTGAACGTGGAGAAGGCAGTAGCGGTATATACGCGCGGTTCGCGTTATCTCGAAGGCACTCCTATACCGCCCTCGTTCGACCACCAGGCACCTTACCTAGACTTCTGGTTGCGACTTGTTGGGGTTCGAGACCTTCGCAGCGTGATTGTTGACAACGCGTGGAATCGAGATCGCCAGGGATCAGAAGTGAGCGTGGCAAACGGCAAAGCGACTCTGGAACGACTGGTTCAGTGGTTTCTTAACTAGTGGCAGAGCTGCAAAAACGTGCTACGACCCTGATTTGAGGATCGGAGGAGGGATTGCAGCAGATCCACGAACAACGTCTCATGCAGCCGCGGGAGGATAACGGGCAATACGGAAATTATTCCGGGACAGAAGTCCGCTTGTACGAAGTTTCACCAGATACGTAACGATAAACGCGCTTGTGTTTACCGACACAATTTAACTTGGACGAAAAGTCGGCTATACGTCGTCCACCGGCGGAATCGCACAGAAGACCGGCCGGGTCGAGCTAGCCCGTCAAGGCTCCCTGTTGCTCGATGAAATTGGAGGTATCCCTCTCGAACTGCAGCCTAAGCTTCTTCGTGTCTTACAGGAGCGGGGGTAGAGACGCACTTTACTCTGCGGGGGTTTGAACCCGCCGATCCTTGGCGGCATTGGCTCGAACCGCTGTGGCCTTCCGCCCCGACCGCTTCCGGCCACCGAGCCGACCTGCTCGTTGACGCTTCTTGGTGATGTCCGTTGATCGTGCATTCATGATGAGACTCCCCGTTTTTGCTTTGCGGGGGTTTCTACGGATGGCGTCAAAAGTTGAGATCAATGATCCAGGGTGAAACCCGAGGGAGGCCGGGCGGCGCTCTGGGCGCGAGCAAGTCGATGGAAGTCCCGTAGCGCTGCGGAATATAACAAAACCGTGAGCGGATTCCCCACAATCGAGGAAGTCGAAGCCGCCGACCGCGAGCAACCGGCGCGCTGGTATCGGTTCTTGCCTTCGGGCGACACCGAAGCAGAGTCGGCTATTGTGAATCGACGGGAAACTCAAATTCGACATTCTTATACACGACTCTCCAATTTGCTTCAAAATCTCCCAAATGTTCCTGAATGATGAGTAATTGAAATCAATAACTTGCGTATTTGCAATGGGTCAGGAAGGTTCGATTCCCACCCGCGCCTCCATAGTTTTTTTGACTCCACTTTCCGCCGATTCCCGCCAAGAAATTTTCGCAGCAAGCAAAGCGCGGAACCGTTCACGAGATCGTCCTGCCGGTGATTACCCCCAACCATACCGCGATGAACCCGACCACGACACTCAGGATTACATTCAATCCGGCTACGAGCAATTCTCCGTCTTGAATGCTGCGAAAGGTTTCGTATTCGAATGTGGAGAAGGTGGTGTAGGCGCCGATAAATCCGATGGGAATCAGGTAGCGCCAGTTCGGGCTCCAGTGAGTTCTTTCGGCGAGAACGGTGATGATGAACCCGACGAGAAATGAGCCCGTGCAGTTGATGATGAACGTGCCGTAGGGAAACCTCGTCCCCATGCGGTCACCCACGTACGCGCCGAGCCAAAATCGGGCGATCGCGCCGATGAAGCCGCCGATGCCGACAATCAGGTACTTGTTCATGAGAGTCGCGGCTCTCCTTTTTGAGATCACGCAAGACAATCGATGCTCGGAACAGAGCATTCGCTCGCTTCTTTTTTCTTGCAGGATTTCTGCCGGGGACATGACTCCGCGACAAAAATCCTGTCAGGAGTCATCATCTGTCCCGGCTTAAGGGACAGCGGTTATAGGGCGAACTCCTTCGCCACTATAGGGGAGAATATCAAGAAGCGCGATGAAGTCAACGGTGCGGGTGGGTGAATGCGCCAATTAAGTACGCTGACGCCCCGGCACCACGACGAAGGCTAGCCGATGAATCAGCCGGGCTGCGAAATCCGAGGATTTGCCAAGCACTTGCGGCGGGCGAGTCCGAGACCCGCCCCTACTGCGGTTCTCTTGGCACGGGTGAGAAGGCGAATGGTGTGAAAAAGCGATCGATCCTATCTTCCCGCGCCTTTTGATTTTCCTGGAGCACCGCTGCCTGAAGGTCGCGGCACATCCTGGTTTACGGCGGCTTCGGCGCCGGGCGGAAGTTCCGTGGTCGGCGTGTCGTCGGCGGGTTCCAAGTCGCGGGGATTCGCCGGGATCGCGCCGAGGTTTGTTTTCTTGTCCATTACGTTGTGGACGATTTTCTTGTGCTCTTCATGTTCTGCGCTTGTGCTGAACTCCTTCCCACACAAGGCGCAAAGAACTCGATTTGTTTTATGGCGTGCCATGGTTAGCCTCCAGAATGCGCTGCAACTTGGCTTCTGATTTCCCATTCTTGCCACGGTTTCGAGAATGTCTCCATACCCAAAGCCCTGCATTTTTTCGGGCTAGTACCGCAACCAGATGTGGAGGGCCGTGTTGATTTGCCGCAAGGAGGTGTGGCTATTCGCTTCTAAAGGGAATCATGCGAAAAACTACACGATGGCGAGGATGTGTGGTGACGCGTCGCTTTCCTAGAGTCGCAGGGCGGTTGGAGTTCCTATCATAGCCACGAATCATAGGTTCCACAGGCCCCGCTTGAAATTTAATCCTAAGTCTGGAGAACAATCATATGAAACACGCAGCCATTTACATGAAGTGTGCAGTCATGGCCGTTTTTGGTTTGCTCATGTTTACGATTTGTACGCCGCAAGCATTCGCGCAGTACAAAGCATCCGGCGGACTCGACCACGTCGAGATTGGAGTTTTCGGAGAACTTTTCAGAATTAACCAATCGGATACAAACCTGGCGGGCGTTGGTGCGCGAGTATCTTTCAATGTTCTGCCGCTGCTTCAATTTGAAGCCGAAGCGGCGTACGACTTCAACCAGGTCTTCACGGAAACTGATCCCACAGGTGCATTCATTCAGCGGACTAACATGCGCGCGATACACGGCCTGTTTGGTCCGAAGCTCGAGACGAATCGGGGACCGGTGCGATTCTTCCTGACGGCTAAAGGCGGGGCGGTTGGTTTCCATCTCGATCCGGGGCCGGCAACGATTGGGGAATTCTTCAGCAACGTGGGAAGTATTCGGAGCCAGGACGTGAGCGGCGTGTTTTATCCGGGTGGAGGCGCGGAAGCGTTTCTCGGTCCGATCGGATTCCGGCTCGACGTGGGCGATGAAATTTATTTCAACGACCGTGCTCACCACAATTTGCGCGTGACGTTTGGGCCGACGATCCGGTTCTAGGAAGTTCTTTCGCTTTCGAAAATATTGAGGAAGCGTTCACCGTCGAGTTCGAGTGACGGCGCCGCGTCGGTTGTGTGCGATGCGGTTCGCCTCGGAGCGGTAGACGCGTTGGTGTGAGTGCGTCCCGGGTAATTGCGCATCGGCTGCGTGTGAGTCCGCGTCCTCTTCTATTGGCTATTAGCGCTGGCCGTTGACTTGCGTGCCGTTGGTAATGTGGTTGCAGTTGGCCTGCGGCCTAACCCCGGTGGTTGGTGGGGTCGAGCAGGTTTGAGTCTTGCTGACGCTGCGGACGACTGCAGTCGCTACTCCAGCAGCGACCGCTGCGCCGACGCCTACCGCCGTGGCCGTACCCGCTCCGACGCCACCTCCGGCGGCTCCGGCTCCTGCTGCACCTGCGCCAGCGCTTGCTCCGGTGGTGTTCGTTGCGCTAACGGCAGAAGTGAGGGTGGCAGGGCTGACGGGAGCGGGAGCGGACGGCGATGAATTGCCGTGGATTCCAGTTTCCTCGCCGCCCTTCATCAGGACGCAAACTCCAGCGAGATCGCAGACCTTGCAGACGCCTTCCATGCAGATGACATTCATATTGCCGGCCGCGTCGAAGAGTACGACCATTTCGGTGCCGACAACTCCAGCGACGCCGACGGGAGTGCGAATCTGAAAGCGGGCGTTGGGCTTGACGAGTTTCACGGCGCGGGCGCGGACCTGGCCGTAGGCGAGATCGAGATCGGTTTGCTGTTCGCCGGTATCGTGCTTGGCGATGGTGAGATTGGAATCGGAGCCGACGCTGAGGACGGAGCCGTCATCGAGAGCGACGCGAGCGCGGGCGAGATGGCCGGTATTGATCACGTCGCCCCAGAAAACCTGTTGCGAGGTGGAGGCGGCCACTTGCTGGGCGCCGCGGACGACGTTGACGATCGGCACGACGGCCGTGATTTTTCCGGCGCTTTGCGCCACTTGCGCCGAAACGCCAACGGGAACTGCGAGAAGCAAACAAATTAGAATTGCGATCACGGCTGTGGCTGGGCGACGCGCGTTCATCGTGCTTTCCTCCGCGGATTTCGTGCGGCGCTGAGTTCGATCCAACCCCAGTGCTTATAAATCCGTTGGAAACTTATGCGTGGGGACTGGGCGAAAAGCTATCACAGAACGGACGAAGCGGCTAGAAAAAATCCGGGCGAAGCAGGGACGCGAGAGCTTACTTTTGAAATAGGCTGAGTGGCGGCTCGGGGGCGGCAGCTTCCTCGTCAGTCAGGTTGGGATAAGCGATTCGCCGCGCAAAGAAGCCGGCCACAACATTGATGAGGCCCACGAGGGGAACCAGCAGCCAGAAACGGGAATCCGCAAAGCCCCAAACGAGTACCAGAATGCAGAGAGGAGCTCCGGCCTTTATGCAGGTCCGCGGGGACCAGCCTCTCTTGAGAGCCAGATCTGCGACGAAAGCTGCCCAACAAAAACTCAGAACAGCGACGGCGCAAAAAACCGCCGATACGTAGCCAATACGAAACAACAACTCACGAGGTCTCGGGGGCGACGCCACAAGCCAATACAGGGCACCGGCGGACATGAAGAAGCCCGAGGCTACGACGAGCTTCGTACCGATGGACGGTTCTTTCATAGATGCCTTAATCGGATAGTAACTTAAGGTTGCGTGCGGCGCAAGCACGACGGCTATGGAATACCGCGATGCGGCGGTGGCGAGGGCACGGCATGCCGTGCCCTTCTGACGAAATCGATGCACGCCTAGAAGCCGGCGCCGGATTTTCTCTGGGCGGCTTGTTGCTGCATCTGGGCGCTCATGGCGCGCATGGCTTCGGTGGAACCGGGAGCGCGCTTTTCGCGCCAGCGATCCATCGCCGCGACGTGCTTTTCGAGATTGGAGAAAGCCATTGGATTCTTGAACATCGTACGAAACGCGGGGACGACGGGCTTGAGGCGTTCCCAAACGACCCACTGCTCACCGGAATTTTCGAAGAAGAATTCCTCATCAATCAGGCCGCGATTGACTATGCTCGCCACCATGTCCCAGTAGCTGAAGACCATCCGCATGAAGGCGTTTTCCTGGCTTCCGGGAGGGCATAGCGTCATCACGTCTTCCGGCGAGTTCGGATTGAAATGCGACATGTACCAATCGCGAGCTTCGCGAAGGCGCGGCTCGCGGCGAATGTCGTAGAGCCGCAGCATCAGATTTACCTGGTCGTGCGTAACGTCAGACATTGTGAAGCCTCCTGTTCGAGTGTGCTTCGATTCAAGATTGAAGTTCGAAGTTCGATTCAAAATTGAAGATCGGTTCTATTCTCCGCCGGTCACCCTATTCGAGTGGACGGCATCTCACTGGATTGCTGGGGCGGCTGCGGCAATTCGCCCTGTAGTGTAACTCTCTGAAGCTGGCTGGTCGGGATGCGCGATTGCTCGAATCCGAGTTTGATGCGGCGGCGGAGTTCGCGGGCGACGTCCTCTTTGCGATTGAGTACGGTGCGGACTTGAGTGCGAAGCACGTTGCCATCGAGCGAGAGCGATTCGACGCCGAGCACGCGTGGACCATCGACGAGAGCGGGTGACCAATCGGGATCGTTGCGCAGGTCTCCGGTGACTTTTTCGAGGGTGGCGAGGGCGCGACCGATGTGTTCCTCAGATGGAACGGTGACATCAACAAAAACCTGCGACCAATCGCGGCTGAAATTGGAAACCTGGCCGATGAGACCATTCGAAATGGTGACGAGGGCGCCAGCGGTATTTCGAATCATCGTTCGGCGCAAGGTGAGATATTCGACGCGGCCGAGTTCGGAATTAACCTGGATGAGATCGCCCACGACGAATTGGTCCTCGAAGACGATGAAGAAACCGTTGATAAGATCTTTCACCAGGTGTTGGGCGCCGAAACCAAAGGCGAGGCTGGCGACAGCCGCGGCCGCTTCGATAGGCGTCACGTTGAAGCCAAATTCGGGAAGTGCAGTTAGAATGGAAACAGCGACGATGATGAAAATGCCGGCGCTATAAAGGATGCCGGCCATCGTGCGCGTCTGTTGTTCGCGCATTTGTGCGATGCGCGTGGACGATTTCGCGGCCTCCACCAGGCGATTGGTAAGCGCTCTAAGGAGCCGCGCCACGATAATCGCGATAATGATGATCGCGAGGACTCGCAGGCCGCGCGTTTGCGCGATTTGTGTCCAGCTCTTAAATGATTCGGTCATAGGCTATAGAATGAGCGCCGGGATTATACCATTCGCGCTTCGAGAGCCCGGCGCAAGATGTGGCTGCGGCTTTTTCGGCGGGGAGTGAAGAACATGGACCATCAAAAACGAGATTTTCTCAGCGTGCTGTTTACATCGGCGGTGGTGACGCCGATTGCCTTGATCGCGCGCGGCGCTTTTGCTTGGCAGATGGGTCGAAGGCCGGGGCCGCCTGACCCGCTATCTGATCCGATGAACCAACCGCCGCCTTTTGACCCCAAGAAAATTCAGGAGCAGAACCAGAAGACGATCGTCCAGGACATCCAGAGGCTATACAAGCTGGCCGGCGAATTGAAGGACGAAGTGGAAAAAACGGATTCGACGAAGACGCTCTCGCTGCCGATGATTCAGAAGGCGAAGGAAGTGGAAAAACTCGCCAAGCAGATTGCCAGCCTAGCGGCAGGATAGTTAACTTCGAATCGTTAGTGGACTAGCAGTCCGGTGATGCCGATTCCGAGTCCGATGAGACCCAGGGCCGAACCGAGATACCAGAAGAAGCGCTTGCGAGTGAGCACCGTAATCGAACAAATTACGAGGGCAGCCTCGAGAAGAACTTCGCCCAGGTCAAAATAGTTCGCGTGGCGCCGCTCAGCGGCCACCTCTTCTTCCGCCTTCCGGGCTTCGGCCTGAATATCCTGGCCTTCTTCTTTGTATCGCTCGATTTCCTTCTGGTACTTCTCTTTAATTTTGTCGGCCTGTTCGGATTTCTGCAGCGCAAACACGGACATTTCATCCACGAAGAGCTCGTAGTTGCGGCGGCGAATTTCTTTGGCCTGGTAGTAGGCCCAATGATCGGTCGCTTTCGTTTGCATCAGCATTTCTTCGGTATGCGCGCGGTGGCCGAGCAGCGATACCGCGGCGACGAGCACGGCGAGAATCGCCATCGTCACGGTGACGGGCGCAAGATTGTGCTGGGCAGCTTCTTCAGCCTGCTCTTCCAGCTCTCGAAAATCTTCGGCCATTTCGAACGCACCTTGTCTGAGATTCTTTGGGGCGATTAAACGGCTGGGATTGTAGCGGTAATCAACGGAATCGAGAAGGGCAAACTCGGTTATAGCCCGCGATTCGCGATCTGACTACGAACAATGCGCCGCGGTCGCCACGGAAGGCGAAGCTATTTTGTCGCAGGGGCTGGCCGCGCGCTATTTGCCGCGGGAACCTTTTCGCTGAGTAGCGGCTCTACGAAAGCGCGGAGTGAGGATTCGTTTTCGAGTGCGGGATCGCCCGCGGTGCCGGAGGTGGCTCTGATAACGCCCTTGCGATCGATGACCACCATTTGCGGAACCTTCAGAACTTCTTTTCCCTCGCGTCCCAGGTAGGCGTCCACCTGGTCGGATGAGCTGAGGCCCACCGGATATGTGATCTTGAAATAATCGACGAGATGCGCAAGGACGGACTCGGTTGCGTTGGGGCCGAATGCGACGGCCACGGGCTGAAGGCCGCGCGGGCCGAGGTCGGCGTTGAGTTTGTTCAACATTTCGACGAGATGCAGGCAGTGCGGGCTTCGCACGAACAGGAATTCGACGACCACGACTTTGCCCTTCAGGGAGGCGAGTTGTATTTCTTCGCCGGAGGCTTTCGTGATTTTGAGTGGAGGCGATTTGCGAGGGGCCTCGGCGGGAGAGGCCGCCACAATGGCGACTGCCGTCGTCAGAATTGCGATGAGAGAAGCTATCTTTCCGATCGACATAATTTTACCCCTTAAAAGATGCGGCGTTAGGCATCCTTCCATTTATCTGCAATTCTCTTTACTTCAGCGTTGGCTGCGCTTGCGGCGTCTTCGGCGCTGCGCTCGCCTTTGATGACGCTGGCAAACATGCGAGGGAGAACGGACGAGTTGAAGACTTCCATCCATGTGGGGCTGGCGAAACCAGGAGAGCCCAGGTTCGGGGTCCAGTGGAGCGCGTCCTTCAGTTCGTCGTATTTGTCCTGCGGCTGGGCTTGTGGATCCTTTTCGAGGCGGACGATCAAGTTTGGAACCGTTTTCGGATACGCGGGGAAATTGCATCCGAGGCTTTTTTCGTAGCCCGTCCTGGAGTAGTCGAGGAGGTCGACTAGGAATTGTTTGGCGCCTTCCTTGTTTTCCGCAAACTTCCATACTGCGGAGCAATTGGTGACGTGCGGGAACGCGGTGACGCCGTAGGGGCCGAGCAATGGCGGCTGGAGCTTAATTTTTTTGGCGAGGTCGGGCTTCTCCGATTCCGCCAATCGGAGCAGGCTGATGGCGTTGGAGGTGCAGGAGGTCTTGCGCGCCAACATGGCTTTCACGTTGCCGGCCGGGCCCCATGAGAATTCGTCGGGAGTTCCCGCGTCACGATTGAGAGCTTTTGCGTACCGCAACGCTTCAGTCATGAAGACGGTCTTGTTGATGGCCACGTTGCCGTCGGCGTCCAATACTTGCCCGCGAAACGCGTAGAGGAGTGTGTGCAGGCTGACGTTGCCCTCAAGCGTTGGCGTAAGCGCCAGTCCGCAAGAAATTCCTAGGTGTGCGCGGATACTCTGCGCACCTGTGCGCAGGCTGCCGTAATGGACTGGGCCGAGAGGCATACCCGCGCCGGCCCACAGGTCTTCAAAATAGTGCAGCGGTGAAGGTATCCAAAAATCGGCGAACGCGAAGTGGGATTTCGTTTTGGGATTGAATGTGGATCTGTAGGAGATCTGCGGCGTGCTGCCAAATTTGAATGAAACACGTTGATAGATCTCCGAATGGTCGATCGTTTGGCGGCAAAATTCCGCGGGCGGCCATGGAAATATAAACACATCGTGACCTTGGCCAGCTCCCGCTTCGGTTGTAGCAAGAGAGTGGACTTTCTCGACAGGGATGTGATCGACAATTACGTCGGTATCGTTCTTCTCGCCCCATTTCCTGGCTAAATCATTTTCAAACCATCGGTCATACTCAGGCAGGAAGTGGGCCCACTTCGCGATTTTGAGGGTCTTTCGGCCGGCGAGCGCGCGGCCTGGAAAGTGGACGAAGGGACCGGATGCAGCGGCGGCGGATGCTAATCGAATGAAATCACGACGCGCGATTTTTTTCTGGCGCTCGTTCATGGCACCTGAAGTACATCCCGGTTGGTAGTCTGTTGATAGGCTACGCCCTCCGGCAGTACGACTTGCCGGAGGGCGTTGACCATGGAATTTCAACGAAAATCGACCGTCATTGGCTCGACGGAGGACCAGTGGCCGCTGTTGCAGCTGCCATTTGCGCAGTTGTTACTTGGGAGGCAGTAAGTTCACTGCAAAACGCTCCGAAAAACTTGAGGCAAGTGAAGTTCAGCGTCAATCCCGGATCGATGGGAATGCCACCTGAAGTCCGCACCTGATCCAAGAACGCATCCGGAGCGATTGCGCCGTTGCGAGGATCAGGGATGGCAGGACAAATCAGCCAAACTGCGCCTCCGTCAGCTCCGCTGACGTCCTCCTGTCCCTCCTCGCCGCATGCTGGATTCGGCGGGTTACTGCCCGGAAAACCCGGAATGGGACTGCCTGGCTCCGGACTACCCTCCAGGAAATTCGTCTCGTCGGCTGTTTTGATTATCGGCGTTCCGTCGAGATTTATTCCGTTCTTCTTAGCCAGACTGGCGAGCATGCTGAGACATTGCTGTGTTGGCTTAGTGCCATCTGCTGGATTTCCAACTGAATTTTCGTTGTACCAAATGTAGGTGATGATCCACATGCCCAGCAAATCGTCGCAAAAGTAGCCGTAGGGAGTGTTGTTGGTGATCACCGCGTTGGTACCCGAGCCAGTGACGGCGTTGTTATCGCTCCCATCGATCGCATTCCGATTCGTGGCGAACCTCCAATCCTGACGGAGGCTGGGCGTCGCGACGCTCGTGACATTGAAGCACGGAGTATTCGCCGGCAGATTACCGGTGCCGCTGTTATTGAACATAGTGCCGCAAGGCGTGGGGTCCAGCTTGCCCGTGACGGGATCCCGTTGCCTAAGCGCGGCGTAAGCCTCGAAATTGCTGACGATATCGCTCATGTGGATCTGGCGGGCATTGCCGTTCGTGTCAGGAGGATTGAATCCAATTGGCGCGGGCAGAAAGAAATTTTGATTGGTCACGAAGGCGATGATGGAAATGAACTCCGTCGGCGTACCGGTTCCGTCGTCTGGGTAGCCGCCCGTGGTGGCCAGAATCCGGACATTGTTGCGATCGGGGTCCGTATTCGAATTATCAGTAACCCAGTTCAACTGCCCCGGAAGGAACGCGGGTGGCCCCGTTTGGCGCACGGCTTTGCCGTTAAAAGTTCCAAACCGCTGCCCCATGGAGTCCAGCAGATTCACATCCATGCCGTTGAAGCCGTAGAAGGCATCGTTGAAATCGAACGGCGGAGGATTGAACTTGGGAAAATTAAAAATGGTGCTACTCGAGGTGGTGCTCGCTGCCTGGGCCCACACGGGGGACGACAGCATGCTGCACAACATCAGCAGCAGCCCTGCCGAAATCACAATCCGAATCGTTCCCGTCTTCTTCACGACTTAGTCCTCCTCAGGTTCGCGGCAACCGCTTTCCGCGAACCAGGAAAAATTAAAGATCTCGCAAATGCCTTTCGGCGACGAGGCGTGGCGGGGAAGAGGCCAGCCCCTCGCTCGCGGTCAATCTCTGTCAAACATCCAGGAAACGGATTCCACGATAGTTTCTGGACGAGCCATGCCCGGACAAGCGGCCCACACCGTGAGCCGTTCGTTACCATAGCGAATGTTTCCGATATGCTGAGTCTTGTCCTTGTCGATAGCGGGCTCGGGGTAAGTGAAGCCGAGACCTTTGCGAAGGCGCTCAATGTCTTCCGATTTCCCGGTGTAAAAGGTCCATCCCGGTTTCACGTGATAACTCTCCGCATATTTCCTGATCTGGTCGGGCGTGTCGTCTTCGGGCTTGAGCGTGATGGAATGCATGAACACGTCTTTTCCCATCCGATCGCCGAGAAGTTTCTGCACTTTCACAAGATTAGCCGTCACGAGCGGGCAGATTTCATCGCAGTGCGTGTAAAAAAAGTTGACGGTAACGATCTTGTTTTTCACCAAATCATCGTAGAAGTGAACTTGCCTGCCCTCCTGCGTTACGAGCGGCACGTTGGGCAAATGCATTTGCTGAATGCGCTCCCGCGGCGTCAATTTGGTTTTCGACGCGTGCACGCGTCCCGCCCCGCTCGCGACCTCCGGCAAAAAGGCAGCCAACGGCGCCGCGGCCGCCACGCCCAAGAGATTTCGTCTAGATAGATTCATGATCTTGCCTCTCCTCTCTCTGCGCCTTAAGCAGCGACCTGCGTGCTCAAGGTCTGAACGTGGATTCGGTATTACGGTACGAACACATTGTCGCCAGTGGGCTCGACGTGCCACAAAGCCATCATGGCGTGATCTTCGTGCACCACGTTGTGGCAATGGATGGGATAGCGGCCAAGCCAATCGCGGAAGCGGAAGAACAAGAGCACGCGCTCGTTCGGGTGCAATTGGGTGACGTCCTTCCGAGAGTTCTCGGCTGCCAGCGTGTTCGGCATCCGGTTGCGGGAGAGAATCTGATGCTCTTCCAGGTGAATGTGGATGGGGTGAGTCCAATCTCCTGTGAGGTTCGTGAGGAGCCAATTCTCCACGCTGTTCTGCTGAACCGTGAAGCGGAAAGCCGAACGATCAGTGTCCACGAACTGTCCATTCACCGACCACTGACCATTCAAGCGATCGAACTTGAAGGTTCGAGTGATCCTCGGCGTAGCGTTCGTGCTGGGCAAAGAGTAAAGAGTTTGCTTCGACGGCGGCAAACTGTTGTCCTTCACCGGCTTGGACGACACGTCGAAGCGCAACAGAAGATCGCCTTGACCGGCAGGCCTGATGTCGGACAGGACATTCCCATTCGTGTCAGAACATTCCACTTGGCCAGGCGTAAAGCCCAGGGGTGGCACAGGTCCCTGACCGTTGATTTGCAACAGCCGGTTTTCCAGGAAGATTGACTTTCCCGCAAATTGGCTGAAATCGATGATGATGTCGACGCGTTCGGCGGGGCCGATACGGACAGTGCTGACTTGCACAGGTGCCGGCAACAAATTTCCGTCGTTGGCGATGACCCAGAAGGGATTGTTCGCGCTGAGGTTGCTCGGGTCGGTGAGAAAGTAAGAATAGAATCGTGACGGGCCCGTGTCGAGCAGACGGAAACGATACCTGCGCGGCTGCACCTGGAAAAACGGCTGGATTGTGCCATTCACCAGGAATTTGTCTCCCAGGATTCCATCGAGGTTGAAAAGGTCGAAGGCGAGCTCGCCACTATCGTCGAAGAACTTGTCGGCGAACGCCAAAGGAATGTCGAATTGCGGATAGCTGGGAAGGCGGAATCCAGTCTCCTCGTTGCCTGTGTCGAATTGGTTGAAGAGGAGATAGAAGCCGACGAGGCCTTTGTAGGTATTCTGCGAAGTAAAGTCCACGCGATGATCGTGGTACCAAAGTGTGCTCAGCGACTCGTTGATGTCGCCGTTCGGCTCGTTTGTAGATGCGAAGCCAGCCAAGACATTCGGATAGTGCTGGTCGTAGAAATGCCCGATCTCGAAAAAATCCAGCGGGTTGCCGTCGCTTTCGGAGGCCGTGTGGCCATTGTGGAGATGCGTGGTAACCGATGGCATTCCGAAACCGCCATTCTGGCTCAAGGGCGGAAGAGCATTATGATTACGAGTGAGTTGACCGATACCATACTGAGCGGCGTACGTTGGACCGGGACTCATGACTCCGTGTCCGTCGTCGAAGCCCCAAATAGTTTGTGGGGGCAGGCCAGGGCTGAACCTGTGGCTAAATGCCTTCTGCGTGAAGTTGTACAGGACCGGAGGCGGAAACGGGATGCCGCCGATAATCTGGTGCGGATCCGTGCGGCTCTCTCC
>Ga0209525_1000039_pt1 | contig 50767 bp, 42 predicted proteins | sample JacPin_JW_Ref_O1_FD_187958 | JGI IMG/M metagenome (GOLD analysis project Ga0209525, IMG submission 187958) | Forest soil microbial communities from Algoma, Ontario, Canada - Jack Pine, Ontario site 1_JW_Ref_O1 (SPAdes) (version 2) | ecosystem: Environmental > Terrestrial > Soil > Boreal... | reverse complement strand
TTTGTAATTCATCTTCAAATTATAAAATAAATTAGGCTAATCCGATTTCACTCACCATTACTTTCGGAGTCTCGGTTGATTTCTTTTCCTTTCCTTAATAAAATGTTTTACTTCAGGAAGTAAAAATAAAAAGATTTTCCTTAGGATTGCATCAATTTTTAACTTAATTAATTAACTTGATGCTTTTGGATTTAACCTCCTTTTTTATAAATTTGCTTAGTTATCCTTAATAACTCCTTTGAAATACTTTTTATAATTTATTTAAATTATAAATATTTGATGTTATAACAAGATTATCATCGATACTTTTATATAGTATGCTATTTTTGCTTATTATCTATTTCTATAGTATCATAAAAGATTTCTCAGTATATGTGTTCAAAGTTAAAATTCATTTGTTTTATTTATTATTTATTAAACAGAGCAATAAGACCTATTAAGTGTAACTACCTCCTATAAAAAATAGTTACATTATTCTCCGAACTAAAAATGTTTTAAACTAATATAAATATGTTTCATTCATCCTATATAAAAATCTATATATTCAGTTATAAAATTATTTAAACCAAATAACCAAAATAATGATATTATAGTTATTAAAATTATAAGTTTAAATGTTATAGTTTTAACAATAAATATAGTAGATAGCTTAATAAATCAAAATAATAAACTAATAATCTTTAAATAATATTTTGATTTGTTAGATGTTAATAATATTATTGGTATAAATGATAATAATGAATCCGTTGATGAATTACTCATTTCTTCTATTAATCTTTCTAAATCTGCATTTGCATTTATTACATCATTAATTGATGATATAAACTCAATTATAAATTCTGAAACTGATGAATTATAACTTGTAAATGTGTAAATACTATCATTTGAATATAAACTATCTGAAGAACTATCAGTTTCACTTTCTAAGGGTTTATTTGGTAAATCTTTATTAGAATTTGGTATTAACGGTAATTCCTTATTATAGTCAGGAGAATAAAAACTTATTAAAGACCATAAATAATTGTTAGGTAAATACTCTCAAGCTGAAATTATACTTATTATTATATAAATTATATTAATGAAATTAAGTAATATTAATGTGAATAACAATCTAACTAATATTTTAATTATCCATTTTATTATTTTATTAAATTTATTATTATTTATTAATATTGGACCTAATATAAAAGAACTAGTTAAATTAGTTATACCACTTATAATTGGTGAATCTAAATATTCTGGTTCTTCTATTATTGTTGTTAATCTCATATTATTGATTATATCTTCTAATTGTGTTAAAGCAAATTCAAGATTTTCTAATTCGCTTTCACTGTAAATTGGTAAAGTAGGTAAAGGTTTACAATTTTTATAATATAGTTTGTATAATTCATTTTTTAAATTCATATTAGTTATATCCATACTACTAAGTGATGATCTTATATAATCGTTTAAATCTAATAATGAGCTTCTAAGATGAGAATGTAAATATTGATTAGTGCTAATATAATCACCAATCATATCTAAATCATTAAGGTGTGGTCTTCCGTCTCACATCCCTGAATCGTGTGATAAATGTTGTCTTCTTAATTGATATATTGCATTTCTTCTGTTATCAGGTCTTAAAGGTGAAGGTATTTCTTCGTAATTATTACTATTTATACATAGTAAATTTTTAATTAATTGTTTTAATTGTGTCATTTTATGTTCATTTATTTTAAAAAAGATCAGAGGCTAAGTGTATCAGATTATTTACTCCTCTAATATAAATAATCTTTAATTGAGGTGATAAACTTATAATAAACTGCCTATGTTTAAAAAATTCGCCTACTAATGTGAAAGTTTGGATCACTTATTTGATGAGCTACTTCTCTGAGTCTTGCTCTATTTTCTATTCCAAATATTTCATCTAACTCTCCATTCATTATATTAAATATTAATAATTCTTTTCTAAAATTTAAAGTATTATTTATTTCATGTAATAAAATATCTTTTAATTCTTCTACTTCTCTGTTTTGTAAATTGAATATAACTTCATTTTTCACAGTTTGAATAATATTAAATATGTTATTATAAAATGAATATAGTTCAAATGAATTATCGAAATTTATAATTATATTCATAAAAAATTCTGTTATAGCTATATCTGCTATGTAATCATTAGATGTTGGACCTATAAATTCTAATAAGTCATCACTAAAAGTTCTACCGAAATCTTCGCTAAATAATTGTTCTATTAATTTTTGTCTTAATTCCATTCTATTTCTTTAATTTTAAAAAGATCAGAGGCAAAACTCCTCTAATTTATGTAGGGGTTATATTTTATCTATTAATTTTATGTAAATTATCCTGTATTTATTTTTTATTAAATTGTTTAATAATTTTTCCTGATTATAGGATAAACCTCATTTTAGTTTAATCCCTTCAAGCTGAAAAATATTATGTTCTACTAAGAGTATATTCATTTCCTTTATTATATTTATTCTTAAATTTTTAGTCTCACATGTTTCTATTTTATTTTTATTTCATTCTTTAACCATAGTTAATGTTAAATAAAAATTTTTATGTGATCCTTTTTCATTCCAATATATTTTAGATCTTAAATTCCATGTGTAAAAATTTATTCCCTTTATAGTTAATTCTTTATTATTTGTTTTACCTATAAAAATTAATAATTCTTCTTTAAAGATTTCTAAATTTTTATTGTAAAGCATATCGAAAATATAATTATTCATATTAAGTTTTATTTTTATAAGATCAGAGGCTGAATCCTCTAAATTTGTGTAATTTTATTTTAATGTAAGTTATCCTCTATAAAATTGATATATTATTTATTCTTAATTATTATAAATGTTAATCTTCTCTGACTATTGTCCAGTTATTTTCTATTTAAACTCTAGTAATTTATGAAACTTCTTCGGAAGTAAATGGTAATGTGTCTCCATTAAGAATATCTTCTATAATTTCTGCTCTGTCTCTATTGATACATTTAGTTGCTTGAGAAATTAAATGAGTTCTAAACATTGATAATTGTTCTGTTTCTTGTCGATTTATAATATAATCTTTAACTTGATTTATTGAATCTTGAATATAAATTAATAATGAAGAATCGTTTGATTCTCTGACTAACTCAGCAGAATCTAATAAATATTTTTCTATTCCTATTAAAGTCAGATTATTATTGTTTGTATTACCTACAAAAGCTCCTAAATAATCTACAAAATTAAATCCGTAAATATTTACATTGAAAATTAAATCTGAAGCTGCAGCGTCTAAGTGTGTATTTGTCCTGTATTTTTCAAATTTAAAGATCATAGGCTATAGAACCCAAAATAAAATTAATAAATTCCTCTAATAAATTTATTTTAGGATTTTCTTACTCTGTTTTTATAAAATACACAATAAAATACACAATACAAATGACAAATTCACAATTATATGCCACAGCATCAGCTATATTATTTAATTCAGATAATTCTGGTATGGATTATACATCTTATTTAAATCTTTTTATAGGTAATACTAATAACAATATAATGACTCAAATCGGTTTAGAAAAATATTTATTAGATTGAGCAGATACAATAGCAGAATCAAATGATCCTGCATCACTATTAAATACTTGACATAATATAATTAATCAGATTAAAGAATATCTTAGAACTAATATAGAAACAGAACAATTATCAATATTTAGAACTCATTTAATGAATCAAGCAAGCAATTGCATCAATAGAGATAAAGTAGAAATATTAGAAGAAATAATAGATGCAGGTTTACCACAGTTCACTTCAGAAGAATCTGCAGAAGTTATCAGAGTTTTAAGAGAAGGTAATTGAGTAGTAACTAGAGAAGATTAATAAAGATGAAAAAAGAAATATATAATATTCTATCCTCCAAACTTTTTAATGAAAAGTTAATAAATTTCATAGGTAAAACTAATGATAAACAATTAACTTTAAAAGGTATTAAACTATTTATAAAATTACTAATTAAATTATCAGATAATAAACCTGAAATATTTTCATGGGATATTAAAGAAAAAATAATTAATACAATTATATTATGAAATATTAGTCAAATTGTAGAAGGAGAAGAAACTTATCAAACTAAATTACTTAGGGATACTATAATCAAAGGTATAAACATAGAATTAAGAATTGATAAGTTAAATCATTTTAAGGAAGCAACTAGAAAAAGAACTTTGAATAAACATGAAATAAAGGAATATAAAAAATTATTAAATTCAAAAGATAAACAAATTTATGTAACTTTAGTCTTACAAGATTAATCCAATTATTTATCATGTAACTATTTTTTATAGGAGGTAGTTACACTTAATAGGTCTTATTGCTCTGTTTAAACAAATAAATATAACATATATAAAAATGAATTTTGAAAATAGAATGTGAGAAATCTTTTACGATACTGTATCAACAGATTATAAAGATTTAAATTACGAATTACAAGAATTTTTAGGTCTTCAGGAAAACAAAGGAATAGTATTTTTCTTAATTTGTCAATTTACCAATGATATGAGAAATGAATTAGAAGAATCAGATGATCCACTATACTTCGTAGTAAATTTCGCTAATTTTGCCGCCCAAGTTAGAAGATTTTTAAGAACTCAAGAAGATAATGAACTTACACCAATTATTAGAACTTGATTAATTAAAAAATTAAATGATATGGTATTATCCTGGAAAGATGCAATAATAGAAGAATTAAAAAGTGGGGAATATGATTCAGAATATACTTCAACTCAAAAATTAGCTCTTATTGTTAAATTAACAAATGATAACTTCCAAATAAAATAATTAAATAATTTTTACACCCCTTAAACTTATGAACTATTTAGAGGATAATTCATATTTATAGGTTTACTACTCTGTTTAACAAATACATAAATAAAAATGAATACAATACAAAAAATAATAATAAAAATAATAGAAAAAATAGTGTTATACTTACACTTTAACTTAAATTACAATATATTAAATCATAGCGATTATATAATTAACCTTTTACTAAAACACGGTTCAGATTACATAATAGATTTAATTAATGATGAAATAGATATAGCTGAACAGATATATTTACATGAACAATATTTAAATCAAGATACTCCCGATGAGGAAGAAGAAAATAATAAAAGCGGTTTATTCTTAATATGAACAATATATCTAATAATAAGTACGTATTTTACATTTAAATATAATAATGGAATGGACTTACTTAACATAGGATCAACATTAGTGAGTGGTAATTCAATTATTAACTTAATAAATAAATTCTTAAGAAACATGTTTTGCATTTCAGACAATTCTATTCACAGAGAGGAATATATTTATTATTCTCATTTACAATATAATAATCAAAGTCATTGATCAGATTACTCCAATGATAATACTCCAGATAATACTACTAGAATGTATATGTTATTAAGACAACAAGGTTTAATAGATAATTACTGCAATTTACCTTCAAGTTCACATGATAATAGAGTAGAAGCATATGGTATATTAGGTAAGAAAAATAAATTTACTAATTCTTATCTACAGTGAAAAGAAGATCATAATGTTATCCCTACTCCATCTAATAGAATAATTAATGATTATGATCCATCTATATATAATACTCCTTTAAGTAGAAATAGAGATTCAATATTAACTCAGTATGATACCCCTAGAGATAGAAATAGAGATTCAATAATAGAAAATCCATTTTTCTCTGCTTCTACCTCAGCTAAACCATCAAATGTTTACTTTCCAGCCAGTACATCAACTATTAAAGGTAATGAACAGTACACTAACTATAAACTTAAACCAGTACTAGAAAAAATAATAGATGCTTGAGATGAATATTAATTGAACAACAATAAAAACAATGGTTATTAATTTAACTAACAATGTATATAATTTTAATTGAATAGAATGATTTTATTTACCTGTAAGTAAGAGAGAACAAGAAGATTTAGAGAATACTAGCTTAAAAAGTGAGTCTACAGATTCTTTTAAATCTATTAGTTCAAATGATTCAGATAACTCTAATAATCTATTTTATGATGCAAGTAACAATGATTCAGGATATAATTCTCCAATTGACTTAATATCGGAAAATAGAAGTAATAGTTTTATTTCAAATGATTCTTCTATTGATTTAATGTTAGAAAATACAAGTAATAGTTTTATACCCTTAGTTGTAATAGGAGTTTATAGTAAACTTAAAAATATAGGATTAATAACTTTTATACCTAGAATATTAACAATTTTAATTACAAGAATTACTATTAATATCTTAATGTTAATAATATTAGCAATAATTTTATATGCATTAGGTTATTTTGATGAACCTTCCGGAGTATTTTATATAGATCAAACTGTATTGTTAATTCTTCACATTTATAAATTATTTATAAGTCTATTACTGAAGATTGCAAACTTTTTATGTTTTTATATTATTAAAGTTATAAACTTATTAGAATGAATATGAAAATGAAGAAACTTTTAACTGTAACACTTTTATTAATATTAATAATTTCTCTATTATATTTAATAAATAAAATATATCCTCTTACCTATTTAATTTATATTCCCCTATTACAATTAAGTGATAACTTTATTAACTTAAGTAATGAAATTAACAATTATTTAAATAATTATAATATTTTAAATAATGATAAAACAATAACTAATATAATCAAGAATAATCAAGAATTAAATATAGATTTACTAAACACTGAAAAAAGTAAAGATAATAAAACAATGATTATATCTTTAATAGTATGCTTTCTATGCGTATTTACTATCAATAAGGGATATATTGATTTTAATCATGAACACTTATTGGAATTAATAATTGATATTAACAATTTACAAAATATGATTGATCTACAGAATAACCACTTAAATAATATTGCGGAATTAATAGATAATTTTAACATTAGGAATTAACTTTAACCCCTCATAAATATCATTTTAAAAGTAGGAGTTTATTATAAATAATTTAAGATAAAATGTCTATTTTCGAAATAGAATATCTTGGTAAACCAAGTTTATATTAAACCGGTAACTTAAAACAACTTATATTTAAGTACTTATAGTGACTATTTTTAATAGTACAAAATAAAACAAAAACTAAACTAAACTTAAAATGATAAAATCTTTAACAAATGCAGCGAATGATACTACATTTAATCCTATCTTAGGTGGTGTTATTGCAATCGGTTTACTGACAGGTTCTTTTTTCTTAATTAAAAGATTATATTATTATGAAAATATTATAAATGATGATAATTTACCTGCTAATGATAATAGTTCTGATGTTAGTGATAGCTCGCTTTTTAGTGATAAAACAGCTACTATTATTAATGAAATAAAAGGTAGAGATTTAACTACTAATGATTTAAATAACTTAGACGAATTAGGATCATCAGGTTCAGGATCAGCAATAAGAAAAATGCTGTGTGAAGGTTTACTTTCAAAACAATTCTCTAGAGATGCTTGAACTACTACTAATCCTAATGAAAATGATGTAAACATTAGAATTATGCAAAGAACATTAAGAATAAATGAAGCCACTCAAACAGTGGATAACCCTAATACTATCGATGTAAGTGTACAAGCATAACCTAATATTATGGATGCTTCTATTCAAACTGATAATAGCGTTTTATACCCTGTAAATGAGATGAACAATCCTGTGGAAAATATTCAAGCTGATGCCAATTTAGAAACAGAAACAAGAGAAACACCTCAAACAGTGATATATCAAAGACTTCAAGAATTTCTTGATACTTATCCTGATTATTATAGTGCATTTGAAAATTGATTAAATAATAATTCTACTTCTCCTAGAAGTCCATTAACATCTCCAATCTGTCCAAATGTGGGAGTACAAACTAGTCCAAGTAATATGGTAGACGCATCGACAGCTATTGATACTCAATGGAGTGATAATACTGTTCAAACTTCTCCAATAGCTACAAATAGTGCTAATATTCAAACTAGTCCAATAAATTCATCACAAGATAATTTAGTTCTAGAACTAAAAAATAAAATTAAAGAATTAGAGTTATCGCTTTAAATTTATAATGTGGAATTAGAATATTTATTGGAAGATTTATAAGTAAAGATTTATAAATTTAAAATTAAAATAACCCCCGATCTCTTATTAATAACATTCTTTTAATTAAATGGTTATAGTTAAAAAGGAATAATCTCATCTTAGCCAAGGTGAAGTTATCAGTTCAAATCTGGTTAATCATATCTCGCAATTAAATAATACCTTCTAATTAAATCATTAATTAAAAAAACTCTTTACGTAATTAAGTGGACTAACTCATTTTTTCACTCTTTATTTTACCTATTTTTATTCTTTTTATGGCTTAATCACGTTAAACACCCACACACACACACCTCTAACCTACTCTTTTTCTTTACATAAATAATAGGGTGGGTTAACAAATAATTGTTAATTTTTCCCTATATCTATAGATACGATACTACATAATTTCTGGGGTTGGGTGTCTACATAATAAATTTTATGTCTTAAATTTATTAATTCACGTATTAAATTAATAAATTTATAAATAGAGTAAAAAAATTTTTTTTTTACTTTTATAATTTTATTAGTTATATTATTTTAGATTATAAATTATAATTTTTCATAGTGGAGAGTTAAAATTTTATTATTTTTAGAAATATAATCCTAAGTATAATTATACTTATTAGAATAATATTTAGTTATTTATTTAGGAATATTAATAAAAATTTATTCCTCTGTGCAAAATAATATTACAAACTCATGTAGATATATTAAGCTTTTATAAATATATTTAAATCACTTAAAATAAATTTTAGTTTTTTTATTCATTTTTTATTAGCTTTAATACAAAGGAGTAAAGTTAATTTGTTAATCATTTCCTTTACAAATTATTAATCTGTTTTTTTATTATAAGAACTCATACAAACTTGGATTTGAACCAAGATATTCTATTTTGAAGATAGATATTTTACCATTAAACTATTTATATTAAATACATTTATTTCTTTTAAGTAATAATTGTTTTATTGATATTTTGTATAAGAATTTATTAATTTTACATACGTAGTAATTATTTAAGGTTATTTAATTATAATAATATTAAATTTATTTATTTAATTGAAACAGAGGCCATTTAAAAGAATTATTTATTTTTTAGGTAAATTATAAGTTAAATTTTTTTAATCAAATAAAGATATTTTATCTTCTCCTCCTATATCCGAAAAACATATTTCCTTTGTTATGATTGTATCCATTTAATAAAATTTATATTTCTTAATTCAAGTTCTTATCTTAAATCTATCAAAGAATTTGATTCAATTTCAATTAGTATATTTATATTTAAAATAAGTGAAGTTAATCTCTAGCTACTTCGTATTTTAATTATTATGTGGGTTATTTATATATATTATTAATTCTGTTCATTAAATAAAAATTCACTCCTAAGATGGAATTATCATCATATTTATTTAATAATTTAACAGTAATTTATTTAAATGATGCTCAACAAATAATTCTTTTATAATTATTTGAGTAATACTCCATATATTGTTGTTTTTCGTTGTATTTTTAATTTTCTGTTTTTAAAAAGGCTATTAAGCTAATATCATTAGTTCCTATGTAAACTACTTAATATTGAGTAGAACTAAAAGAATTCTACTCTAATCCTTATCATAATTGAACTTAGCTTTATGGCTTGAAGAACAATTATAATTACTATTGTACCAAAGAATCTTGGAGCATTTCGATAATAAATTGAACCATGAAACGAAATTGTTATCTTAGAGAACCCTAAAATCTAATATGAAGATAAAATTTTAAATAAAAATATAATGGATTTTGGTCTCCCTCCATTAAGGAACACCCGATATTTATAAAACGGATTAAATTGGGGGTTAAATATCGGTAAAAATAAAACAAAGCTAAGAGAATAGGAAATTATAAATATTGGTTTAGGGACTTATACCTCCTATTATAAATTTATTTAAATAAACTTTTTTTAAATATATGATATATATAGAATTTTAATCTTAGGGTGTTATTTATATAATATTAAAATTTAGTTAGAATTTTATATTAATAGAAGAAAGTTTAATAGCTCCGGATCCTATTTCTAATACAAATCCTATAGTTAGAACAATAAAGAAAATAAGTGCAACTGAAAACCCGAATATACCTACTTGATAAAGAGTTAAAGCTATAGGATATAAAAGTAAAATTTCAAGATCAAAAATTAAAAATAACATTGCTACGATATAAAAATGAATTTGAAAAGTAGATCTGGTTTGACCATAAACAGGACTAAATCCACATTCATATGCAGAAACTTTAGATTCATCTGGATTGTGTTTTGCTAACAAAATATTTAAAGCTAGTAAAATAAAAGCTAAAAAGGGTACAAATAAAAAGAATATTAATAAAGTATTCATTTAAAAATTATATATAGATAAAGATAATAATTGTGTTATATTTAAGATTATAGAAGGTTTAAAAACAAACAAAATAATTGTTAATGTTAGACTGGAAATTAAAAAACTATGGAAATTAGTTAATGCTTTATATGATTCATATGATCCACCAAATTGATTTTTATTTTTTACTAGTGAGTCTTTTATTTTATATCATTTAACTTCTTCTGATTTAGATAAAAAATTTAACATTAAATTATTATTAAATGAATCTTCTTCCACTTCAGTATGAAGTAATCTAATTATTTTTAAATAATAAGATGCACTTATTACACTAGCTAATATAGCTAAAACAGACATAAAGTTATATCCGTTTTGTATAGCAGAATATAAAACAAACTGTTTCGAGAAAAACCCTATTAATGGTGGTACACCCGCCATAGAAAATAAACAAACTGTTAAACTTAAACTAAGTACAGGATTAGAGTAAAATTGACTTTTTAATTCTGAGATAAATTTAATATCTTTATTTAATTCTCCTTTACCTAATTGATTATATACCTTATTATTTAATAGATTATATTTATTTGTTGTATAATCTATACTATAACCTAAAGCTATCAAAATTAAGAAAGTATTTAAATTTGTTATAGTATATTGAATAATATAAAATAAAAGTGAATCGATTGATTGTTCTGTATTAATAACTAAAGCTAACAAAATAAATCCGATATGAGAAATTGTACTATAAGCTAATAATCTTTTAACTCTAGTTTGAGATAAACCAACTACTGTACCAATTATTAATGATAATAATGAACTTATTAACAATAAGTTTTTTAATACATATTTTGTATTTTCTCCTAAAATTAAATTAATATTTACTAAATTTTCTAAATTTAATTTAAATGAACTAGAACTTAATTCTCCAATTATATCTATTTGTGTTTGTAGTTCTAATAATAAAATTAAAATAGATAATTTTGGCATTATAGTTAATCAAATTGTTACTATAGTTGGGCTATCATCATAAACATCTGGAGCCCAATTATGTAAAGGTGCTGAAGCTATTTTAATTAAAAATCCTACAATTATAAATATTAAACCTAAACTTAAACCTTGAATAATATAATTATTATCTGAAACAGATATTAAACTATAAACTGATTCAAAGTTTGTTAAACCTGTAAATGAGTAAAGTAATCCTGAACCAAACAATATCAGACATGAGGATAATCCCCCTATTAAGAAATATTTTAAACCTGCTGATGTTGCTGATTCTAAATCTCTATATAATGTAGCTAATATATATAGACCAAATGATTGTAATTCAATACTTAAATACATTGATATTAAATCTGAAGAAGATATTAATAAAGATGATCCTAAAGTACTAAATAATACAATTAAAGAATATTCAGTTCTACAATCTGTCTTATCTAATACCTCATTTTCATCTAAGTTAAATATCTCTTCTTCATCTTTAGGTAAATTTACCGTATTCTTTAGGAAGGAAATATCTTTCATTCTATTAAAATTGTTTTTGTTAATGTATAAAGGTCAAGACAATAAAATAATAGACCCGATAATTAATAAAAAAACTTCTAATGATTGTGAAATTAAAGTCACATGAAATAATCCGCTATATATTCCTATTCCTGATCCAATTGACTGAATATGCAGAGCATTTAAAGATAATGCCCCAGCATAGATAAATATAATAGAAGATATTCTAGTATATAAAATAGCTGATAAATTTTTGTTAATAGTAGGTAGGGCAATAGCCACTATCAAAATTAAGATACTAATAAAAATCATTACTTTACCATTATTTTTATTATTTTTAACATTAAAATTTTAATAAATTTAGATATAAAAACATAGTCTTAATAAACTATATTAAGGAGTTAAATATAAAATATTATTAACAAATAGTGTTACTATTTATCTTTATTAAAATAAACTCAAATATTCTGTTATTTTGTATGACCCTTTTATATTTGCTAATTGTAAACCAATGAGAATTAGCCAATTATTACAATTAATTTTATAAGTTGAAAGTTAACTTATTAAACTTATTTCAATTATTATGTTATACTTATATTTAACTAAGAAAAATCATTACTTTATTATAATCTATTAAAATAAATATATTACAAATTAAAGTTAAATCTTGAATTACTTTTCTTTTAAGATAATTAATTTATTACATTAATAATTTTAATATTTATTAACTATTACTACAATTAAAATTTTAAATTTTAAACAAATATATTAGAGATAAAATTATTTTAATTTTAGTCAAACCACTTGTTTTTGAGGGAAGGGGGGGGTGTAATAAATATTAAAATATAATACTAAAATTATTAAAGTTTAGTATCTAATAATAATAATTATTAAATATTAAACTTAGTATATTTTATACAAAAATACAAAAGTCAATTAAATTAAAATAAAATTTTACTATGAAAAAATAAAATTTTCCAATAAATTATTAAATCCAACAAATAAATTTTAATCTGAACTAATTTGATTTAAATATTTGTGCAGAAGTAAATGTAATACTAAATGCTCCTCTGTTATTTTTATTAGTATATCTTGCTGTATCTAAATAACTTATTCTAATTCTAGATAAAGCACCTTTTTTAATATTTAAAGTTGTTTTTCTAGGAACAATTCTATGAGTTAATAATCTACCTCCAATTTTAATCTTTAAGCCTGATATTACAGAAGGTATTTTATTGAGTAAAGTTTTTTTCTTAGAATGAAAAGGATTTTTAATAATCATTGCTTTTTTAAATAATTTTTTTACAATTCTTCTAACTCTAACAATATTAATAATATTAGCTAATAAATTAACAAAAATATTGCTATCAAAATATGGATAATATATTCTATTTAAAGATAATTCCACAGGTTTTTTAAATAAATTACTTAAAATCATAGATAATAGATTAATTTTATTTCTATTAATATTAATAAAGGACAAACCATTTTTGATTTGTTTATTAAATTTAAATAAGTATATAAACAAATCAATTCTTATTTTTTCAGAGCTAATATTAAAAATTGGTTTGCTAATCAAACTGTTCATATTTATAAAAGAATTAAATATTAAATCACATATTCTTTTTATTAATATATCATTATTACTATTAAATTTATAACTTATTTGTTGAGAATAATTAAAAAATAGGCCTTTAAGTAAACAATTTAAAACATTAATTGACTTAATATCAGTTATTTGTTTATTATTAAAAATATTTTTATTTTTCGTTAAATTTATTAATCCTTTATTAGATAAGATTTTAGTATTATCTAGTAAATTATTATTATTTAAATTGGAAAATTGAGAATTTTTAATATTATCAATTAATATTATTTTTTCAAAACTAAGATTATTTATTTTAAGAATATCATTATATTTTTTAAAACCTTTTAACTTAAGGTTTAATTTTCTTTGTAATAAAAAAGAATTAGTAACTAGATTATTTGAAATATTATTTTTAAATGTTTTCATTTGTTTATATGTTATGTTTTTTTATTATTATTTTTTTTTTTATTAAGATGTTACTTATATCTTATATAGTTTTAGACTTTTTTAATTATTTTCTCATTTTAAGTTTTTTAATAATTCTTAATTATTTTTATTAATTTTTTTTGTTTAAGAAATATTTAAATTATTATAAAATATTATATTCTATAAGTTAATTTAAATATTAAAACTCACTTAAATTATAATTTTACCCTTTTTAGTGTATTATTAAATTAAGTATTAAAAATACATTATTTGAAGCAAGCCTTATAACTCTCTAGAAAACTCCAATTAATTATTTAACATTCCACTATATATGATAATATACTTATTTAGTTTTATCTTCTAGTTAATACAATGTTTTATTAATAGATACTATTATTAATAAAAATGTTAAACTTAAATTTTATTTATTAAAATTAATAACTATAGTGTTATAAGTTATTTAAATATTAATTATAAGTTATTTTGTTTTTGTACCTTAAAATAATCTAAAAATTTATTTTATTCTAATTTCTCTTAATATATTTGTAAAGGAGGTTATAAAAAGAGTAAATAACCAATTAGGTATAAGATAAAATATAAATTTTACTTAAAGTTTAAATTATAAAATATTAATTATAATTTAAACAAGTTTTATTTATATTAAATGTTTATAATTTTTTCGATTAAATTCAATGTAAATTTTACTGTTTTCATTCCGTATAATTATTTACTCAACACTTAAAAACTTATTAATAATTCCAAAAAGAATTAAGGTTATACAATTAAATATTAAAAATTAAATTAATTATTATTGGAATTTCTTATTTTTGTTAATTAAAACTTTAATCTTTTACCATAATCTTAATCATAAGTTAAAGGAATATTTTTATCTACTAAATAAGATATTGATTATAAATTTAATTTAACTACATTTCTATTAAAGATGTAAATTAAAATAATTATACTTAAAATTAATACTAAGACATTAAATCCAAATATATTAGTTAAGAATATTTCACTAAAATTTGAGTCATTAATTATTTCATTTCTTTCAAGAATACTAAAAATAAATGAATTATCAATATCAGGACCAGGTATTTTTTCTATATCTGTATTACTATGTTTAGAATTTTTTATACTATTTTCCATGATATCTTTAATTTTTTGTCCATTATTAGTTAAACTATCAGCTACAGCTAACCCTAATTTTGTTCCAGCTGCAGCTACTGTTGTATAAAGGCCCACAAAAGCAAGTCTAGAAGGTAAAGGGAGGCCACTACTCATTTTTAAAGCGGTAACACCTACTGCTCCAGCTGCAGTTAGAGAAGCAGCATTAGGTAAGACAGTATTAAAACTTAATTTTGCTCCTTCAATTATAGTATTGGAGATAGAATCTGCAACTTGTTTATTAATTTTAAAATTATAATATTTATCGTTATTATTTGGTCTTTGTGCTTCTAATATTAAATTATTTTCTGAAGAGATAGATGAAGGGGGAGTTGAAGGAGATAAATTTAAATCATTATTATTATTTTTGTGAGAAAAAATTGAAAAATCAAAATCAAAGTAATTAATTATAAAACTATCTAAAAATGGAAAAACTTTTATAGCTATAAATGGGAAAATTATTAAAATTAATAAAAATTTAATAACTTTTATTAAACTTATTACACTTTTATTTGTCATTTAATTTATTATTTTAAGATTGAACAGGTAGCATTTTAAAGGCGTGAAATGGGATTGGACTAGCTAAAGTTCATTCTAATGTATTAGATGTTTGTGGTTCGTTTAAAAATTGTGTAGTAGAAGTAAATAATGAAGGTACTGCCCAAGGGTTATTAGTACAAGCGGGTCTATTAGCGAAGATATCGTAAATAATATAACCAAATAATATAACAGCTATAACTGAAACTAAAGAACCAAAACTTGAGATAGCATTTCATCCGCTGAAAGCATCGGGATAATCTGGTATTCTTCTCGGCATACCAGCTAAACCTAGGAAATGTTGAGGAAAGAATGTTAAATTAACACCGATAAATAAAGTCCAAAAGTGAATTTTTCCTAATAACTCATTATAAGTTCTACCTACGATTTTAGGTACTCAATAATAAAACCCTGCAAATAATGCAAATACAGCACCCATTGATAACACATAATGGAAGTGAGCTACTACATAATAAGTCTATAAATTATTATATATTTGTATATATTATTATTTTAATATAAACATTTATGAATATCCTATACAGAAAGAAGTATAAATAAGATTCATTTGGACATAAAAATGCATAATAATAATATAGATATGCATCATATTACAATTAAATTTCTAGAAACAGATCAGACAGAAATATACCTATTATACATATAATTTAATAATTTTCTCAATCTTTCATTTTTTATAAATTTATTTATATCTATTTGTTTTTCCAATAAATAAGCTGTTAGTAATACATTTATTAAAATAATAATAAATCAAATTTCTATATTAATAAATGTATCTAAATCAGGTATTAAATTATAAGGGTATTCTGAATATTTTTCATTATCTATATTTTTGTTAACATTAATAAATTGAGACACACTATTGAAATATAGAGGCATAAAATCTTTTTTTATTCCTAAAGATGCAGAAGACTTTAATATTTTATTAGCCACAATATTTACAGCTTGAGCAGCAATAGATGTTCCAACTATCACTGCGGCTTTAGTTCCTATTCCAGGAATATTTTTAGCTAATTCTAATCCTGCTCTCATCCCTGCAGCAGTTGAAAAAGCCGTTGAAGCAACTTGTGCAGTTTCAAGTGGTACACTAATATTAGCAATAGGATTTTTAACATTAACTACTGAGTTACTTGCGTCTACAACAGGATTAGTGTTATTTTCAGTCATACTTAAAACTACTTTTAGTGAGTTCCAATCAAAGCTTATAACATTATGATTATAAATATGATAAACATCTATTACTATAAATACACAAAATAATAATATAAACAATTTTCAAAATAAAGATATATTTAATATTCTTCTACTGATATATTTAAGAATATAAATATATACATAATTAATGAATAATTTACCAATAATTGAATTATTAAAATATATTCAGACTTGACCTATAACTAAACCAAATAAAAAACTATACAATAAACCAATTTTATATATTTTGGGGTCTTGAATATAGGTAATTATATTTGTATTTTCTATGAAATGAGAGATAAATTGAAAATTATTAAAATTATTAATATAAATAATTTCTGAAATATGATCTTTAATATTTAACATTCTTAAAGTCAACTTTTAATATCATAATTATTATATTAAAATATGCTCATTTTACAATGAGGATCGGACTATATCTTATCTAATTATTAAACTTAATTAATTTTCGACTACCACGTATAGTCTCTACGGATCCTACTTCAATATAAAATTTGTTTATATCTTTTGGTTTCCACGGTATTGCCTTTTAAATTTGTAGTAGTAGAAATAGCATTTTTCTATTTAAAAGGTTTCACCGTTAGCAATATGTAAATATAAAACATATTACCGATAAAAATTTTAACAAATAAAATTAATTTATCACAGTGGTATGACTGCATGACACTTATTTAAATTTTTCTTTAAATTTAATAAATGAAAGTAGTTTTTCTCCAAATAAAGGGTATTGAACACAATGATGAATAATTTTTTTTAGAGTTAATTTATTATAAACTTCAATAAATCAAAAATTATTTTTAATCTTTCTAACTTCACTTTTAATATCAAAATGAGTTTTAATTGCTTCTAATAAATATTTCTCATTGTATTGTTCAATAGAAAACGAGTGATTATTAGAATTATTTCTTATAGTAAAACAACCTTCTGCTTCAATAAAACCTGATAACCACTCATTAAAGTAATTATAATTTATATTAATAACTTCATTATTATTTATAAAATATTTATTATTTCTTTCCTTTAAATATCAATCAATATTATTTTTGTTTATAGATTCTAACATAAAAGCTAATTGAGCTCTAAGTTTAAATGTTAAAGGTGGATAATAATTAAATATTTTAATAATTTTATGAATTTGCTTTTTATTATTAACTACTCAAATCACAACTTTATTATTATCTATAATTCTAACATAACCTCCAATATGATGAACAATTAAATTTAACAAATTTAAATTTTCATAGCAATATTTTAAGTTTATTATTAATCTATATTTTAACACTTTTCCCCTTCAATGATTTACTTGTATACTACCTTTTCCATCCATTAAACCTAATCAAAATTTTTTTATGTATTCTTTATCTTTTCTTTTTTTGTCTTCATTACTTATAATAAAAGAAAAAAATAAATTTGAAAAGGATAAACTTTCAATAGAAATTGTATCATGTAAAGCTATATCTAAACTAGCATTAGATAAAACTACACCAGTTAATCCACCAATTGTAAATAAAGCTAAAAACCCAACTGTGAATAATAAAGGTGTTGTAAATCTTAAACTTCCTCCATATAGAGTAGCTAACCAAGAGAATATTTTAATTCCAGTTGGAACAGCAATAACCATTGTAGCAGCTGTAAAATAAGCTCTAGTATCCACATCTAAACCTACACTAAACATATGATGACTTCAAACTAAAAATCCTAATATTCCAATTGAAAACATAGCATAAACCATACCAAGATAACCAAATATTGGTTTACCTGAAAATGTTGATACAATATGACTAACAATTCCAAACCCTGGAATAATTAAAATATATACTTCTGGATGACCAAAAAACCAAAAAAGATGTTGATAAAGTATAGGATCACCACCTCCAGCTGGATCGTAAAAACTAGTATTAAAATTTCTATCTGTAAGAAGCATAGTGATTGCACCCGCTAATACAGGTAAAGCAAGTAATAATAATATTGCTGTAACAAAAATAGCCCAAACAAACAGTGGTAATTTATGTAATCCCATTCCATTAGTTCTCATATTAAGTACAGTAGTAATAAAATTAATTGCACCTAATAAAGAAGACACCCCAGCAAGATGTAAACTAAAAATAGCTAAATCTACACTCCCACCAGAATGTGATTGAATACTAGATAATGGTGGATAAACTGTCCACCCTGTACCAGCTCCATTTTCTACTAATGAACTAAGAAGTAATAAAATAAGTGAAGGAGGTAATAACCAAAATGATACATTGTTTAATCTTGGAAAAGCCATATCTGGTGCACCTATTTGTACTGGTAATAAATAATTACCAAAACCTCCAACTAAACCAGGCATAACCATAAAAAAAATCATGATAAATGCATGAGCTGTAATAATTACATTAAATAATTGATGATCTCCTTGTAAAAATTGTATACCTGGAGAAGCTAATTCTAATCTAATTAATACTGAAAATGCAGTACCAATCATTCCTGCAAAAATAGAGAAAATTAAATATAAAGTTCCTATTTCTTTAGCATTAGTTGAATAAAGCCATTGCATATTCATTATATATAAATAAATAAATTTTAATAATTCAAGCTAATCTCTCTAATTTAAAGTTATTTTTATTAATTTATAAAAATCTTAAATTAGAATATCATCTTTACAAAAGCCTACTAAACTTAACTTTAATTTAATTACGGAATAGAGGTGAATCGAACACCTAAGGGTTTCCCCGGACAATTAGCAATCGTCTTATCTTACCAATGAATACTATTCCTAAAAATTACTAATTTATTTATTTTAAATTAAAATTAAAATTATCTTATTTTTTTATTCTTCTTTAGTCCCTATCAGAATTGAACTGATATTTTTTACTTGAAGGGTAACCGTAATACCTTTATACTAACGGACCTTTAAATTAAATTAATTTAAATTAGACAAAAATTTTAGCGAAATTAGGAAATTGAACCCAATCTAACAGTTCATGAGACTATTGTGCTAACCTTTACACTATATCGCTTATTATTTTAAATTTTAGTAGAAAATTGAACACTATCCTTGAAACATGATTACGAACAAAGAGACTTGAACTCTTAAGGAATTAATTCCACTCCTGCTTAAGAGGAGATTGTTTACCAAATTTCAACATATTCGTTTTTTATTATCTTATTATATATTTTTATATTTTCCTTCTCTTTTATTTTAATAAATATTTGAAGAATGTTAAATATTAAATCTTTTTTAAAAATTAAAATAAATATCTTAAATTTTATTTTTTAATTAATTTAAACTTTAATAACTTATTTTTTAAGGCATCAAAAGGAATCGAACCTTTATATAAAGTATTAACAGTACTTCGCATAAACCACTCTGCCATGATACCTTATTTAAATATTATTCCTTTATAATTACTTTTATTTATGATAGGCGCGACTCGAACACGCTAAATCTCCCACCCAAAGAGAGCGATTATCCACTTTATCTTCTACCATGTTTTATTTTATGTTTCTTTTAGTGCTAATAAGATTTTTATAATATTTCATATATTAAAAAATATAAATTTTTACTATACATATTTATATTTAAAATATTTACTTTTTAAATTATAAAGAAATATAAAAAACGGATGAATTAAATATACTTAAAATATATATAGAATCATTTGAAACAGTAGTCACTTATATAATAAATTAATAAATTAAAGATAAAAGACTTAATTAACTATTTAAACAGATTCTTTAATAAATTTATATAAAGTATCATTTTATTAATTTAATTAAAAATTTTAATAAGTAATAAAATATTATTAAAAATTTTAATGAAGGGGGGGTAAGTTATTAAAGCTTAAAATTGAAAGTTAAAATAAAAATTTATTTAGGCCAAGTATTAAATTTAGCTAGATAAAAGTGAATTTAGAGGAATTATAACTCATTTAAAAATAAATTTAATAAGGCATAATATCAAAAGCTACTAAAATACTAGGAACTAAAATTATTAAAGCTACAGCAATTGGAAGTAAATTTAACCAACAAAGAGAGATTAATTGATCATATCTTAATCTGGGTAAAGTAGCTCTGATTCATACAAACATAAAACAGAAAATACAAGTTTTAATTCCTAAAATTATAGATTGTAAATTAATGAATGTATCATTAACAAATAATTCAGGTAAATTATATCCTCCAAAAAATAATATAGAGGTAATACAACTAAATAATACTATAGAGCTATATTCAGCTAAGAAAAAGAAAACAAACGGTACAGAACTATGTTCAGTAAAAAAACCTGCAACTAATTCTGATTCTGCCTCATGTAAATCAAATGGTGTTCTACTAGTTTCAGCTAAAATAGAAATAAAATAAATTATAAAAATAGGCAATAAAGGTATAATAAATCATATAGCTTGTTGAGCTTCAATTATTTTAGTAATATTTAAAGTTCCAGTAAGTAAAATTATGATTAGAATACAAGAAGTTAATATTAATTCGTAACTTATAATAGCTGCAGTAGTTCTAAGGGATCCTATAAACGCATATTTAGAATTAGCAGATCAACCAGCGAATAATACCCCAAAAGAACTTAAAGAAGATAAGGCTAATGTATACAATATTCCTAAAGAAAAATCTGAAATTGCTAAACCTTGACCAAAAGGTATTATCCCTCAACCCAGTAAACTGAAAATTAGTGTAGAAATTGGAGCTAAATAAAATAAAACTTTATTTGATTGAGAAGGTATAATTGTTTCTTTAAGTACTAATTTTATAGCATCACTAAAAGGTTGAAGAACTCCAAAGTAACCTACTGTATTTGGACCTACTCTTCTTTGATGAGCTGCTAATTGTTTTCTTTCTATTATTGTCATAAAAGCTACAGATAGTAATATGGGTAATAATATACATAAAACATCTATTAAATTTATTAATAAATTTAATATTGTTAAATTATTATTTATCATTTTATTATTTTTATTTTATTCAAATATATGCATATTATAAAATATTTTATATTAGGAAATTACAGTATAAATTATTTTAAATTTAACATAACCTAGATAATATACCTTGGAATTGTTCTAGTTTAAGAACTATAAGATTAAATAATAAATGAAAAAATATATTATTTACATTATAAAAATTTATATGTTAAAACAAATACTTTTATTAATAATATAATAAAAGTTGTTATTAATAATTATTTTCGTTTAAATTATAAATAATTATGATTATAAAATTAGTAAGTGCTTAGAAATAAATAATTTATTTTAAGAATTTAAATCATTAAAATACTGTAACTATAATTTTTTATAATCTTTACATTAGTTCTATAATAATCTAATATTTTACTTCTACCTAAAATATTAATTACATTCTCTTTTGGAATTGAACCAAAATTCACACTTTAGAAGAATGTTGTTCTACCATTAAACTAAGAGAAAAGGAAAATAGTTTTATTAAATTTTAACTTCATTTGTAGTTATTAATATAAATAATCTAGATTGAATTAATTATATTTAGAGTTAAGAAGGAATCGAACCTTTATATAAATAAACTTTGCAGGTTTACTACAGAACCATCTATACACTTAACTCTTTCAATTAGTATAAAATTTTAAATCTAATTATTTCAACATTAGACTAAAATTATATATATTTAAATAAAAAACTATAAAATAAAAAAACTATGTATTAATGATTTTATTTATATTGAGTTTATTGATAATCTGAAATATAAAATAATATATGTAAGCAGCATCAAATTTATAAAATATTTTTATTATACTTTAATCTACGAGTAATCAGATTTGAACTGATGATTTCTACTTGGAAGGTAGGAGCTATACCTGCTTAACTATACTCGTTTATATTAAAATTTTTATTAAATTAAGTTTAGTATTATTAACGAGCGCTTCCAGATTCGAACTGGGACAACCCTAATTGACAATTAGGTACTCTACCTATTAAGCTAAGTGCCCATATAATAAAAGTTTATTAATAGTAACTATAATTAAAAATAGTTACTATTTATTAATTGTTTTTATAATAAAAATTACAAGAGTGAGGTGATTTGAACACCTACCAGTGATTTTGGAGATCCCCGTACTAACCAATTAATACTACACTCTCAAAAAGAGATCTATTTTAATAAATGTATCTTATAATATCCTTTTAATTTACTTATATTAATTAAAATAATTATAATTTATTTAATACAAATGAATAGAGGGGAGTAAATTAACTTTTATTATTTAGTTTAGTAATATACATTCTTATCACTTGTTGATATGTAAATAACGGTAATACATAATTAGATAAAATATAAATTAAAATCAATAAAGCCAAAAATGAAAACGATAATTGATTTAAAAAATAAAAAGGAATTAATTGAGGCATTTTTATTAAAATTAGTTAATGCTCTTAACACAAATAAAAACTATCTCTGCTTATTTAGGCAAATAAAAATGTAAATTTTTATTAAAATGAGATATTGAGGGTATCTTAATATAACTTAACAAATTGTTAACAATTTATTAAATACTAAAAAATTAATTATATAAATATCTATATTTATTTTAACTATTTTTTTATTTATTCTTAATTTTTATATTTATATTTTTTATTAATTAAATTTTACTTTTGATAATCTTTATTTAGCTTATTAATAAACATCTTATTGGATTCGAACCAGTAAACATTTACTTCGAAGGCAAGCGCTTTACCATTTTAGCTAAAGATGTAAATTATATTTAAGTATTTAATTTATAACTATAAATTATATCTACACAGTTTATTATTTTAGTACGAGTAAAGAGACTTGAACTCTTATGATTAAATAATCATAAATTCCTAAAATTTACTCGGCTACCAATTTCGACATACTCGTTTAGTTATTTAAATGTTTGTAATAATTAGAAAATTAATATATAAAAAGTTTATATTAATTATTCCATTGAAAAGAAATTATATTAAAGATTTTTATTAAGGAGTAGAGTAATTGAAACTCTGTCTGTAAAGTGTAAATTTACTGCTATACCACTCAGCTAACCCCTTTATAAGTAAAAATGTATATATTTTAGAAGTAAATAATTTAATCAAATTATACAAACACAATAAAAAAATAATAATTATTAGTTCTAGATTATCTATTTATAAGACCTATTATGTGATTTTTGTTAATATTTGTTTAATATGTATAATTAACTTATTTTAATAATTTTGGGGGGTTAAACTTATTTTATTTTCCAGCAGCACTTTCCAGTACAGCTACCTTGCTATGACTTTTGAGATGTTACTTAAAAAGATTAACTAAAACTAATTAATTCAAATAAAGGTGTTTTTCTAAAAAGTTTTGTTTTTATAAAACTAATTAAAAATTATAATTATTTTTAATAAATATAATTTATTAAGTATTACCCAATTTTTAAATTTTAATTTTGTTACAGTTTCCTCTAATTCAAACTTCTTCCCAGCGACAGACAGTTAGTTCATCACGAATGCTTGCTTCACCGTTGCGCTATTGATCAACGATTACTCGAAATTCCTTCTTCATGTCACCGAGTTACAGGCAACAATCCGTCCATATTTTAATAAAATTCACTTTTTTTAATGATTAGCTCACCCTTTCTTCTATTTAGTTTAAATATAAACAATTAAAGTTTTGCGTTCATTTTGTAAAAGTTTTTGTGGCACGTCTATAGCCCAGTTCATAAGGGTCATAAAGACTTGTCTTAACCCCAAATTGAAACTATATCAGATTCAAATTTTGTTAAGTATAAATTAACAACAGGGATTTCGTCCGTTATTGGAATTAACCTAACCTTTCACAACACGAACTGACGACAGCCATGCAACACCTGTATTTAAATATTTTTAAATATTTTTATAATTATTAAAATAAATTAAAAAATTAATTTAATATGCAAGAACTGGTAAGGTTTTACGCGGATTATCGTATTAAATAACATGCTTCACTTCGTTTGCTTCGAGACCGACTAATTTTTTTGGTTTTAACTTTGCAGTCGTACTCGCAAGGCGGAATGGTTAAAGTGTTAACATCGTCATTAATTTAAAATTAACAACTACCACTCATAGTTGACAGTGAGAGGTAATTGGGTATCTAATCCTATTTCCTATTCTCACTTTCGTTTCTCAGCGTCAATCATTATTTGAAAAAAGCTTTAGCCGTTAGTATTCCATTTAATATTTAAGGATTTCACCCCTAATCTAAACATTCTTTATATCATCTTTTTGATTCTAGCTTTAATTCATTTTTATAATAAATATTTTAGCAGCCTACACACCCTTTACGCCTGATTAAGACGATTAACGTTTGCGTTTCTGGTCTTACCGAGTCTTCTGGCACCAGTTTTGGACAACACTAATAGTAAGGTTATATCATTATTTTCTCTTACCTTATCACATTTTTTAAATATGATTTCAGTTAGCTAGTTCACTCTTTCGAGCATTGACTAATATTCTTGACTGCTGGTAGTTTATACTACTTGGGAGATTTCAACCCCAATGTGGCCAATTGTTCTGTTAAACTTGGCTTTTGATTATTGGCTTGGGAGGCTTTTACCCTTCCAACTACCTAAACAAAATAAATAGAATCTTATAGTAGAAAAGTTCCTTTTTTATATTTATATCTTAATTATGGATACTATAAGGTATCTTATTTATTATACTCACCTTTACACCTTTTCTATTATTCACTATCATATAATATATTTATATTATAACTTTATAAAAAACGATTTGCATGTCTTAAAACTACTGAAAAACGTTCAATCGGAACCAAAATTAAATTCTTTAGAGTATTTAGACAAATTAACCATTCGTCATATTTCATTTGCTTACACAATTTTTATTATCTCTTTTATATTTTTTATTTTTTAATTTACATATTTTTAATTTGTAATTTAAATTAATATTATTTAATTTACAATTATGTTTATTTTACTTTAATTACTTTAATTACTTTAAACTTAATAGCGGGCACTGTGAGATTTGAACTCACGACTTTATTAAAGTACTCGTTTTCAAGACGAACGCCATAAACCAGACTCGACCAAATACCCTTTAATTAATATAATAAAGTATAAAAACAATATTATAAACATAAAATTATTAAATTTAGAATATTAATTAAACAGAAATTCAATAAAGCCGAAAAAAGGAATTGAACCTTTGTTTTACCGTCATGAATGGTAAGTTTTAACCTTTTAAACTATATCAGCTTTTAATTTATTTGTTTATTCCTCTTTATGTTTTAAGTATCGCTTGCTAAACTAATTTATAAATTAAAAGTTAATAAATTCTAATGATTAATGAACTTATTAATATCCATAACTAATTTAATTTATTTTTATTAATTTAATTAAATTTTAAAATTTATAGGAGAGTTAGAAATATTATCTATAGGACAAATATTGTTATTAAAAATTTTTTATTATTTATTAAAACTGATGTAATATAAATTTATAAATTAAATATTTTTAACTGAGTTTCTCCTAAATTTTATAAGGTTATAATTAGGACTATTAAAATTAAAAATTTTAATACAATTAAGTTAAAATAAATTTTAACATACATAAGTGTTAGATAAATTTATTTTTTTTTTAAGAGATACTCATATTATATTAATTTAATATCTTCTTTATTATTTCCACAAATTATTTTTTTATTAACTATAATATTAACCTTCAACCTTACTAAATTTATATAAAAAGATAAAATTATATAAATTCCAGTTTTAGATTTCTTAACTCTTCTTTTATTAATAAAACACACCATTTAGGGTAAAATCAGAGAATTGAACTCTGATACTCGTTGCCACAAAACGATATTTTACCTGTTAAATTAATTTTACCTTTTTAATTTATGTGTTTTAGGTTATTTTACATTAATATTTAGTAAAAATTAATAATTTTTTATAGTTATTTATTTTATAATTTTATTTAAAATGAAACATTTAGATTTGGTTATAATTATTAATATTTTAAAAAATAGTTTATTATATAAATTAAAACAAAACAAGATTAAATAATTTTTTTAATATTTATTCTTAGTTAGTTCAAAAAGGGGAATTAAAATTTTAATATTATTAAATTATATTAAAATAATTAAGAATAAAGTAGTAAGAAAGCTACCATTAAAGCAAATAGACCAGTAGCTTCAGATAAAGCGAATCCTAAGATCGCATAATTGAATAGTTGTGGTCTTAATGCTGGATTTCTAGATGTAGCTATAATTAGTCCAGAGAAAACAACTCCAATCCCAACTCCAGCTCCAGCTAAACCAATAGTAGCTAAACCAGCTCCAATAATTTTGCTTGCTTGTAACATTTTTATTTTTAAATTTAGTAATAAGAATAGATAGCGTCTAACATATATAATGATTTAAACTATATACTCTTTTATATTTTTTACTAGCATATAATTTTTATACTTTAAATTATTAACATACTTTATATATTTTAATATTAAAAAGAATAGGTAAAAGTGAATAAAATTTTATATATTAATGTAAATCATTTGCATCTTTAATGTAAGAACAAGTTAATAGAGTGAACACATAAGCTTGAATAAAACAGATAGCAAATTCTAATCCAATTATACCCACAAAAATAGGAAATGGTATTAAAGCTATTATTGAAAATAAAACACCAGCAGAGAATGCTTTAAATAAAAACGATGATAAAATTTTTAATAAAACATGTCCAGCACACATATTTGCAAAAAGTCTGATACCTAAACTACCAGCTCTAGCAAAATATGAGATTAGTTCAATAAACACTAACATAGGTACTAATCCTAAAGGTGTCCCAGATGGAATAAAGTAAGAAAAAAAATGTAGTTTATGAATTGTTAAACCTAATATTGTAACACTTATAAATATAGTAACAGATAAACCAATACATACAATAGCAGAAGTTGTAACAGTGAAAGAATACGGAATTATACCTATAAGATTTGCAAATAAAATAAAAATAAATAAAGAATAAATAAAAGGTAAATAAATTTCTCTTCCAATTTGCTCTCTAACAATTGTATTAAGACTTGCAAAAATACTTTCTAAGGCTATAGACCATCTTGATGGTAATAATTTATTCTCATTATTACCTATATAACTTAAACTTATAACTAAAAACAAAACTATTATTGTATATAATGCTAAATTTGTTAAAGTAATATTAAAATAACCTAATATTGGAGCATTTAAACCTAATAAATTAGTTACTTCAAATTGTTCCAATGGAGAATAAACAACTAAATTTGAAATTGTTAACATTGTTAAAATCATTCTTTTCTTTTTATTTTTGTACTAATAAAACATTTAATTAATAGTCACTCTAAGTACCTAAGTATTAAATATTTTAAGTTACTATTCTCTTTTATATAATAGATTATTACTATAATAATAATTTAATTTAAAGGGGAATTAAATAAGTTAATTTATGCTTTTAATACATAGTACATACAAATTTTTGTTAGTATTACACAAAATAATAATAAAAATCAAGTATATATTAATATGTATTTTCTAGAGATAGCCCATATACTAATATACTTATTCAATATAAATTTTATGAATTTACCAAAAGTATTATCTGGTATATAATCACCATGTTTTAAATTTGAAATGTAACTTGCTACAAATAGGTTAAATAATATAAAAATCAGTAAAATTTCTATATTTATTATTGCATCTAAATCTGTCAATAAATTAAACGGATATGTATCAAATATAGTATTTAAATCTTTATTACTAGTACTATCAAAAATATTAGGAATAAAATTATTAGAGTTTTTAGTATTATTGTTATCAATATTATTTGAATTTAAAACTTTAGACATAATAGTTGTTGCAAGTTGTGTAGTAGCCAATGTAGCCAAACCTAGGGCTAATTTAGTAGTAGGTGTTCCACCAAAATATTGGGCTACTTTTATTCCAGCTGTAGCCCCTCCCGCTACAGAACCTGCTGCAGCAAAATTATTTAGGCTTTCTTTATTAAAATTTAAATTAAACCTAGGTGTATTTATATTTATATTTGAATCTTTACCTATTTCTCCTTGCATTTTAGTCTCAATTTTTATACTTTTATTTAAATTATTATTTTCATTATTAGCGGATTGACTTGAATTATTATTATTATCATTAACTATATTATTACTTATATCATTATAAAAAATATTATTAAAAACATTATTAATTGAAAAGAAATCTAATAGATATAATAAAAAGAAAAAAAGACAAAATAAATATAAAAACATAGATACAAATTTAAATTTAGTAAATTTAAAATAAAGATGTTTAATATTATTACCTAAATAATTTTTTTTTAATCAGAATATCAAGAATTATAGCAATTATAAATGCTAATAAATAGAATAATTTTATGTTCATTTTATGTTTTAAACTTTAAATTTTATTATTTAATTTAAGATTCAAAATTATAACATTGAATCAATTCAAGCTAAATAATCTTGAATTGAAACAGCTTCTACTGCAATAGGCATGAATCCATGTCAAACTCCGCAGATTTCAGAGCATTGACCATAAAATGTACCTGTTCTTTCAGCTAACATAGATATTTGATTTAATCTACCTGGTACTCCATCTATTTTTAAACCTAATGAAGGCACAGCAAATGAATGTAAAACATCTGATCCAGTAACAATTAATCTTATATGACAATCTACTGGAATTATCATTCTATTATCTACATCTAACAATCTAAATTGACCTAATTCTAAATCTGATTCAGGAATCATATATGAATCAAAGTCAATAGATTCTCCACTATCAGTAACAAAATCAGAATATTCATATGACCAATACCATTGATGTCCCACTATTTTAATTGTAATTGTAGGTGATATAACTTCATCAAGTAAATAAAGCAATCTAAAACTTGGAAACGCAATAGCAATTAAAATTAATGCTGGAGAGATAGTCCAGATTAATTCTATTAATGTTCCGTGATTAAGATATTTATATACAATTTGAGAATGTTTAGAGTTAAAATAATAAATTGTTGAACCTAAAACCCAAAATACTCCGAAACAAATTACAATTAAATAAAATCCTATAGTATTATGTAATGTAACTAGTCCAGTAAACCCGGGCGCAGCACTATCTTGAAATCCTAATTGCCAAGGTTCAGGTGCATCGTTAAATATATTATTAATTAATGTAAATTTTTGTAACATTTTTTCTTTATCTTTAATTATATTCTTAATTTTCTGTTTCCATTTTTAATTAACTTTTTACTTTTTTAATTATTAATTAATATTGACTTATTATTTTTTTATTTTAATAAATTAATATTTAAATTAATTAAACGAACATTATTTTAAGATTAGTCTTATTAAATTCTTTTAATGTCTTTTTATACTATAAAAAAACTAAAATCTAAAGAGTAAAGGAATCGAACCTTTAAGATTTTTTATTAAAATTATTGCTTTTGCCTTTTTAGCATACTCTCTTTATAAATTTACTACCTCTTTTAAAAAATAGAACAATTTAACCGAAATTTTAAAATATAAATATTATTTAATTAACAGAAATAATTTAATAAAGTCACTTAAACTTTAAAATTTTTTATTTATGAGATTTAATATTCTTATGCTATAACCCTTTTCTTTATATATAATTTTTGATATTAATCCAATAAAAATTTTTGTAATCCTTGTTAATATATTTGATACGTATTTCATATTTTTAATATAAAAATCACACACATAATATTACCTTTAAGACTTAAATTTTATTAAAATTAAAATAGAATATTAGGGTTAGTTAAAATTATTAAATCAAAATCTCTTGAATACCGGTGTTATATTTTAAATTTTCCTCTTTTATATAATTAGGGTGGATATAATAAACTAAAAGACTTTACTTCTTATGATTTTAATGTGAGGAGGGGTTATAAAAATAATAATAACTTGACATTTTAATTATTCATTCGTATTTTCCATAAATACTTTAAGAAGATTTGACAACTCTTCTAATTTTTCACTTCTTAAATCAAATTCTTCTCTTAAATAAATTATTTGATTTCATAATATATATTTATCTATTGATAAATCAAATAAACCTTCACAAACAGTTATTACACTAACTAATAATATTATTGAAACAATAATAAAACTTTTTCTTTTACTCTTATTTTGTGGGCAGTAAAGTATATTTTAAAATTCAGCTCTTATCATACCCTTATCATTAATTGTTTCTATCGTATTATATGAATCTATATAATCACTTATAAAATTATTATAGTAAGAAATATTATCCACTTTAAACATTAGGGGGCTTAAAGATATCACAGGGTATATTTGATTTATTAGGTATAATAATACTATTGCTCCTCAAATAATTAGATTTATTATTAATTTTCTCATTATCATATAAATACTTAATATGAATGTTTTAAACTTCTTAGGTTGTGATTAGATCAATAATTTAAATCTATTAAAGATAGTAATATTAATAAAATAAATAATAGATTTATTAATAATAAGAGTTTATATCAATATTTCATAGTTGGTAATATAATAGCTATCCATTTACAGAATAAAATTAATGTTTTCATTGATTAAATATTTCTTATTTGATTAATAATTGTTCTTACAATTGATTTACTTTTATCTAATAGAGAAGGTTTTATTTCTTCTCCTTCATTTGGAAGTGGTGGTAAAGGTTTATTATAGTTAATCTTTATAGACTCTTCATTTAATGTTAGAGTTTAATCTTCAAAAGAATTATTAGTTTTAAAATTTTTATCTAATGAATTTATGTACTCATCGTACTCTTGAATAGTCATATCAATTATAAAATAATTAGAAAAAATATGATTAGTTAATAAATAATCACTTATTAAACTCAGGAATCAAGATATTCCAATAAATTCTGATATATTAATAATTAGAAAAATACTAAAAATATTAATTAGTGAGGGTTTAAATATAATGAGTAAAAGTTTAAATATTAACTTATTATATTTATTGTGAATAAGAGGAATTGTAGAAGTTAGTGCTATAAAAGAATTGTCAAGTGAATCAATGTTTGTAATTTCAAGTAATTGCTCAATAAATGTGTCATTTAAATCTAATCTTTTTGATCATAAATCTTCAATTATTTTAATTCTTTCATTATTAAGAGATTTAAAATAATCTTCCTTAAAATAATCTTTAATAATTTGAGGATTATAAACTGAAAAATAATTTTCTTCAAATATAGCAAGTAATATAGAATTTCTTACTTTATCTATACCTATTTTTAATTTAGCATATTGTGGTTTTAATGATATAATCTCACTTATTATATTAGAATCTATAATATCATTTGGTATTACAACAGGTAAGTCAGGTAATCTTTTATTTACATCAATTGGCAATGGAGGTAAATAATCTCTATTACTATATTTAGCTTTTAATCAAATAAGGTATTCATCTGGATGTTTTCTTCAGTAATTTTTTTCTTTCATTATTAGTTAATTTAAGTAATTATACTCCTCAATTAGTTTTACCAGTTAATACACTTTCTGCATCATCATCAAATACAAATCTATTTCTATGGGTAAAGTTTAGTGATTTAAAACTTGGTTTAGGTAATAGAACCCGAAAACTAAACTTAGTAATAAATGTAGGAATATAACCAGCTTGAAGTACACTATAATCACTTAAATGGCTATATTCAAAATAATTACTTAAATAAAAATAAATAAATATTATTAAACAAACTAAAAATTTAACTAATAAAATTAATAGCTTAAATTTAGAGAATGTTAATGTTGGAATAATAAACGTACCTATAAAAGAACTCTGTATATTATCTGATATTAAACTATATAGATTTTGATTATTCATTAATCTATTCCCTAATTCCTGTATAAATTCTTTATTATTTGATAAATTTAAGAATTCTTTTTTACTTATACCTGGCAGTATATCAGATGAATTGTTAAATCAATCTTCAATCATAGTTTGTATAGGATTAGGTAATTCTTTATCTACAGGTAATATAGGTAAATCTTTATCTGTAGGTAAAGGTTTATTTAAATAATCTGTTTCATTTTTATATTTACTTCTATTAAATAATAGAGGATTTTGTTCAGAGTATCTTTTTACAAAAGTAGGATATTTTAACTCCCCATTTTTATCATAAGCAGTATTAACAAACTCAAAGATTGAACTACCTATAATGTTTCTAATCTCACTATTTAAATAAGTAGTAGTATCTATTCCATCTGTTCTAAGCTGGTCTCATAGACCACTATCAATACAACTAGGATGATTTCTGTGTTTTATATCAAACATATCTTGATTAGATAATACTTTATTTGATTTACTTATTAAGAAATTAAAAATATTAAATTTAAATGGAATAAAAGGTCAAATAGAACTCATTAAAGCATCTGAATCGGACATAGTAAAGGCTAATATTATATATAACAATATTATATAAAAAATAATATTGAATATAACTTTAAAATTAAGGCTAATTTGTAAGTTTTTCATATTTGGTAAAAATTAATTAAGTCAATTTTTTATAGAACCTTTACTAACAATATATAAAATAGAGTAACCATTGTATCAATCCATAATATATATTATAGTAAAATAAGTGGCTATTCTAAGATAAAGAATTTCTAATATTCTTAAAATATCTCCTCATCTATCTGTTATTCCAAATTCGTAATTTGGATTTATAGATTTTTGAAATAAATATTCTTCTACAATAAGATTGTAAATGTAATCTGATCCATTTATAATTAAATAATCTATTAAGTAATTATTATGTTTTAAAATATTATAACCTAAGTTAAAATGTAAATATAAAACTATTTTTTCTACTAATTTTATCATCAGTTTTTTAAAAAAGTCCAGAAAATGAAAAAATGAGACACAGTATTATCTAAAATGCCAAAAATAGAATATTTATTTTTATCCAGGGAGTTATTAAAGCTCAGTAACAGAAAGGATTATTAAAAGAATAATCCTTTAGGGGGGTTATAAATTATTAATTCTTAAAATCTCTTAGGTAAGGAATCAAAATATTATTATTTAATTTAAACGGTCTAGTATTAACAGCCACACCATTTTCATAGATTATTTCTCTTTTTGAAGTAGATTTAATTAACTCATAAAGTTCTTCTTTCATTATTATTTCACCCTTAGAAATATTTTTAAATCATTTTACATGTTTTAAATTTAAAGAGCTATTTTCTTTTAATAAAGACTTTAAAACATCAAAAGAAATATCATTAGCGTTTTTATAACCTTTAATTTTACAAATATAATTACCATCAACAGTTAACCCCGCATAACATTTAGCACTTAGAAATACAATCTCTTTAAAAAAATGTTCTAATTTAAATTGTCCTAATTCTTTTCCAATCAAATTTAAATCAAGTTCTTTAGATAAAAAGAGTGAGTCAGTATCAGAATAATACACCCCAAAATTTTTAAAGTTGCTCACAAAAACTCTAGAATAAACGGTCACAGCTGAGGCAATAGCAATAGAATTTTTGTTAATTATTAAAACGCAATTTAATTATTATTTTTAGGGGAATAAGTCATTAAAATTCAATCTTTATTAATATCGACGTAGTGATCTATCTCATTATTATCTATAAAATTAAAAATATCTTCATCCCTACTAATAAATTTAGTAATTGTTGTAATAGGTTTCATTGCGAATCTCCCATATAAACTATTCATTAACAATTTAGCGATTATATACATAGGATCATTTTTACTATGACTTACTTTAATTTTATAAAGATCCTCAATATATTCCTTGAAAATATTAGCTCTGTAAAATGTATAACCACTCAATATTTTAAATTTATAACCATATTTCATAGCATTGTACATTTCTTCGCTAAAAATCATATCTTCTCAAGTTCCTAATGGAGCTATTGTTCTAAATCCAGTTTTAGTTTTAACTTTAGTTTGAAGTATTGGTCTATTCATATCAATAGGAGCAGTAATTTCAACATTAAAGAAACCGAAAGCATTAGGATCAATTTTAGTAATATCACCTTCAAAGAAAGTAGGTGTTCCAACAGGCATATAAAAAATTTTCATTTGTGTAGGATATAAAGAATTAACATCATAACCTTTTACATTTTCTCCAAAAGGAATATAAACATCAGTATGTCCTCCAGTATAACCTTTTTTAATATCTTGGTAGATATGTCCACTAATCTTAGGTATTAAATCTTTTTTTAGGTAGTGAGATTTAAAAAAACCAAAAGTTAAACTAGGAGAAGTAGGAAATCTATGCACATTTAACAATCATTTATCAAAGACTAAAGAATTAAACTTATCGATAACTTGATAAAGACTTATACAATCTTGCATACAATATTTAATAGTTTCATCTCTAAGGTTTCAATCTTTATTAATAAAATCTTCTTTATATTTATTATATTCTTCAATAGATATATTTTTAAAATATTTAAATTCAGGAACCGCACCTATATAGTTTAAAGATATGTCAGTATTAATAAGAAATTCATAAGGAAATATATCTTTATTATCAACTTTGAAAGTTATAGCTAAATTTTTTAAGGATGAAGGAAGTAATAACAAAGAGTCTCTAAATTCAAAAACATAGGGTTTTTTAGTATCTTTAGTTGGTAAATAAGACATTTTAATATTGATAATTCTACCATCTCTAATAATTGGGTCAATATATAGATTAGGTATTTCAGCTAAGACTCTCAATAAGAATACAGCATCAAACTTACTTAAGTTATGAACATAAATTTTATAATTGTTATATTTTCTAATTAGTAAAGATTTTATAGAATTAATCAACATATCTCTTACATCTATAAAATCAGTTAAATAGAATGAATTTTTATTTTTACCATCGTATGTACAACAGCAATAAGGTGTCATTCTATTATTTATTACTCTAGTTTCAAGATCATAAGTTAAGAATTTATCATTAAACATATTATCAACTTTATTAGGTTTAATAAACTTAACACTTCTAGTTAATGTTTTAAATGTTACTTTACCATCATCTATCCTAAATTATCTATCTTTAATTACTCTTCTGAATGATAATTCATTATCTCCAAAGTAATCAGTAAATTCAAGAATAACTTTTTTATTAAGCATTATTTTAATTTCTTGTTTATTATTAAATAATGAAACATAATACATTTCATTAGTTTTATTATCAGCAATAATTGAAAATAAATCTGATTTATGAATAATTTTTCCTCATAATAAAATATTACTATTTAAAGGCAAATTAAAGCCGGATAATGTAAATTTATATATTGATTTTGCTATGTTTGAAGGTTTAACCAATCTAGGTTTAATTTTATATTTATTTTTCTCCTCAATAATATGGTAAGTAAAGATATATTTATCAATAACTCTTGTTTGATAATCTTCAGTTTTTTATTAATATATAAAGTAAATACTTCCAATAACTCATCGAATTGAGTTATATTTATAATTTGTAAGAAAAATACTGATATAATTGTACCATCATCAAACTGTACTTTAAATATAACACTAATTAGTTTAATTACATTTTCTAATTAAAAATAAACTTACTATTTAATTATTAAAAGAATAGAATTATTTATTATTATTTATAAAAATAAATAATGTAACTAAAAAGGGGGAATATGATAATGGTAATCAGTTGTATTTGCATTACAAACATGATAGTTCGATTCTATCTTTCTCCATTTTTTTATTTGAAATTTTAAAAATACCTTGGTAGCTTATTGGTAAAAGCGCTATTCTGAAGATATAGAGACGTAAGTTCGATTCTTTCCCGAGGTATGTTTAATTAAATTTATTGTATTTAAATTATACAGACTATCTTTAAATAATTATAATTAAATAATTATTATTATTATGATTTATAATTTAAGACTGTAGCATAATTGGTTAATGCGATTCGCTCATAATGGATCTTATAAGGGTTCAATTCCCTTCAGTCTTAATTTTATTTAATAACTTATAAATTAATTTTATATAGTTACTTTATACTATTATCGTTTTTATTTATCTAATTATATTACAATAATATAACTAAAATTTATTAAATTGTGAAGTCTTTAATTATTAATTAAAGTTATTTAAACAAAAATCAATAAAATATTTATTATAATATTTAAAATTTAATTAATATTTTCAGCAATATTTAATTAAATTTGTTTTAAATATAAATTTAAAAATATGAATGCACATGGATTTGAACCAAGACTTTCTCCTTAAAAGGGAGACACTCTACCACTCGAGTTCTACTTTCTCAGTATAAAGAATAATAATTTAATAAAAATAAAATTTACTGAGTTGACCAGATTCGAACTGATATTAAGGCCATTACCAAAAAATGGTGTTTTTCCTAATTAAACTACAACTCAAAAAAAAAGTAAAAATTAATTTCATTTTGCCGAAAAATGGAATTGAACCAATATTTAAATCTTACAAGGAATTTGTTTTACCTATTAAACTATTTCGGCTATTATTAACTATTTAATTAAAATTATTATAATTTTTAAATTTTATTTGAGCAGTAAAGGAATCGAACCTTTTATGGTTATAAACCAATTCTTTTACAGAGAATCACCATTACCAATCGGATCACCTGCCCCCTTTTTAACCTTATTTATTAATTAAATCTATTTATATTCTTTTAAGAAAGTCTATATTTATACTTTAAATAAATTAATAATATTGTACAAATTTAACTTATTTTTCAATTATTCTTAAATAAACAAGATGTTTATGAGCGTAAAAAACTATAATGTATTTAAATTATAGAAACAAAACTTTTATAATTATAATTGATAATTTTACAAGTTTAATATAAATTATATATTTAGTTAATTTTAGGAAATGAGTGTAGGTTAAGTTTATACAATTCCTATTAATTTAAAATATATTTAACATAAACTAAAAAAAAAATAATAAAGATTTAAAGTTTAAAGAATATTAAAGAATTAGAAAGTTTGATAAATAGTTAATAAGTGAAAAATTAATATCTTTAAAAATTATTCTTAGATTAAATATTATTAATTTATTTAACATTAATTTCATAGTTTTTAGAATTTTGATATGAAATAACTTGGGGGGGGTTATATTTTTCTCATCGATAAGAATATAGGTGAAGTCATCGATAATAATAAAATTATACTAGTTATTATAAGTAATATAGCTGAATAAGTATAAAGACTTTGACCTAAACTTTGAATTTGTAAAAAATCTGTAAAAATTGTATCAGCTTCTACTAAATTTTTTGTAGTAAACACCTCAATAATTGAACTAGAATCTAAACTAAATAATAAATTTAAATTAGTAATGAAATTTAATATTGAAGAAACAGAAGATACATCATTAAATGTAAAAGGCAAAATAGAATATAATTCATAAATAAATAATATACCTATCATTATTGCTAAAGGAATAGTTTTAGTGTATTCTGTACCAACTTCTATGATATCAGTTAATTTAATATTAATCATCATAATTACGAACAAGAATAAAACAATAACTGCTCCAATATAAACAATTATATAGGAAATACCTATAAACCCTATACCTAATATAATTAAATATCCTGCGGCATTAACAAATACAGATATTAAGAAAATAACAGATATTACTGGATTTTTAGATGTAATTACTAGTACACTTGAAAGTAGAGCCCCGAAAGCCAATATATCTAAAAGGATATTTTTCAATTTTTAATTACATATTTAGCCTGCGTATATATTATTTATGTATATTATATTATTAAAAAGGTTAAATTAATATATTTTAATTATTTTTATATAAAATAATAATTTTAGACGACAGAAGGCTGTATACAGGTATTAAATTTGTAAAAGTAGGTTTAACCAAGAATGAATTACCTTTAATAAATTAGAAAAAGTAATTTTAACTATAAAATAAAAATAATAAATTAACAATAATATTTTTTATATTTAATTATTTTTGTTAAGTAAAAAATAAAATCTCTCGGTTTAAGTAAATACACCAAAACTTGTAAGAATTTTAAACTAATTAAAAAGATAGTTTATCATTTGTTTAAACAATAATGTAAATAAAAAATAATTTTTAGTTATGAAAATATAAATTTCTATTAAATAATATTTTAATATAAATGAAGGGTTATATAAAATTATATAATAAATTTGTAACATTAATATGTAATGAGTTTAAAACGATATTAGGGAATACCCCTAAAATTATTGTAGGGATTAGTAAAGTAAATAAAAGCATAAATTCTCTTCTATCTATATCTTTAATAGGTTTTAAATGAGGTGAAAAACTACCGTATGATAATCTATTATATAAAAATATAGAATAACAAGCAGATAGTACAATACCAGTTGCACCTAAAATAGATACTATGGGATTTTTTTCTCATATACCAATCAAAGATAATTGTTCCCCTAAGAAATTTAAACTTAAAGGTATTCCTGTATTACATAAAATAAACATTAAAAATAAAGATGTAAATAAAGGCATATAAGTTACTAATCCTCTAATATAATTAACAATTCTAGTATCAGTTCTATCATAAATAATCCCACCTACACATATAAATAAAGCTGGGGAAACAAAACCGTGAGCTAATCCTAATAAAATAGCTCCTTCAATACCTATAATATTATTAGAAAAGATTCCTAATACTACTACACCCATATGACTTATACTACTATAAGCAATTAATCTTTTAGTATCTTGTTGTATAATAGTAGCTAAACTTGCATAAATTATAGTAATTACTGCAATAGTTTGTACTAAAGGATTAAAATAGTTAGAAGCATCAGGTAAAAAATTTATTAATACTCTAAGATAACCATAAGTTGCAAGTTTAAGTATTGTTCCAGCTAGTATTATTGAACCAGCTAAAGGTGAATCAGCATGAGCTTTAGGTAACCAAATAGTAAATGGATACATAGGTGTTTTAACTGCAAATGCTATAAAAAACCCTAACCATAATAATTTTTGTGTGTCTAAACTTATATCATATAAAGAAATTAATTGAAAATCTGTAGATCCTACATTACTATATATATATAGTATACAAAGTAACATAGGTAAACTTCCTGCTAAAGTGTACAAAAATAATAAAAAAGCAGATCTAAATCTATTTTCACCATGACCAAAAATAACAATTAATATAAAAATAATTGGTAAAACACTTTCAAAGAAAACATAAAAAAGTAATAAATCAAGTGAAACAAAAGCAAATATTTGTAAACTTTCTAACATTAAAATTGAAATTAAAAAATATTTTAGATTATTCGTTATATTAACATAATTAGAAAGTAAAGCGATAGGAGTAATAAATGTTGTTAAAAGCACAAAATATATTGATATTCCATCTATTCCCACATTAAAATGAAAAAAACTTAATTGATTAAACTCATAAACAAATTGATAGTGAGTAGAACTTGAGTCAAATTCTATCCACATTAAAATTGATATGAATAAAGTTATTAATGAAAAAGTTAACGCTAAATTTTTCATTGTAACTTGGGTTTTAATTGATTCTCCTTGTATTGGAATCAGAATCATTGATCCTAAAATTGGAAGAAAAAGAAGTAAAGTAATCATTTTTATTGTTTTATTTTTTATTCATTTTTATTTTAACCTTTATTTCAATACTTTTATTATTAAATTTTGAATACTTATATTGAATTTAATATTTTATATTATACATATGACTTATACAAATTTTTATATAAAATATTAGAATATGTACCTAATATAGTTAAGTTAAAATTAAGAGGGGTTAAATAAATTATTAAATTAATAGTACATTAAAATATTATTAAAATTTAATAGATTTTAATTTTTAATATTCGAATAATTATTAGTAGATAGAACTAAAACTAAAGCATAGAAATATATGATTAATAATTTTAATTCGCTTAATAAAGACGCATCAATTAAAATAGGAGAAAAAATTAAAAATAATAAAGATAGTAAACCTAGAGTAAAATATAGAGAGTAAGTAGTTACTACTCCAGTATCTAATTTAGCTATATTTACTCCTGTATCATAAAATGTCGAAGATAGACCGTAAGGACCTAAAAGTTCAATCACTCCTCTATCTAGGAATTTAGATATTATATAACCAAATTGTAATCCTCCTGCAACAATATACTGATTATAAATTACATCAAATCAATATTTTCCATTTAAAAAAGCATATATCTTTTGTCCTAAGGAACTTTCAGTTAAATTAATTAAAATTTCAGGGTTTTTATTATAAAGTAATAAAGCAAAAGTTACACCTAATAAAGATAAAATAGCAGGTAATAATTTAATTAGTATAGGTAAACTAAATTCTGTTTCAATTAAAGCTAAGTTATTAGGATGAATAAATAATGAGTTACCAAAGAAATCTGATCCTACCCCTAAAAATAAATCTGAAAAAACATATCCAAAGAATATACTAAATAAAGCTAATATAAATAGTGGTATTATTATTGCTAAATTTACTTCATGAGAATTTAAATAATTATTTTTAGAACTATTAGGATAAGTTAAAAAAACTAGACTAATTAATCTAAAGGAATAAAATGCAGTTAATCCGGCAGTAAGAGAACCTAAAATATAAGCATATGTACCGCTAAAACTATATTGACCAAAAGATAACTCTATAATTAAATCTTTACTATAGAACCCAGTTAATCAAGGAGTAGCTAATAAAGATAATGTACCTACTAACATTACTGAATAAGTAAAAGGTAAAAATTTTAATAAACCTCCCATTCTTCTGATATCTTGTTGATCAGCAAAACTATGAATTACTGCTCCAGCTCCTAAGAATAATAACGCTTTAAAGAAGGCGTGGTTAACAACATGCATTAAGGCTACATTATATTGAGATAATCCTACAGCCATAACCATATACCCAAGTTGAGAAATAGTACTAAAAGCAATAATTCTTTTTAAATCATTTTGTACTAATCCACAAGATGCAGCAAAAAATGCTGTAGTAGCCCCAATTAAAGTAATTACTAATAATGCTGTTGAACTAAACTCTAATATTGGTGAAGATCTTAATAATAAGTATAAACCTGCAGTAACTAGTGTAGCAGCATGAATTAAAGCTGAAACTGGTGTTGGACCTTCCATACTTCCCGGAAGCCATGAATGTAAAGGTATTTGAGCTGATTTAGCTAAAGCTCCAGATAATAATAATAAAGAGATTATAGTAATAGCAGTCTCATTCATAAAAGGTGCTAAATTAAACACTGTAGCATAATCTAAAGATCCTATTAATGCAAATAAGGCAAAAAATCCAATACTTAGACCCATATCACCTACTCTATTCATAGTTAAAGCTAGTATAGCTGCTTTATTTGCTTGTATTCTTGTAAATCAAAAATTAATTAATAAGTATGAAACTATACCTATACCTTCTCAACCTACAAACATAACAAAAAAATTAGATCCAGATACTAATAATAACATAAAAAAAGTGAATAAGGATAAATATGAAAAAAATCTTTGATTGTGAGGATCAGCAGACATATAATCAGTAGAAAATATATGAATTAATGTCGAAATATAAAGAACAGGAATAAACATTGAAACAGTTAATTGATCAAATAAAAATTCCCATGAAATAAACATAAATTCTAAATCTATCCAATTTACTAAGTTAATAAAAACAGGGGATCCACATACTCCTACTTCATAAAAAGCTAAACTTGCTAAAAAAGAAGCTATTATTAAACAAGTACAAGTTATAATATGTGAACCAGTTACACCTATTTTTCTTCCTAATAATCCGGAAACTAGAGAACCTAATAAAGGTAAAATTAATATAGATAAATACATTATGTTTTAAGTGAAATATTACCTCTTAATCTATAAAAAGCTACAAGAATACTTAAACCTATTACTGATTCAGCTCCAGCAATAGAAATTATATAAAGACTAAAGATTTGTCCAACATTATCGTCAAAACCAAATGAACTGATTAAAACTAATAACGTTACAGCTAATAACATTATTTCTATTGCAATAATCATTAATATTATATTTTTTCTATTTAAAATAAAACCTAATATTCCTATTAAAAATAACAATATCGATAGATTCATGTCTTATTTTTGTAGTACGCTATTTAGTACCTTTAATACTTAATTTTTTATAAAATTAAAAATGTTTTGGTTATAAAATATTTTAATATATTTAATTTTGTTTTTATTTAAAAAGGGGAATTAAATTATTTAAAGTTTTTATGATAATTTATTAAACTACTTTAAAGATGTTTTATTAAGAACCTCCTCAGTAGTAAACAGCCATAAATAAGAATAGCCAAACTATATCAACAAAATGTCAATATAAAATACCTGCTTCATGACCTTGATGGTGAGTATCAGTTAAATGGTAATTAATTATTCTAAATAATCCAACTGAAATAAAAATTGTTCCAATAATAACATGAAATCCATGTAATCCAGTTGAGGCAAAAAATGCTGAACCATAAACACTATCTGACATTGTAAATGCTGCTTCTGAGTATTCATAATATTGTAAAGCAGTAAAAATTATTGCAAACACTATTGTTAGGAATGTACCTATAATAGCTCCTTTTCTATTTCCACCTATTAAAGCATGATGACCATATGTTACAAAAGCTCCAGAAGATAATAATAAAAAAGTATTTAATAAAGGTATACCAAAAGCATCTAATGGTGTTATCCCTAGTGGTGGTCAGGATCCTCCAATCTCTATAGCCGGTGATAAACTAGAATGGAAAAAAGCCCAAAATATAGAGAAAAATGCAAACACTTCACTTACAATAAAAAGAACAAATCCTATAACTAGACCATTTTTAACTTCTTTTGTATGCCATCCTAATAAAGTTCCTTCGGAAACTACATCTCTTAATCAAAGAATCATTCCGTAAACTGTTATTATAAAACCTAAACTTAATAAATATCCACCATAGTAATATCCATGTAAATACATAACTGCTCCAATAGCCATAGAAAAAACTGAAAACCCAACTAAGATTGGTCATGGAGAAGGATCTACTAAATGAAATGGGAAAGCTTGGAATTGACTTCTAATTAAATTATTTTTCATTTTTAATATATTTATTTTTTTATTTTTGTATTAATTTGTTATAATATCAACAATTAGATTACTGTTATTATTGTTAAATTTTTCATTTAACTTATGTTTTGAGATTCGTTCAATAGGATAAATCATACTTTTTTAAATATTATATCTATTTATAAGATAATAAATTTAAAATAGTAATTATAGATTTAGAAACAAGTTTTTATTTTAAATAACAGATCAAACAAGAAAACTTTAAATAGTTTACAGTTGATTACTTAAAATTAATAATCCATTTGTTATCTTTTAAATTTAGTATTTTTTAAATCATGATTAAAACTTTTAGATAAAAAAGGTAATACGTTATTCTTAATCAATTAAAAATTTAATGAGATAATAATCAGATACAGAGGGGTTAAAAATAAAAAAGAAAAAATAATAACTAAATAACTTTAATAATATAAATATTTACTATGTTAAATATATTAATTTTATGAATATGGTTAAGTATAAAATGTATAATTAATATAAACCATTTAAAATATTTTTACTTTAAGGATTCAACAAATAAATAAATTATGAAATAAGGTAAATTTATCTTTGTAGGGGAGATTATTTTAGAATAAATAAACAAGCATAAATACCATATGCGGAGGAACAACTAAATAAGAATAAAAAAAATAAAATAAATAAAATTCAAAAATTACTACTTCTTTTTCAAGCCGATAGTAACTTAATTATTAATGATTTAAAATAATTACCTAAAGGTAAATTATTAACTTTATCTAAAGATATGTTTTTATCATAAAAAAGTTTAAATATAAAAATTAAAGTTAACATAAATATTAAATATATCATTATTAGATTAACTGTTAAATTGTAATTTAACATTGTAATTATATCATTTTTAACACTTAAAATAGTTAAATCATTGGACTCTAAAGGAGAATTTATTATTACTTTATTTAGACTATTTTCACTAGAGAATATATCATTTAAGCTACAACTATTTTGTTTTTCAATCATTTGTATTATTTTAGAATTTGAGTTATCTACTTTTACCAATTCTAATTTATTCTTAAACATCTCATTAAATCTAATTAAACTATCTAATTGATTAGATTGAAATTTAGGAATTAATATACTTGGATCTAAATTCTTTGAGGATACTACAGAATCATTTAAATTATTTTCATTATTAACTACAACATCTTTTATGTATAAGTTTATAGTTCCATCTGTTAACCCTTTTTGAGCTAGTATTTTTCCTTTTATTAATCCTGTTCCATAATTTACCATTTGAAAAGCTGCCGTGCTTCCTGCACCGGTTCCTATTGTTACTCCAATTTTACCTCCTAAGCTTATAGGATGTTTAGTTAAAAATGCTGCTGCTAATTTTGATCCTACTACAAAAGCTGTAGCAGCTCCATAATGAGTAAAAATCTTATCAATGTACTCACCACTGACATTAAGATCTAATTCATTAATATTTAAGTTTAATGTAGTATCTAAATAAATAATATCACTTGATAATACAAAGATGAAATATATAATTAAAAAGCTAAATAATATTTTATTAAACCAATTTAAAATATATCTATTTAGATTTTCTAAGAAAATCTTTTTCATAGACTCTCCAATAAACCCTAATAAGACTAAATTAAAGAGAAATAAATTTAATAGAAACCCTATAAAAACAAACATTATTAAATATAAGAAATAAGAAAAGGTAAAACTAAATAGTTCAAAGTTTATTATTCAATTTACATTAGCGAAACTATCATAAGATAAAATCATATTTTTCATTTTTAATTCTTTAATTTTTTATAATTTTATTATTATTAATTTTTAATTACACTAACAATTACATTAACTGTTTTATTGATTATTAATAAAGAATATATTAATATTTCAATATTCGTTCAAATGGATAAAACTTAATACTACTTTATAAAATAAAATAACTTAAGATTTAGAAATATTAAAAATATTTTTAATAGGAAATACATATTCATACATATATTTTAGTTTATGGTTAGTTACTTAAAATTATTTTTTTTTTATTGTTTATCTGAAGAGTTATACAAAGCAATATCCATTAAAGTATTTTCAACCACACCAATTATTGGCACTAGAACTAAGAACCAAATAAAGTAGAATGCAGTAGAAAATTGACCTATTTCTAAATAGGGACTTTCAGGGTGTTGAGATCCGATCCACATTAAAATAATGAAATTTACAACAAAAAACCAAAAAGATAATTTCATTGCTGGTCTAAATTGATTTCCTCTTATTCTAGATAAATCTGCTAATGGAAGTATTAATAAAATTAATAATGATCCGAACATAGCTATTACTCCTAACAATTTATTTGGAATTGATCTTAGTATAGCATAATATGGTAATAAATATCATTCAGGTACAATAGAAGCAGGAGTACTCATTGGGTTAGCTGGAATATAATTATCACTATGACCTAATAAATTAGGGTAGTAAAATACTATTATTGATAGTGAAAGGAAAAATAATAAGATAGTTACAAGATCTTTAAAAATAAAATAAGGATGCATAGCATATCTATCACCATTAGATGAAACCCCATTAGGATTATTTGAACCATGTTCATGAATAGCTATCATGTGAGCTACTGCTAAAGCAGCTAATAAAAATGGTAATAAATAATGTAAAGAGAAAAATCTGTTTAAAGTTGCATTACTTACACTAAATCCACCTCAAATTAACTCAACTATATCATGTCCAAATATTGGAATTGCAGATAATAAATTAGTAATTACAGTTGCACCCCAAAGAGACATTTGACCATAAGGAAGAACATAACCTAGGAATCCAATTGCCATCATAAGTATTAGTATTATAACTCCAATAGATCACACTAAAGTTCTAGGTGCTTTATAAGAATTATAATATATCCCTCTACCTACATGCATATATACAAAGATAAAGAAAAATGAAGCTACATTAGCATGAATATATCTTAAAATCCATCCATTATTTACGTCTCTCATTATATGTTCTACAGAGTTAAAAGCAAAATCAACATTAGGTTGATAATGCATAGCTAAGAATGCTCCAGTAAGAATTTGTATTATTAAACAAACTCCTAACAATGATCCAAAGTTCCATAAGTATGATATATTAGAAGGTTGTGGTGAATCTACTAAATATGAATTCCATAATCTAAGTAAAACATGGGTTTTTAATATTCTCATTTTATTTTGTTTATTTTTAAGGTTATATATTTATACTTAAATCTTAGAATTTATATAATAAATTATTAAAATTATATATTTATTTTTGTAAATACTTTTTTATTATAAATAAATAATAAGAAAATAAGTAAAATTGTTTGTTATTTTTAATTAACAAACTTTGATAAAAAATCAAATTAAAATAAATTTTTTTAAATAACACAATTGAATTTAATCATAATTAAAATAAATTTTAATTTTAAGGAATTTTAAATTAAATAGTTTATATTAAACTATAATGTAGTTTTAATTATAATAATGCTAATTAAATGAGATAATTAATACTATTACTGTAACAATAAATAATTTATTAATTATATCTCAATAGAATTATTCTTTAATATTACTTATTTATTATTAAGCCTAAGAAGACTTGAACTTCTACATATTCCTCATCAAGAAATCATTCTACCTTTAAATTATGGGCTTTACAAGATATTATTAAATAATAATTATAATTATTATTATATTTGGTAAAATTAATTTTTATGAATAACCTTTAACATCAAGTCAATAATAAATTAGTAATGCTAAACTAAATACTTTACAGTAAATTTTCATTTGCATCCTATCTAGAAATGTTCTATTTCTTAATTAATATATTTTACTTCAATTATTTATTCAATATAAATAATAAAAAATATACATGTTGATAGTATCTAGAGGTTAGATTCTTGCTTGATATACATTCAGCTTTTATCTATTATGTTTGTGGCTATCCAACTATGCTATACTAAAATTTTACTTATTAAAATTATTTTTTACATAACATTAATAAAAATAAAATTATTTACTTAATAATATTTAATTTATTACTTTAAATAATATTAAATTTATATTTCAACAATTGGTACACTAGAGAAACACAGCCTATTGATCCTTTCGTACTAGAAGGTCTGCCTCTTTTTACTATTTATTCCTCCAGAAGATAGGGACCATACTGACTCACGTCGTATTAAACCCAACTCACGTAACCTTTTAATCGGCGAACAGCCGAACCCTTCCAAGAATCTACCCCCGGAGGATAGGTTGAGTCGACATCGAGGTGCCAAACAGCCGAGACAATGTGTACTCTCGTCGGCTATCAGCCTGTTATCCCTAGCGTAACTTTTATCGATTGATCCCCGTCTATTCCATATTATAGCGAGGGGTCACTATGCCCTACTTACGTATCTGTTCGACTTCTAAGTCTTTCAGTTAAGCATGCTTACCGCCATTACGCTTTTCACAATCGTTCAATGATTGATTGATTTCCATTCAATTTCTAGCTATACCTTTTAAAATTTATTTAGAACTTTTAATTAAATACATTAAAAATTAGTATATTTAATTTTATCTTATTGTTTTTGTGTTAATATCATTTAATATTTAATTAATAATAAATGATATTAAATTTTTTTATTAAATATTTGGATGTACTTTGCTACTATATTAAAGACGACCGACCCAGTCAAACTGCCAATTAGTCAACCATACTTAAAAAAACGTATATTTTTATTTAAAGTAAACATCAACCCAACTAAGGTTTTAAGGTATTCCACTTTTTGCCTATCGGCGTACCTAATTACTATTAACCAAAGTTGTTCTAGATCAATGTAATAACTAACTACAGTAAAGCTGCATAGGGTCTTTCCGTCCCTCTGGAGGCAACCCGCATCTGCACGGGTAATTCAATTTCACTGAGCAAGTTGTAGAGACAGTGAGGCCATCGTTACATTATTGATTCCGGACCACATTTAATGGCCAATTTATTTTGCTACCTTAGGATCCTCATTGTTAAGACCGCTATTAACCAGAATTTTGATTAGCAACAGTTTCCCATTACCTTTCTTATATTATTGGCATCGGGCAAATTTCGACCACTATACTATGATATTAATCATTGCAGTGATCTATGTTTTTAGTAAACAGTCGTGGCCTCCGATTTTGTGTCACCATTAATTCGGTTTCTCTTATTGTCAAACTTTTGAGAACAACTTGCCGAGTTCCTTTACAACTTTTAGCTCGACGCCTTAGTATTCTCTACCTACGAACCTGTGTCGGTTTAGGGTACGGTAGCCTTAATTTTTTCATATTAAGTTATTCAAAATTATTTTTAAAAAATAAATAATTAACTTTTATTTCCTGGTCTATTAATTAGACTTTCTGTTACATACTCATCAGCCAAAACTTTGGTTTTGAACCTTAGAGGCCGCATTTACATAAGGCAGTTTAACTTTTCCTTATAACCCTTTCGTATTCGGCGAGAAGTATTATAAACTTCTTTTTACGTTACTCATGTCAGCATTATCTCTTCAGTAACCTAAAAACAATGAAACACTGTTTTATCAATAGTTTAACTGAATGTTCTACTACCTAAATAAGGAAACAATATAAAAATATTATTTTCTTATCAATACGATATCGGTTGATTACTTAAGACCCGTTAAATTTTCGGCGCTACTATCTAACTGCTGATGCGTTGTTACAAACGGTCATTATAAGTAGCGACTACCAGGCTCACTTCACAGCTGTATTCGATTTGCTACATCCTTAATTTCACTTAATAATCATTTGGGACCTTGATCAGTATTCTCGGCTGTTTCCGTTTTGACTACCCAACTTAGCATGAGTAGTCTGAATATCTACCATCAATTTATGCAATTTCGAGATTCATTTCCATAGGTAAGAATTAATTTTCCCCGCAACCTAAACCTATTTTAAGTTTAATGATAAGTTATCATTTTATTAAAATTGTTGAGAAAATGCCGTGCTGTACCTTCATAAATTTATCTGTAGATCTCATACTTAAATATGTTTCGTAGAAAACCAGCTAGCACTAGGTCAGATTGGCATTTCACCGCTTTCAAAAACTCTTCGAAGAATATTGCAACATTCACTCGTTCGATCCATTATAATCTGGTTTTAGAAAGATCACCTAGCTTCGGGTCTAATAGAAGTAACTTACCCGTTACTCTTTTTTATATTTAAAGTTCAGTCGCTTTCGCTAAGGCTTTTAACCGTGCTACTCCTATTAACTTGCTGACCCATTATGCAAAAGGTACGCCGTTATTCTATTTACTTTAGAACTTCGACTGCTTATAGAGTTACTAATTCAAGATTATTTCACCTATATCTTAAATATATATTTAAAACATTTTTTGTATAATACAAGCTTTTTCAAACAATTCCTTTACAGTACTCTTCACTATCGCTAAATTTATTAATACTTAGCCTTAGAGGATGGTTCCCCTTTATTCCAACAAGTTTACTCTCATTGTACTTTTACAAAATTTATAAACTAATTTTAATTTATAAATAATTTATTTTATAATTATACAGGACTTAATGTGTTTAACCTTCTTTGGTTAGTTTAAAATTAATAAATATATTTTTATAAATTAATATATTTTTGTTTGTATAACTTTAAACCTAAATTCAAATTTTTTAATTTGTAATTCATCTTCAAATTATAAAATAAATTAGGCTAATCCGATTTCACTCACCATTACTTTCGGAGTCTCGGTTGATTTCTTTTCCTTTCCTTAAT
>Ga0209525_1000038_pt1 | contig 51544 bp, 24 predicted proteins | sample JacPin_JW_Ref_O1_FD_187958 | JGI IMG/M metagenome (GOLD analysis project Ga0209525, IMG submission 187958) | Forest soil microbial communities from Algoma, Ontario, Canada - Jack Pine, Ontario site 1_JW_Ref_O1 (SPAdes) (version 2) | ecosystem: Environmental > Terrestrial > Soil > Boreal... | reverse complement strand
GCTGTTGTATCATTACGCCATTCATGCAAGACCACATTTAATGGCCAAGGCATTTCGCTACCTTAGGACCCTTATAGATAAGGCCGCCATTGACTAGAGTTTCCTAAGATTACCATATTAATTCATAAAACGATTATTTTTAACCATTTTCTTTTTATATAGTTACATCAGTTAGCTGTAAGCATTGGGCAGGCCTCACACCTTATACGTGGAAATGTCTCTCAGCAAAGTGCTGTGTTTTAAGTAAACAGTTGTACAACACGATTCTATGACACCCTACTTTATTGAAAAAAACCATTCCGTATTATGTCTATCTATATTCAAGTTATCATAAAAATAAAACAAATAATATGGAAATATTTATTATTATATTTATATTTTAGAATATATAAGATTATCGTATTAACATATATCACATTATCAATTAGAATTAATTCATATTTATAATAAATCATCGACTACTTAATATTTATAAATATGTAATTATATATATATAATTAATTTAGCTTATTAACTAAGAATATAACCATAATTAAAATTTTAAAGTATATTTATTATAATTACCAAATTCTAATAATAATAAAAAAATTCCGCTTAATAAAATAAAAGATTAACACAAATAAAAAATTTTTCATTAAGTTGTTTAAGACGCTACTCATAAATAAACAGAATTAAAGGATTAATTATAAATGCAATAACATCAAGCGAATTTTTTTTCCTTAAATATATTTATAAATATATTTATTTCATCTTAATATATTTAAGCAGATAATTAAAACTCTGTAAATTTCATAAATTACACAAAATAATAGATAAAATAAAAGAATTAGAACTATTTCATTAAAATTAATTATTATTTTGATTTTCATATCTTCATATAAAATTTGTAAATAATTAAATCTCTAAAAAAAGTTTTTATTGCTTATTTAGAGTACGATAATTTTTTCAATAAATTGTTGGTCTCCCTTCTTCCAAAATTACGGGGTAATTTTGCCGAGTTCCTTCGCGATAGTTAACTCATACGCCTTAGTTTACTAAACTAGCATACCAGTGTCGGTTTAGGGTACGGTTATATTAAAAATATTAATAATTAAATGCAAATTAAAATAATAGTCTTAATTATTAAATTTAAATATTAATATAAATATTACATGAAAAGAAAAGAATCTTTTCATATAATAAAAATTTTCAATTGTCTTTAATTTTTCTAAGTCTAAATTAGTCATATAATTTGACGTTTCATAATAATGAAAACAAAATTAAGTTTCCATAAAAACGATCGGTAATTTTTCAAGTTAATTGCTAAATATAATATTAATATTATAAAACCGAATAGAAAAATTAAAAGAAAACATTTATTTCCTGGTCAATTTTTCACAAAGATTGACTTTATGTTTTAATGTTTAATATATTTTATCTTCAATTAATCCTTTCGTAAAAATCTTAGAAGCCGTTACATAACTCAATATTCGATAAGCGAAGATATTGAAACCCTTATGCTTAAGGCGAGGAGGATTTTATTATTTTATATTATGTAAAAATCATAGTATTATTTTATTTTTAAAAATAAAAAACCATAAATATTTAACCTCCTTTAACGTTACTCATGTTAGCATTCTCTCTTCAGATAAGTCCAAGTAATGGAACACTACTTATCAATCTATTACTGAATGTTTCGTTACCGTTCAAATAAATTATAAAAGAAAATAACTAAATTTGAACGCAAGGATACGGTATATTGTTTTAGCTCCATTAAATTTTTCAGTGCTTTTCTGCCATTCAGAACCAGCGAATTATTACATACTCTTTACGTTATGGCAATCTCCAAGCCAACACCCTGATTAAATTAGTTCAGATAAACTTCTTTATTTGCACTAAACAATAATTTTGGAACCTTATACTCTTGCTTTGGGCTGTTTCCCTCTTGACTTACGACCTTTTCACCATAAGTCTGACTTGTCATTTTTCTTATTTACGAATTCCGAGATAAAAATCCATTGATAGAATCTGTACGATCCCCCAAATTGTTAAAATATTGATTTACTCCTTGTTTAATAAATCTAAACTAGGACGTCTTTATATCCTACATTAATCCTTTAGTTCACTATACGGAAAATATAATTCATATAAAGGAGTTATCCTTAAAGACGCATTTTTCTTTCCATATAATTCAGTTTAACATCATCCTAAAATTTAATAATTGGACTACTTCCCCTTCAAATATTTCCATACTTATATCAACCATATTTTGTTTGAATTTATATACTGTACACTCGCTTAAGTATTATGACATAACTACAAAAATAGCGTTCACGAAAAACCAGCTATCTCCTGACAACAGTTGAATTTCTCTTTGCCCAACCTCATCAAAGAATCATGCAACATTCACTTGTTCGGTCTAACACCTGGATTGGGCAAGATCGTCAGGTTTCGGGTCTTATGTTAATAACTAATTCCCATATCGGAGCGATTGGAATAGTTGTTTTATCTTCGAACTCTTTCCGAATTCTTGCTACTAACATAAACTTGCTAACCCATTATACAAAAGGTACGCAGTCTATCCTTAATCTAATAGATTCCTGCTGCTTTTAGAATTACTTTTCAAACGTGTTCCCTCACGGTACTTTCTATTTCTCTATCGCTTATTTTTACCATATTTAGTCTTAGAGGAAGGTTCCCCTATTATTTTAAGATTATTTTAACCTTTATTTATTATTATTCAAACAGTTTTTTGACCGTTTTACTTTCTTTATATATTATTAAAACTTATCTTTTAACCTATTTGGATAATAATAATAACTTCTTTAATTAAATTTATTATTATTATTAATTAATCCTCCAATTATTTATCCCATACCCTTTTTATAGAGATGACAAGACATTATTAATTACCCTTATCCTTTAGAGAATAAAGTTTACTAAATTATTAATTATCAGATTTTTTGCCTTATTCTTATGCACACTTTAATATTTGAAATAGAAACATTATTATTTTATATTTCTTTATTTTTATTTTTTTATCTTATTTTATTTGTATTAAAGTGCTTTTTTATCATTTTTAATATATTTTAGACTAATCTATTTTCGCTCACCACTACTTCATAGAATCTCGGTTGATTTTTTTTCCTTGAGCTACTAAGATGATTCAGTTCACTCAGTTTTTCTGTTATTGTGTTTTCACAGTGGATACACATATATTATTAATACTATATATCATTTAGTAAAATGGACTTCCATTTTACTAATTTAAGTAGACTAGTAACTAGTTTTCTATTCACTTATTTCATATTATATAAATAAAAATTAATGTATATGATTAATTCTTTATAATATGAACTTATATAAAATGAAATTAACTAAGATTAACTAATTTTATTTTATATCAAATATTTAATACCATTATATGATTTAGTTATACCTCCTGGTAAAATAGCATACGTTTTCGAAATAATCCTCTTCTTCATCTAAACTAGAATAATAAAATTAATTTATTAATCTAAATTTATAATACGTTCCATATCTTTATATATATTCATATTTCATATTTATATTGTTTAATTTTTTACATATATTCTGCTTCTCTTATATAAGAGATACATAAATTTATATTATTTTCATGCCAGTTAAAGATTAACCTCAGTTAATCAATTTTCCTTATTCTTATCAGGCATTAGGAAATTCTTTAATATCAATCCTATTTTTAATAAAAGAAAAGTTTGATATTACAGATAATAAGAATATATTTTTCAATATATTCGGAAAAGAAGGGATTCGAACCCTTAAGGATTATTTATCCTAATGCGTAGCAGGCATCTTGCCCTACCAATAGCTACTCTTCCTTTATGCTTTAATATAAATCCTTCTTATATCAATATTTAATATTATTTATCTTATAAAAAATTAAGGATAATTAATTAGGAAGTGAAAGATTCGAACTCTCGCATACGCCGTGTAAAAGCGTAGTTCTACCATTAAACTAACCCCCTTATATTTATTATATATTATCTTAATTAAATATATAATAATATTTGTTTTTTAGTAATATATCGAGCTTGACCCGCTCCGAACGGGCATCCTTCTCTGCGACAAAGAGAAACTTTACATTAAGCTACAAGCCCTTTTACTCAATTAAATAATATCAATTACAATAAACAAATATTATTTTAGCTATTATTTATATAAATATATTATTCATTCTATAGTTTATTTGTATAATTTTTATTATACTTAATTTTACATGCAATTATATTTATATATATATAAATTATTATCCTTAATAATATAATATTAAATATAAAAAATATTTGTACGAACAATTGGATTCGAACCAACACCTAGTATTTGGAAGATACCTAGTCTACCGTTAACCTATGCTCGCTAGAAATATTATTATTAGTGTAGTTAATTATAGATTAACACACTAATGTAGTTTAAATAACAAAGAATAACAGAAAATTATTAATTATAAATATTATATCATCAATCATTTAATCATTATTATTAAAATATCAATAGTAGTAATAAATACAACAAAAAAAGTTTATGGTAGGAGGGAGTCGAACCCTCAACGATTTCTCAATAAGGCCTAAACTTACCACGGTTACCAATTTCGTCACAACCATGTAAAATTTTTTTATCTTTTTTTTTTACAATATTTTATGCATCTTTAGCTTAATGGTAAAGTATCGATTTTCGGCATCGTATGATATGGGTTCAAATCCTATAAGATGTTAACATCAAGTTATATATCCTATATATAACTTCAAACTCTATAATAATAGCCTAAAATAGAATGTAATATAACTAAAAAAAAGAAAATAAAATCAAGTATTGTCTAGAAAAGGAATCGAACCTATATACCAGCGTCTTCAGTGCCATGCTTTACCGTTAAGCCATCTAGACATATTAATTTAAATTAATATATTGATTATAAAAAGAATATTCTAAAATAAAGAACTTAATAAAAATAAATTTAAAAATTTAATAAGAACAATAATTATTTATTTCCAATATATCAAGGGTAGATCTCATTATAGATTAAATATCACTACTTGAGTATTATTTTTATTAGTTGGAGATTATGGAACTCGAATCCATACAGCTGAGTTGCAAACTCAATATTCTAACCAATTAAATTAAACCCCCTAAAATTTAAAATTATATTTCAAATAAAAAATTATATAATTTAAATAAAATCAAACATAATATATATGATCATCATATCTATATATAATAATTATACAACAATACAGTCTTATTTAGTAAATTAGTAAGATCAAAATAAAAATGCCTTAATATACCTGCTTTAAATGTGTTTGAGGCATTAACAAAATAAATTATTTCTTTTTTTTTTTATTTTATAATTTCGGATGGAGCGAGATTCGAACTCGCGGCATTTATCATGCTTAATATTTCAAATATCACGCCTTAAACCAGACTCGGCCACCGCATCCTGTTAAATATAAAAACATTATTCAAATATGAATTGATAATAGGCCTTACAAAAAATAAGAGTTAATATAAATTATTTTTTTTTTTATCAGGAGTAGAAAGATTTGAACTATCGACCCAGAGGTTGAAGCTCCGTGTTTTGCCTACTAAACTATACTCCTAATTATATCTAATTTACCTTAAGGTAAACTAAGGAAGGGATCTACTTATAATTTTTTTATGCAGAATTAGAATTAAATTGATTAATAAAAAACAATTATTTATTAATTATAATAATAATAGTATTTCTATTATTATAGATATAACAATATATTTATTCATAAAAATAGATATACATATACTAATACTATCTTATAAAAATATTATTTATTCTATATATAATTATACATAATTATTAATAAAAATATAACAGTTGGGTAAAGTTGCAGACTGGTCCTGCATTTAGACTGCAAATCTGGAATATAGGGTTCGAATCCCTCTTTACCTTTTTATTAATAATTATTTTATTATCATGTTAGATTTAATACTGAATAAATAAATAATATATTATATTCAAATATATAGCGCCAAGTATAAGTAGATATCCCCTATGTGGATAAGATAGATAGATTAGAAAAATTAATTACCCCTATTTTATCATACCCTATAATCTAAATCTCTTTTTTCATCCTATTTTACCTTTATTCATATGAGTAAAATATAGGGTAAACTAGTCTATTGCCCCTATGGAATTATTTTTAGCTAATTTCCATTAAAAGATAATAGGGAACTTAATAAATTTATAAATATAAATTTATTATATTATTTAATGCAACTAGTTTACCCCTCCAATCCTTACCTTACCAATCATACTGGTCTATCGAAAAACAACGGGTCAACTAATACAATATAATCCATTAAAAAGTCTCTTTAGCTTAAATGGTAGAGCATGATACTTCTAATATCAGGAATTAGGTTCGAGTCCTAAAAGAGACTATTTATATTACTTATCTCTACTCTATATCATTAAAATTAAAGTATGTAAAAATTATAATAAATTTATATAAACAGCATGAATATATTAGATTCTCTTACGTTTATATTTAAATTAAATCAACTAATTATAATTATTAAACATCTAATAAATCAATAGAAAATTTTGTTATAATAAAAGTTGTAGAAATAATTTTAAATATCTGTATATAAAAATAATTATTTTATGAAACTCACTAGAACCCATAATACAATCACAAGATAACTATTTAACCACCCTTAATCCAATTAAAAGACAGAATGGTATTTTAGTTCATAAAAAAAGTTTTTTTATGTTCAAGGATCTTTTAGCCTCCTAAAAAGGAGGGGGTATACTAATTATACCAACCCGTTTAAAATTAAATTTAACACAATACTTCAAAAATTATTTCCATATTAAATACTAATTGTCTATAATTAATAAATATAAACAATAAATAGCAATTAAAAACAATTAATATTTATAAATAATAAATACAATTAAAAATAATTAATATTTATTCTAAAAGTTAATATGAAAAATCATTATTATGAATTCATCTTATCAGCTAATGTATATCTACCTAAATAAATAGAAAGTATATTAGGTAATATATATTTTGAAAACAATGATAATAATAATGCTAATGCGAAAAAAACCAATGTAATTTGGTGAGAAAAAAAAAAAGGAACTAATTGTGGCATAAAAAAATTATATATTTTAATAAAAATCTCGTAATAATAATTTCATATAAAAATTATAAATATTGAAAACTTTCAATATTTACTTAATAATAAATAATATATAATATCTCAATATTCTAATAACAAAAAATGGATAGATTATTAATGCTTATATTGATCGAACAATTGTTCGATTATAGAGATATATTAATTAATATTATTAAACTTATTAGAACAGATAAAATAGTACCTAAAAATATATGGCCTATGAAAGGAACCAAATGCACTGTCATTATATTTTACGTCCCCTCCCCAGAAGGAGACGCTTATAAATTAATATTAGTCATAAGGAGAAAAGATTCCCTTAAAAATGGAACATCTCCCTACATTGGACATTAATGAAAAAAATAAATATTTTTTATTAAGATAGTTATGATGACTACCTAAAAAAAAAAGAAAAAAGGATAATCAATGAAAAAAATTTAGTACTTAAAAACTAAGAATGAAGAGTTAACTCTTCATTCTTTAAGAGTAATTAATTCTTATTTTTTTCATATTTTTTCTTTCAATTTAGATCAATATAAATTAATCTTAAAAGATAACAATACAGGGTATTCATTATATAATTGTTTAATTTTTAAATAAAAACTATATTGTTTCGAAAAAAAATACATAAGAGCAAGAAAACCCCAAAAATTAGGGAATATAATATGACAAAGGAAACTATCTAATCATCCTAAAAATGGTATTAAATCTAGATGCTCATATTCATAGTCGAAAAAATAAAATTCAATTGGTTCAGATGTTTCTTTTTTTTCTTCTGTTTCTTCTAAATTTATAATAATAATATCCTCATGGTCTTCGAAATTAGGATTAGAAGGATCTGCCCATCATTCTTTATGTTTAGAACCCCGCATTCATGCATATTCATCATCTGAAGCTCTTCCCTGCGGAGGTCGAGATTTAGGTGTAGGATATTGATCTCCATCAGAATCCCCTGGTTTTGTTGTAGGACGGTTTCCTATAACAGGAATAGATTGAGAAATAATAGGATCAGGATCATTTGGATTAGATTGACCTGGGACTGCTTTATTCGAAATAGGCTCATAAGGAACAGATTCACCCTGATCTGGTTTAGAATGATCAGGCTCACCTTGAACTGGTTTAGAATGAGTAGAATTAGGTTGATTGTTTTCAGTCTCAGATTTAGATTCATCTTCATCTGAATCAGAATCGTCTATTAATCAACTATCATCTATTTCAATATCCCCATCATAACCTTCACTATCACTTCCATTATTACTAGATGGTCTTATAGTACTAGAAGAAGAATCAGAATTTTTTCCATCCTCATCATCATTATTATCGTCATCATTTTGTCCATCATTACCATTACTTCCTCTCCCATTATCCTTATTACCGCCTTGTCATTTTGAACCATCATTTTCTCCCTCATTATTATTCTCTCCTTCCTTTTCCTCATTAGCACTATTTTCTCCTTCTTCATTATCCTTTTCATTGGCTAATATATTTTCATCTATAGAAATATTATAAGAATAAGAATGAGGCATATTACACTCTTTAAAGAAATTATCAGCGTAAATGAGAGAAAACTCTAAATTATCATTAGGTAAATCATAGACAATATCCTTATCACTATAGGCATCAACATAAATAGATTTACTAATATTAATATTTACACTATTTTGTTCTGTTAATTCTCCGCCATTATCAGAAGCGCTAGAAGATCTTCCTGAAGAGATTATTATTTCTTCCGATTCTGATTGTTCCGGTTTCGATTCCGGTTCTGGTTCTGGTTCTGGTAATGTAGAATTTGTTTCCTCTGATCTAGAAGATTCTAAAGAAGCTTCAGATGAATTATCATCCATTTCTTCGTTATTACTCTCCTCATCACTAGGATACATCACACTAAGCTCATCCAATATATCTTGTGCTCCTACATTTAAAATTCTATTATGTAATTCTACACTATCCACTGGTTGATTTTCTTCATCATCTATACCAACATATCTACTATGACCTTCTTCTGATGCATCATTACCAATAATATTTGATTCTTCCTCTGAATTTTCTGAATCAGATTCAGATTCATCTGAATCTGATTCAACAGTTTCTTCCTCATTATTATTGTTATTAATATTATTAGAATTATTTTCAGATGTTGGAGGTAATTCTCTATTGACAACAGGAGTGTTATGAGGATTTGATACTACCATATGTAAGAATTCTACATCTGCCTCAGATAAATCTCTTTTACGTATAAAAATAGGAGGAAAGAATGTGAATAATAAATAATTAGACAACCCAAATTCAATTTCATAAGTAATAAAACTAGGGTATATACCTAAAATAAGAGTTAATATTAACAATGGTAATATAATATAAAATTCTTTTCTAAAAATATCAGGAATAGTATGAATATAAGGAGATAAAGAACCACCAGTTACTCTATTATACATAAAAATACTATAAACAGCGCTAAGAATAACGGAAGTAACTCCAATACTAGCTATAAATATATTTTGTTGATAAGCACCTAATAAAGAAAGGAATTCACCTATAAAATTTCCAGTTAGAGGTACACCCATATTTCCGAACACAAACACTAAAAACAATAATGCAAAAAAAGGTAATAAATTAGTTAAACCTCTATAATAATTAATAATTCTAGAACCACATCTATCATAAAGAACAGCTCCAACAAGAATAAATAAACCTGGTGATACAAACCCATGTGCTAAACCAAAAATAATACTTCCAACAAGACCATATAAAGTATTAGAGAATGTACCTAATAAAGAAGAAGCCATATGAGCAATACTAGAATATGCTACTAATACTTTTAAATCAAATTGTCTAACAGTAGTAAAACTAGAATATAAAACGCTTAAAGAACATAATCCAAAGAAAAAAGGGATTAATTTTACAGTAGAAAGAGCAAAAATGCCAATTAAAATTCTTATAAATCCATAAAGAGCTAATTTTAGAACAATAGAAGCTAATATAATACTACCTGATACATTGGCATCTGAATGAGCTAAAGGTAATCATATATGCACAGGCACTAATGGTGTTTTAACAGAAAATGAAACGAATAAAACTATTCACATTATTTCTTGTAATAACTCATAAGTGTTTTTATTACCATATCCTTCAAAAAAAGTAGTGGCGGTGTCACTTCCCATTTTCACAAATGAAACTAACATAAATAAAGAACCAAATAATGTATATAAAAATAAATAATACCCTGCTCTAAATTTTTGTGAAGCTCCATATAATCCAATTAAAACAAATAAAGGTGGTAATATACTTTCAAAAAAAATATAAAACATAATCAAATCAATAACTAAGAACACAGTTATCAAAAATAATTCTAATAATATTATTATTAAAATATAATATACATCTAATTTATCAATACTCGACCAATTACTTAAATAAACAATAGGCATAATAAACCCTACTAAAGAAAGAAATGGTAAAGATAATCCATCTAATCCTAATTTTATATTATAACATCATATTATATCCTTTGAATCAATATCTGTTAATAACTGATAATCTATTTTATTTGGATTATATTTATACCAAGAATACAAAATTAAACTGAATAACACTATCGAAAGAAATAATCCTATTTTTTTCAAAATATTAATGATATACTCATTCCTAATTATTATCTCTTTCTCTTTTTTTAATTCTGTATTTTCATGTCAAAAAGACGTAGATAATAAAGAAGGAAATAAATAAGATGTTACATCTATTACATTCATGTAATATTTTTGTAATACAAATGGTATCATATATTTACTTTCCTCTAATATTGTAAAATGCTTTAAACTATTCGTTTCTACTAATTTAATATTTAATTTATAATTACTTGAAATAATTAATACTATACCAATAAATAATATTGGTGTTATCATTAAATAATTTAAATTTATCATATATATATTTTTTACTTTTCATGCCTTAAGGCATAAGCTACGCACGCGGTGTATTTCAGCTATGCTGAAGATTATTTCCTGTATATATATAATATGTTTTACATATACAATTAAATAGGATATATTTAAATAAAACTATAATAATATTCATAATTATTTTATTTTGAATAAATTATAATCCCAGCTAGCCTACTGGCGCTATTCATTAAATTAATAAATTTAGTAATTTCCCCAATCACTAAACCCACCATCTAAAATGATGAAAATAGTTACTAAATCTATTAAAAATATAATAAGTATCCTTTTTCTCTTATAAATTTATTAATACTTATAAGATAAGTATAATCACTTGGAGGAATTTCACACTCATATACAAAATTTAAATAAAATTAATTGTATTTTAATATAATTAAAAAAAAATTAATACTAAATAAATATTACATAACATATTATCAAATATCAACAAAATACTATTATAATACAGCTATACCTCGATTAGTACATTCATATTAAGAAGTAATAAAAAATAATAAGAATCGAGGGGGGCGGGCTTAGGTAGGAAAGATTGAGAATTAATTAATTATCTCATTTCAAAATTAATACTTTAAAATCAAGATCTTAACATAAAAAAGAGGTAGATATAATAAATTTCTCATGATTCCCATTTTCATTGAAAATGGGAATAAAGATAGAAATGCATTAGCAATAAATTTATAACATATAATATATAAAATTAAATGATATAATATAATTATATTATATTTCTAAATCTATATTAATTTAATAAGAAAATGTAATTCAGATTATTAAAAAGAAAAGTAAACCAGAATACATGACAAATCCATAACGTGCTATAGATCCAGAATCAAAAGAAGCAAAATAATTACTAATTTTATATAAACCAGCCACAGCACCTCTAGGTCCTATTAATTCAAAAGCACCTCTATCAAGGATAGTATTAGTAACATAACCTATATATAAAATACCTTTTACTACACATCTATTATAAATTAATTCAAATCAATATCTTTGGTTAAAAAATCTATAAATATTTTGCCCTAATTTAGATTTGTTAATAGCTAATAAAAGGAGAGGTTTTTTTTCAAATAAGTAAAAAGCGAAAATAACACAAGTAGTGCTCAAAAATAAAGGTAATAATTTATTAAAACTAGGAACTCCAAATTCAGTATCAATTAATATAATATGATTAGGATGACTAAAAATACTATTACCTAAACCTTGGCTACCTAATCCTACAAAAAAATCTTTTGATATATTACCAAGGTAAACACTAAGTACACCGAGAATAATTAAAGGTATACTCATTACTAAAGGTGATTCATGCGCCTTTTCATAATTACCTTTAGGTGCATTAGCATAAGTTAAGAAAGTTAAATAAATTAATTTAACTGAATATAGCATAGTAAAACACGCAGCAATAACAGCTAATAAATACACTAAATACCCTAAAGAAGAGTAGGATCCATAAGCTAATTCAATAATCAAATCTTTGGAATAATAACCACTAAGTCAAGGTAATGCTGCTAAACTTAATGAGGCTATTAATATTACAGTGTATGTTAATGGTAATAATTTAACTAAACCACCAAATCGTCTGAAATCTTGTTGATCACCCATGGCATGTAAAACAGATCCAGCTGATAAGAATAATCCTGCTTTATACATAGCATGCAATACTAAATGCATTAAAGCGACATTATATTGGCTAAGACCAACTGCTATAACCATCATCCCTAATTGCGAATCATGTCGAAGACATGATTTGGACCATTTCTTTATTAATCACCATATTTTTATCCTTTATTTTTAAATTAAATTTATTCATTTAATTTTAATAAAAAAAAGATTAATATCAAACATATGGCCTCTGAGATTTCTACTAACTTGCATATAAAAATAATTTCTCACCCTTCTGACATAAACTTATATGTTATTATAAGAAAGTACTGTCCCATAACGGAAGATGAATTAAAAAAATTATTACTATAATAATTATAAAAATTATAATTATGAGCTTTGGTTATCTGCGAATTAATTATTTAAATAATTATAATGAATAATATATAATATTCTTATATAATTAATCATCTTTATTTATTAATTTATAAATATATTTATTTATAATTTATCTCATACATTTTTAAATTTTATCCATTCATTAAAGTTTTCTATTTTATCAACATTAAATTTAATATACTCTTGATAAATATAAAAATATTTTATTAACTTAATGTTATTTCTTTTTCTAGACTTCAATGGAAAATATATAAAATAATTATCAATTAAATCTAATATTTCTTTTTTTCTATAAATAGAATATTGAAATGCATCTTTAGAACTTAGGATTTGAATTCTACCACTATACAATCTAATAAGTGGATCAAGTAAATATTTATTTTTCTGTCTAATACTAAGAATTAATTGATTTGATTGCTCATTTATATGTATAGATCCCTCAGCATCCATAAAACCACTAAATCAACCATTATAATAAGTTAAAGATTTAGACTCTTTAAAATTCATATTATATAAAACACAAATTTTATTTAATTGTAACATTTTTGCCGGATTTCTAATTAAACCATTAATATTATTTACTAATTTTAATAATCCTTTTTTGTGATGTAACTTATATCTCAAAGCTTTATATCCAGCTATATGCTTTATAGATCCACCATATTTATGTTTTATCTCATATAGAGTAGACTTATCTTTTATAGACATTATAATTTTTAAACTAGCATAACCTTTTTTACTAACCACTAATTGACCTTTTCCATCTATTAATCCAGCTAATCATTCATTAAAGTTGTTATTTTTAATATCCTGATTAATAGATAAAATAGAATAATTCCTATAACCACCACAAGAAAAGTCAGAATATGATAATATAGAATATGTTCTTTTATGGTATAAAGAATTGTGTGGAATAATATTTAATTTAGAAAATCTTTTAGAACCATTAGATATGATTTTTACTCTATCCTCTTTCTTTTCATTATTAGAATAATAAATATTTAAACATTTTATTTTTAACTTCATATTAATATTTAATGTATAAGAATAAATCTCTATTAAAATTGAAAAGATACTTAAATTAATAAAAAATATAATATTAATAATAACTTTTTCGTAAATAGTTTGATGCCTGAATATAATAAATTTATTATATTCTCGAGCCAATTGACTCATAGTAGAATAGGCTATAACTTTTTTTATGTCATTTTGAAATAATCCAACAGATGCAGCGAAAAAAGCTGTAACAGCCCCTGTTACCATTATTATAGCTAAAGCCAATTCTGATTGTTCTAATAAGGGAGAACATCTTATTAATAAATACACACCTGCTGTTACCATTGTAGCAGCATGTATTAATGCACTAACTGGTGTAGGACCTTCCATAGCTTGAGGCAATCATATATGCAATCCTAATTGAGCAGATTTAGCTGCTGCTCCAAGTAATAATAAAACAGCAATAAAAGTAATAACGTTAGTATTTATGTAAGGAGCTATAGAAAATACTGTAGCATAATCTAATGTACCAAATGTGAAAAAAATAACAAAGAAACCAATAGTCAGGAAAAAATCCCCTACTCTATTAGTAAACATTGCACTCATCGCGCTTTTAACTGCTGCTACTCTAGTATATCAAAAATGTACTAATAAGTATGAACATACTCCCACACCTTCTCAACCTAAGAACATGACTAAGAAATTATTACCTGTAACTAAAACCAACATTAATCCAGTAAATAATGAAATATAGGAAAAAAATCTTTGTTGATGTGGATCTTCTCCCATATACCCAACTGAATATACATGAACTAAAATCGAAACGATTAAGACAGGAATTAACATACTCACTGTTAATTCATCAAAATAAAAAGATCATGACACTTTTAAGTGTTCTAAATTAATCCATGAAAATAATTCCACACTTACTGTGGAATTACATATAATTACTTCATAAAAAGCAATAAACGACAAAAACGTAGTTATAAGTAAACAAGTTATATTTATAATTTGTACACCTTTAACACCTAATGCTCTACCAAACAATCCACTAAGAATTGCTGCTAAAAAAGGCAAAAATATAATACTTATATACATAATTTCCTGATTACTAAAAATTTTTATATTGACCCTAAAACCCTATTTACTCTGATCACGTGACACCTAATTGCATCTAGTGATAACTAGAAATTTACCTATTAAATAATACTATCTATTATATAAAAAGGTGTTATTTAATGGCAAAGAATACACTGAGGCGGTCCATATGGACCGCCTCAGTGTATTTATTTATTCCCATCCTCATTATTATTAGTATGAGAATTATTTAATTCTATTATTCTATTAAAAGTTTTATAATTATGATCATAATTATAAAACTTATATTTTTCTTATTTTAAAATAAGCTATCATTATAGCTAATCCTATTGCAGATTCTGCACCCGCTACTGCAATTATATATAATCCAAATACTTCAGCTAATATATCATTAAATTGTCAAGAAAAGAATAATATCATAACAGATACTGCTAATAAGATAATTTCAATTGAAATTATCATTAAAATTAAATTATTTCGATTAAATATAAATCCAATAGCACCTAACCCAAATAAAATTAAAGCTAAATCCAAAAACAAAAATTTAATATTATCTCTCTTATTACATAATAAATTGAATATAATTTATTAAATATAACTTAAATAGAAATATTGAATTAATGTTTTTCATTAAGCTGAATATAATAATAAGAAAGCCATCATTAAACAGAATAATCCTGTTGCTTCTGCTAAAGCGAAACCTAAAATAGCGTAACTGAATAATTGAGGTCGTAATGAAGGATTTCTAGCTGTTGCTTCTATTAAGCTACCAAATACTAATCCAATACCTACACCTGCTCCTGCTAAACCGATTGTTGCTAATCCTGAACCTATAATTTTTGCTGCTTGTACTATCATAATGTTTATTGTTTAATTTTTTTATAAGATGAATATTAAAAATATGTAACTGATGTATGCTCCCTCTCCATTTATTGATTTTATTTTTATTTATTATTTTATTATTTAAGTATGTTTTTTATTTAACTAAGGCAAATATTATTCTATTGAATAATGTCAAATATAAATAAATAATTATTAATAGCTATATTTATAATTAAATCTAACTTACATATATATGAAATAATTTCCTAATTACTCTAATTATATAAATAAATTAAAATATGCTTAACTATATAATATTTCTACTTCATATGTAAGAAAAGAATAAATAAAGAAGTACTTCTCTAATATAATATAAGAAAATACTATTCTATTAAATAAAAAGTTCTAAAAATATGTTAGAAGAGTCTAATATTATACTTAATTTAAGCTAAACTAATAATATAAATAATTCTTACTGGATCTACCTATATTAACAATTTATATCTACTTAATATTTTTAAAAATCCATCCCAGCTACTCAAAGGATTTCCAGTAAATATAAATATAATAAAAAAAAGTATAGAATATAATTAATTAGAAACTTTAATTAATAAATAAGGATTGACTTTATCTTTATACCTATTTTATCTTTTTAAAAAACCAAAACTAGTATAAAATTATTAACATATTATTATCTTGTTTTATGAATTTCATAAAATTTCATTATTTTTAATAATTTCATATTATACGAACTTAATTTCCATATAATTTTATATATTAATTATAAAATATTATACTTCCTTATATTAACATAAATGAAAGGTTATTTACAATTAAAATTATTAATTAAGAATATAATTACAATAATAAATATATATTAAGGATGAATACCAGGAATTGAACCCGGACTGATTACGCCACAAGTAATAGTTCTACCTTTAAACCATATTCATCAAAGGAAGGACTAAATTGTATTATTATAAATATAATTATATTATAAAAATGTTTATTAAATGTAAAAATAAGAAATTAATTGTCTCAAAAAACATTAAAAGACATTTTTATTATTATTATTTATAATATTATTTCACTAATATAATTCAATATTTATTTAGCCCTTTATATACTATTTAACAAAACTGATAAGATAAATAACTAAATAGAAATAAAAAAGTATATAAATCTATTAAATAAAAAGATTATTAGATTAATTTATTTCAACATAAATCTTTTGTAACTAGTATATATACTATTTACTCTAGGGCCTCATACGCATAAAACGTTTCCAAAGTAATGGAAATAAACAACACCAGTAGTACTAGTAACCCCCAGTCCCCCTTTAAGGAACCAATTAAATAATGGATTTCCCTCTTTAAGAGGGAAATCCATTATTTATCTGAAAACGAATATTTCTTGTTTATATAAGATAAAATATAATCTTTTCACCTTATATAAAAGCTTGAAAAATAATAATTTCAGAATAATATATAAAATCTTTCAAATATATTCATACTCTTTGAATATTCAAAAGATATAATCCTAATACAAAAATAAATATAATATAAATTAAAAAAGGAAACGTATGAAAACAAAAGAAATAATATATATTATTTGTAGTAAATTCTATAAGTTCTATAGTATTATTAATACTTATAGACTTAAACTGATAATTAAACTTGAATTTCTATTTTTTTTCTTGTTTAAAAAATCTTCTTTCTCGATCTTTCTGTTTTCTAAGTTCTAATTGACGTTTATGTTCCTCTAATCTAGCTATTCGTTGAGGATTGTTTGAATCAGCTATCACTCTTTCCACTATACGATCTGTACGTTGAATGATTGTTGGAATATCATTAATTTTATCCTTTCAATGTGTTTCTCTGTAAATAGAAGGTTCCGAATCAGTTCATAAAGGGCGTGTGTGAGGTTCTTTTAAACTAGAATATTTTCTAATTCTTTTGTCTCAATTACGCAGAACCTTGTGCATATCATTAAAAGAAGTATCTTGTGCAATAATTAAGTGTTTTATTATTTTATTTTCAGGACTATCGGGTGCTAATTCTACAAAATCTTCTAAACACTGTTGCAGAACCCTTTCTTTATGCTCATCAAAACCAAGAATTCGAGATCAAGCATGTGCTTTATCTTCAATGTCATCTTGAGTAAAAGATTTTCCTACTGCTGGAGCTACTATTTTATTATATAAAGTTATGTCTTTAATAATTTGTTGCTCATTATATTCTCTCATATCTTTAAATTGTTTTAGTAACACATTTTGTTCCTCAATAGATAATTTTTTTAATTCATGTATTTTCATATGACCTCAATGTCAAGGTATAGGGTTAAGTCTCATTCTTTGTCTAGCTGGCATATCATCGCCTATTGCTGTAGTCAGGATTCATCTCATAGATATACGCATCTTAACATCATTTAATATAATATTAGAAGATAAACCAGTCTCCTTATCTATACATGAAGCTCCAAAATCTAAATCAAGAAAATCTAAAGTATTTTTATCGTATCGATATTGTTCATCAAAAGATGTTTTTACATTTTTTTCTATTTCTTTTTGTTTTTTTGCGGGTCTCTCTTGATTTTCGTTAGTATTATATTTACTATCATAACTATCAATATCCATTTTTTCACCTCCTATTTGAGGAGGTGAAAATAATGGTTTTGTTAATGGTACAGAGGGTGGTGTAGACGGGTTATCACTATCTATATCATTTAAATTTCTTTTTTTTCTTATATCTATATCCATATTATCAGTCTTCATTGCATTAATCAGATCATCCTTCTCTAATTTTGATTTTTCTACAGAATTAATTTCTTTAATATTACTAACATATTCTATATTTTCATAATACATGAATGAACTACTAAAACAACAATTTATAATCATAAAAAAATTAACAATAAAATATGTATGTATAAAAGATCTAAATAATATGGAAAATGATTCATTACATAATACAAACATAAAGATAAAAATATAAAAAATAGAACCTAAAGATAATAAAGTTCTCCAAGAATATATACCTACAGTATTTATATTAATATATAAAGCAAATATGTTTATAATTAAAGCAAGGATAAGTTTAACATATCTATACATAATGATATTAATACCTAAAAATAGTCCATTAGCAAATCCTAATAAATTATAAGGGAAAAAAATAAATATAAGAATCATTGATAATATAATAACTAATAATTTTAACTTTTTAAGTAAATTTTCTTTTTTTTCTACTGAATAATTTAGATATCGAATAGATATAAATTTATCCAACTTTGAATATATGATAAAACAAGATAATAATATACTCATAAATAAAAAAGAATTTAAATTATTATTAAAAAATACAAATGTATTTTTCAATATATCAATAATTAGCTCTATAGATAAAGACGAAAAGGAAAAGAAAAGAAAATTCTTTTTATTATTATTTTCTTTTCTTTTTAAGTTATTTATTTCTTCTATTACAATATTAAGCTCCTTTTCCATTTTAATTAATTTTACTTTACTCTTATCTATAGCCTCTCAACTTTCGATATATTCTTTCTTATCTTTTTCAGAATAAAAAGGAGCTTTTACTATACTAATAGATAAATGAGTATTATATACAAATATACGAATTTTATTAAAAAGAATAATATTTATTCCTTTTAATAATACAGAAATAATATACTTAAATTGTATTCTTAAAATTTTTATAGCTCCCTCAACTTGATCTCCACATATTTCTAGTTTATATTTAATTAAAACAAATATTTTCCATACAGTGTCAATTACACTTAAGAAAAGGATACTCAAATATTTATTAACTACTATTAGCAATTTAAGTATATAGTGGACTATATGGCTAACTATACGACTGTCAAAAGTGAATGCGAATCATTTACAGATTGTTGTCCACCCCAGAAATATACAGATCCAAACAAAAAAAGTCAAACTACATCTACAAAATGTCAATAAAGAATTCCAGATTCAACACCCACATGATGAGTATTTGTTACCTGGTACGCAAAAATACGTATTGCTCCCACTAGTAAAAAAAGTGTCCCTATTATTACATGTAATCCATGGAAGCCTGTTCCCATGTAAAAAGTAGAACCGAATACACTGTCTGTAATAGTATAAGACACTCCGAAATATTCCAAACCTTGCAAAACTGTAAAAAAAACTGCCATATACAAAGTAGCTACAGACCCATTATTAGCTCAATCTATTAATCTATCCACTAATGAATGATGAGTCACAGTTACAGCAGAACCAGATGATAACAGTAAAGTAGTATTAGCAGTAGGAACTTCTGATGCATTTACTGGTTCAATTCCTTTAGGTGGTCATTCTGATCCTATTTCAATAGCAGGTGCTAATGATGAATGAAAATAAGCTCAGAAAATACTTAAGAAAAAGAATATTTCACTTACAATGAATAAAACTACACCCAATGATATTCCTTTTTGAACTTTATCAGTATGTGCTCCTAAGTAACTAGCTTCAGTTATAATATCTTTAAATCAAAGAGCCATACCTCAATTTAATAATATAAAAGAACACATTAATAGAAAATCCCCCATGGGATACCCATGAAAAGATAATACAGCTGATGTAGTTAAAGATAATAATACAGCTGATAATGCTATAGGTCATGGTGATTGATCTACTATATGGTATGGATGACTAGGTAAAGCAATTTGTGAATTAATACTAATTCAGTTATTTAAATTATATTCAAATTTATTTACTTTAATATTGGTAATATATTTGAAGACTATTTTACATTGATATATAACCCTAATTATAAAAGTATTGTAATTACATAATTTATACATTTTATTATGTTTTAAAATAAAATTATAACTTAAAATTATTAAATTATAATTTTTACCTGAAGAGTTAATTTTTTTTAATTTGATAATATTTTAGTAAAATTACCATTATAATAAGAACAAATTTTTCATTGTATTCATACAAATATCAAATACAAAGAATTACAATATATTATTTAAAACATAAGATTAATTATTATAATATATTCAGCATAATATTAATATAAATAATATTTTCATAAATACATTGATATTCAATGAATATCTATATTTTTATAAATAACTATTATTTTAATATTATTATTAATAATAAGTAAGAAAAATTATATACTAAATATAATTTATTATTTATTAAAGAATAACAAATATATCTATAAACACAAAAAAGAAGATGAGGAGAAATAATAAGAAATTTATAAATTATTATGTGAACAGAAAAAAAGCTTATTAATTTTGTCTAAAAAAACATTACACTAACTCACTAGGCGGCCTATTTCTCGGAAAGCTTGGGCAAAAACCAATAACTTTCAGCTCGGACAGATTGGATTCGAACCAATAGCCTCCTACTCCCAAAGTAGACACACTGCCAATTTGTGCTGCTATCCGGAATTAATTATATAATTTATATTTAAGAATAATGAACATACATAATTAACACAAAACATCATATTATCAAAATTTAAATACATAAACTTTAAAAATTTATATAAAATATATATTTATTTTATAATTTACCTACGAAGGGAGTCGAACCCTTATATAAAATATAGCAAGTCTTAAGTCTGCCCCGTCTACCAATTCCAGCACGTAGGTTATCAAAAAAAATTTTTTTGTTTTTTAATTTTTAACCTTTATTTAATTAAAAAGTATAATAAATATAGAATTCTTACTTCTATTCATTATACATATAAAAATATTATTTTAATTTTTTTATATATTAAGGCTAAAAGGAATTGAACCCTTATCATGCCATTATGAGTGGCAAGCTTTAACCGTTAAGCTATAGCCCTATTTATCCAATTATAAAAAAAAACAATTAAATTATAAGGAATACCTACTGAGGGACTCGAACCCCCATTGCCTGATTACAAAACAGGGACTTTACCAATTAAGCGAAATAGGCTAAAAATATTATAATAACAATAAGATAAATATTAAAAAGTGAAACAAAATAAAAATCGATAAAATTGATAAAATTATTTATATTATTATTAAAAATTATACAGATAGCCTTAACGGGGATCGAACCCGCATAACAGCATTGAAGGAGCTGTGTCCTAACCATTAGACGATAAGGCCAATTAATATATCAATTAATATAAGTAAAGATATAAATATAAAAATTATATATAGGTTACAAATAAAAAATAATTTTATCAAGTTTATCGGTAAAAGGAATTGAACCTTTAGCTGTTGTATATGAGACAACCGTTTTAACCACTTAAACTATGCCGATAAGGGGAGAAAACAAAAATGAATTATAAAATATATTAAATTAATACAATTTATTCAGTAATATTATACAATTCATTTAGTAATATTTAAAAAGATAAGGAAAATTACTAAAACCTTTAATGCTACGTAGCTCTATCTACTCCCAATTGACTACTTTTATAGCTTTTACTTCCTTGATTTCCATATATCTAATTGCCACCTCCTTGATTCCCACTTGGCCGAGTTCCATAGAATTCATGGTATTCCCCTCCATTTGAATTATCTATAAGTCAACGTCATGTATTATGACCCAATCGATGAACTCGTCTTACGTTCTGTCATTGTTGATGACTACCGTACCCATTTTGTGGAATATCAGCTCATCTTCCAATTTCACCCCCATTATCAAATACACCTGGTTGATTAGCTCAAGGAACTCTAGGGTCTAAGAATATTCGATATCTTCTTGATCCTTGATAATATTCAATATTTCTATGATAAAATCTTCTTCGTCCATCTAAAGTTTCAATTCAACCTGGGGTTCGAATATCTCCTCCCATTATTAGTCTAGGTGGTCTATATCTTGCATTAGGGTCTTCGGCTAGTGTATTATCAGGTGAGTTTGGTCTAGCTCCTGTTTCTTCTCTATTAATAGGTGAGTTTGGTCTAACTTCTGTTTCTGTTTCAGTAACAGGTGAGTTTGGTCTAACTTCTCTTTCTGTTTCAATAACAGGTGAATTTGGTCTTCTAGTCCCCTGAGTACTAAACGAAGAACCAGATACAGTTTCTGGTCCATTAATGGTTGATATTCCAGCCCCTATGGAATTAGAATCGTTATTTTTTTTGTTTTTATATTTATTTATAAATCAAAGACATCCTGTGCAACAAAAAAGGAGGGCCATAACCTCGGGTTTAATAGGTGTTGCAAAGATATCAGGAAGAATGGGTTTAATAGGTGCTTCAATAATAGGAGGCAAAACAGTTTCAATTGGTGTAGAGAAAATATCAATAATTAAGTCTTCCGGCATAGGGGATCCACATCCTTCATCTATTATATAGTCATTCGGATTAAGAATTACAATTGAATATGCAGTATCCAAAGAAGGACTATTTTCTAATATATTTTTATCTACATTTATATTAGGAGCTAATAGAGCAAGGCTAAAACTTAAATCCTTGGAAAAAGATTTATTTTTATTTTCATTCTTATTACGTTTTTGAGAAGCATTTCAATAAGTACCTACTGAGCTTAAAACATTATTTATAATACCAAAAAGAGGTAAAATAATTAAGAAATGTGAGAAATAATAAGCAGTTGCAATTTGTCCCGCTATAATAAAAGGAGCTTCTACGTGACAGCTACCTAATCACATAAGTACTAAGAAATTTAATACAAATATTCAGAAAGCAATAATATACATTGGATTAAAACTACTTCCTTTAATATTACTAGTATCAGTAAATGGTAACACTAATAATATTAAAATAGCAACAAACATACTTATAACTCCTAATAATTTATTAGGAATTGATCTTAAAATAGCATAAAATGGTAATAAATATCATTCAGGTACAATTGAAGCCGGTGTTTGCATTGAATTAGCTTCTATGTAATTATCAGAATGACCTAATTTATCAGGTGCATAAAATACTATGGCAGTAAATATAATAAAGAATAAATATATTGTTACTAAATCCTTAAATGTGAAATAAGGATGAAATGCTGTTCTATCTGTATTAGATGTTGTACCTACAGGATTAGATGAACCACTTACATGTAAATATAATAAATGGCCTACTATTAATGCAGCTAAGATGAATGGTAATGTGAAATGAAGTGAAAAGAATCTATTAATTGTAGCTGAACTAACTGAAAAGCCTCCTCATACAAATTCAACTAGGGATTTTCCTAATCATGGTATAGCTGATAATAAGTTAGTAATAACTGTTGCACCTCATAAACTCATTTGCCCAAATGGCAACACATAACCTAAGAATGCAGTCGCCATCATTAAGAAAAAAATAATAGTTCCTATCACTCATACTCCTATTCTAGGAGATCGATAACTACCATAATATAATCCTCTACTAATATGTAAATATACACATATAAAGAAAAAGGATGCTATGTTAGCATGTACCATTCTAATTAATCATCCATCGTTAACATCTCTCATAATATGTTCTACTGATAAAAATGCAAAGCTAGCTGAACCTTGATAATGCATAGCAAGTAAGATTCCACTAACAATTTGGCTTACTAAACATAGTCCTAATAAACTACCAAAATTTCATAAATATGAAATTGTTGATGGTTCTGGACTATCTACTAAATAACTATTAAATATAGTTAAAACAGGATTTGTTTTAAGAATTCTCATATAACTTGATTAAATATAAATATCCTGACAGCTGGTCAAGATGAGATCAACGGTAAAAACATACTCCATGAACACTCGGCCCTTTCAAGGAGCCGGTTAAATCCTTGATTTACCTGAGTGATATATCACTCCAGATAAAACTAGTAATTTAAAATAATTAAATCTTTATTTTAAATTATCTAAAATAATAATTTTTAATATTAACATATACTATATTATAGTATATTAATATAAATACTATTTAGATATTTATGTAAAGTACGAAACAAAGATTAATATTAAATTTCCAAATTTAGCAATTAATATTAATAGAATATTTACTTAGAAAATTATTTTATTTACATATTTAAATATATTTATATTATTTATTTTATAATCACTCTAATAAATACCTTTATTTTGGTGGAAGATTCGAACTCCCTTCCTTTCCTTACCCTCGACGATAATATCGTCGAGGGTAAACTAATTAACGCCCAAGGGAGAGATCCGATCCTTCATTATTATGAGGTGACAAGGGCAAAAACTAGTTTTTTACTTTAGCGAGTATAAAATAAATGGAAAGTATTTTACCTTTAAATTAACCAAAATAGTGGGGAAAGGGACCAACATTTCCTTGAATACCTAATATCCAGGGATTTAAACTCCACGGTTATATTAATACCCGTCGCCAATATTATTTATACCGGGAATTTAAAAATCCTATGTTCTGTGATAAAGAAAGGAAAGGGAGGAGGGTGGAAAAATTAATTCACCCGCATCCGGCCTTTTATTTTTAGAGGGGGGGGGGATCGGTAATATCCCTACTTATCTATAGGGTATACTAGAAATAAATAAGCCGTTTTTTGTATATTACATATTTACCTAGAAAATTTAAATATGACGTTTGAGTAACTCGGTTACATAATAATAGAACTTTCTAATTAAATTAAAAATTCACAATAAACAGAGAATAAAAATTAACTCTATATTTTATTTGTCTTAATTTCTTTATTTTCAACTCAAAAATTATTTTTTAATAAGATTTATACATTATTTCAATAAATCAATATTATAAATCATATTAACAGACTTTCCACAAGTACAAATAAATCTTTGTAAATGTACTTAGTATTTTATTTCTTAGTTAGATATTATTAACACCTATCTGTTCAAGATTCTTATTCAAAGTAAAATATTGTAATACAAATATATTAAAATAAATCCTAATCTCTAATTAACGTTAAGTATAATGATAATCCTTCCCTTTATTTATATATCTAAAAATATGGATAATAATGTGTACAATCCAGAGTATAAAATTATACAATTTTATACTCTGGATTTTATAATATTAAAAGATAATATATAGGTAATTATTTTTTAACAATATTAATGTAAGCTAACTGAATCTTTAATATAAGAAGAAGTTAAAATACTATAAACATAACTTTGGATTCCAGCAATTGCCAATTCTAATCCAGAGATAGCTGTAATTAAAGCGATTGCAACAGACCCACCTGTTAAACGTATACCTAAAGTAGCTGTTAAACCTAAAAATCCGAAACCTGCTAATATTAATAGAAGAAGATGTCCAGATATTAAATTAGCACCTAATCTTATACCTAAACTTAAACCTTTAGCGATATATGAAATTAATTCAATAAGTGCTAATAAAGGAACTAATAACAATGGAGTTCCTTCAGGTGAGAATAAAGTAAAGAATTTTAAAGCATGTAATACTAATCCTATAATAGTAACACCGAATCAAATAGTAGAACTCATAGATAATGTACTAACTAGATGAGCAGTAGTAGCAAAATTATAAGGAATTAACCCAACTAAATTACTAAATAGTATATATATAAATAAAACAAACACTAAAACGAAAAAGAAAAGTCCTACTACTGAACCAATTTGTCCTAATACCATATTATATATAGTATAATAAATAGCTTCAGTACTAAAAGATCAACCATTGATTTTTATACTATCTTTAAAAGAACCATAAAGATAAAAAAAAATTGTAAATGTAACAACTAATCCAATATATACTAATATATTAGTAAACAAACCTACAGGTGTAAAATTTAAACCTAAAAATTCCCCAAAAAAAGGTTTAATTTCAAATTGATCCATTGGAGAATATAAAAAATTATTACTAATAGAATTATTATTTAGATCTTTATTAAAACATAAATTTATTGAATAATCCATAATATCTAAAAACTTTATATTTATAACCATGACCTTGCTTTTATAGTAGGAATCTAAGAAATTTTACCCTATTAGAAGAATAAAGAGTAGAATATTTCAAATAAATAGATCTAATATACAAAAGAACGAAACAAAATAAAAAAAAATATAAAAATTTTATATTATTCAATATTAAATATACTTAAAAAATATATTGAATAATATAAGTTCAAAAATAATAAAAACAATAATTAATAAATTATTAAAAGCATACCCTACATAAACTTAGGCAAAGCGATTTGAACGCTCATCTTTTTACTCATTTTCCCTTGGCAATATTTGTTAAGAAGAAGAAAACATTGTAAAATACTTTTCTTAAGTTACCCTAAGTATGGGGGAGCAAAAAAAAAATTAAAAAACAAGACAAATTTTAAAATAAAAAAAAATAATTACAACCTACAATATTAATGACCATCAATATAAACCAAAAAACCTTTGAATATTACAGACCCTATTATACTGTATAAATTACGTTAAAGTATTATTCCCTGCATAATAAGGATAATTATATTTTACCAGTTTTAATGATATAATACGATCACAATATTATTCAAGTATAATTAAATATCATAAATATAAGCACTAAATTTAATATAATAATAATATTTTATAATTTTTTCTTTCTCCCTTACTAAAAAAGAAGATATTAATCCTAAATACATTAAATTAATATAATTTATTCTAAATCAATATTTATATTATATTTTTATACAAAAACTAGAAATACTGAAGAAAAATAATATAATTAAGTAGTATTAAAAACTAGTACCAAAAGGCATCATATCAAAAGTATAAAAAAGACAAAGGGTAAATATTATATAAGCGAACACTAAAGGCAATAGTTCTTTTCAACACAAAGACATTAATTGATCATATCTAAATCTGGGGAAAGAAGCTCTTACTCAAATATAGAAGAATACAACTACAATAATTTTAAAACCTAATATATAAGAACCTTGTATTTTATCTATTAATAAATTTAATGATTCTAATATAGTGTCTTTGCTACTGAATTTAGTAAAATAATCATTTTCTTCGTAATTCAATGGAACAGTAAATAACTTATTATTTTTAATTGAAGTGATATCAGGATTTAAACCTAAAGAAATTTGATAAGAAAAAGAATCAAAAACTTGATAAAAGTAAGGAGAAAATTCTGCCTCAAAATAATAAAAAAGAAATAAGAAAGGATCTAATATTAATCTATGGATATCAGGACAATGATGTCCCCCTAAAAAAAAGATAGACATAAAACTAGACATTAATATTAAAGAGGAATATTCTCCTAAAAAGAAGAAAACAAATATAGAAGCACCATGTTCAGTCATAAACCCAGCAACCAATTCAGATTCAGCCTCAGGTAAATCGAAAGGAGGTCTATTTGTTTCAGCAAGAATAGCAATAAAAAACATTAAGGCAATAGGCATTAAAGGAAAAATGTTTCACACAGCTTGTTGGCACTCAACAATATATGTTAAACTAAATGACCCAGAAAATATTATCAAAATTAATACAATAGAAGAAAAGACTAATTCATAAGATAGAAGTTGAGCTGTAGATCTAATAGCTCCCATAAAAGCATATTTAGAATTAGCAGCCCATCCAGAAACTAAAATACCATAAGAACCAATAGATGACACGGCTAACGCAAAGAAAACCCCTAATTCATAATCAAAAATTGTTAATCCTTCCCCAAACGGTATTATAGCTCAACCTAATAATGCAAATATTAATGTAATACAAGGACCAATAACAAATAATAAACTATTAGATTGTCTAGGTATAATAATCTCTTTGACTAATAATTTTAATGCATCTGCAAATGGTTGTAAAATACCCCAAATACCCACTGCATTGGGTCCACATCTACGTTGCATTGCAGCCATTACTTTTCTTTCTGCAATAGTTACAAAAGCAACTGTCATTAAAACAGGAACTAATACTACTAAAACATCTAAAATATTATACAAAACTATCATTTATATTTTATTGATTAATAAAAATTTTTTTTGTTATATAATTACTATACTCATTAAAATAAAATATTTATTCTAATTAAAAAAATAATTAATATATTTTTAAATTACATTACCTGAAGAAAAGGAAATATACCATTGCAATTCCTCCTTCTTAAGAGATAGGGATAAAAAAAATAAAACTAATTAATTCTTTCTTAAGTATGTATTATATAACTAATTTAAAGAAAATATTATCTCTATATATTTTATAAAATTGACTTTCAAAAAATAAGTAATAATCTACTTCTTTTTTAAACATCGATATATCTAACTTGATACTAGTTAATATTTAATTCAAGCATGGGATAGAAAATGAATATAATCCATCTAAATAATAATGGATTAAATATTTTGTTCATTATTATATAAGATATTCATTATCAATGAAGATGAATATCTTATATTTATCAGACATATTATTCTTTAGAATAGTGGACTAAGAAAATAAACTTTTTAATATAATCACATTACATCTAAAAGAAGTATATGTGATATGATTCCATAAAATTACGTATTGGATTATTAATTAAGGATATTTCATATACATTTTTTCATTTTCATCGAAAATGGAAAATAAAATATATTAAAATATAAAAAATAATTATTTTTTTATATTATTTTTTTATCCTAATCTAATTTTTTATATTAATATCAGTAGAATGTGCCGTTTTAACTATATTAAGTGCACCTTCTTTTAATTCATATATAAATCCTACTATTAAGATATATAGGAATGCAAGTACATTATTTTTACCATTATTCTGATTTTTTTGATATAAGGCAGGATAAGGAAAGGCTAAAATGATTTCTAAATCAAAAACTAAGAATAAAAGAGAAACTCTATAGAAAATAATATTATAACGTTCTCGAGTTTGAACGAAACTAGTAAAACCACATTCAAATCCCCCTCCTTTTTCTAAATATTTAATGCTAAGAGAAAATGAAGAATTAATAAATAATAATAAGAATCCTACAAATATATTAGATATTATATAATACATTAAATTACCTAATATTCCTTCAGAATGTTTACTTTCACTATTAATTATATCTATAAAAGGAAAAAAGACTGCACTAGATATACGTAAAGAATAATATTTAAAATCTTGCAAAATAACAGAATTTCCTAAACCTAACTGTCTTCCTCTAAATAAGGGATTAAAGCAATTAAAATAAGTATTTTTAATACTATAGTTATATTTAAAAATATCAAATATAAATAATAGTGCTAATATATTACTGGTTTTAGGTTTTTCTATACTTATTATTTTAACATGTTTACTATGATCTGCTGTTAATATAATAGCTCCAACTATACCTAATAATAATATAATACTAACTATATAAATATAAGAATGATATACAGTGTATAGCACATCTCCTATTGCGGATATTTGTGATATTCTACTAACAGCAGAATCCCAATCAGGAATAACCATTAAATAATTACTATCACTTAAATTAGGCGATAATTCATTTAAAATTAAACTATTCTCTTTAAAATCATTTTTTAATAAAGAAGAAAGTCCTAACCCAGAATTAGATTCCATATTGTTAAATTCATTATTTAAATTTGCAACATAAGTATTAAAATCTGAAGGCATAATATAAGAATTATTATTTAATGAAATATGAGAAAAATCATCATAAATAAATTCAGAATTACTATCCATATTAATATTTTCATCATCTAATTTAGTAATTATATTATAATTACTTTGCATAATATCATTAAATATTAAAGAATCTAAATTCAATTTGTTTTTTGGCATAATATTGAATAATATTTCTTTACCATCATCTATGAATAATAAATCATTTCCTTTATATAAAAGGCTTTTAATTTTAACAATACCTAAATTAAAAAGAATATTTTTTAATGAAACCAAGAACCCCCCCAACAGAAGAAATAATAAAGGGAGGTAATTATTGTTTCTCTTGTTAACAATTTCAATATCGATCATCATAATTACGAATAAAAACAATATTGCAATAGCACCAATATACACTACTATATAAGAAATACCTAAATAAGTAATTCCTATATATATCAAATAAAAAGCGACTAATATATATAAAACAATTAAGTTAAATACTGATATTATAGCATTTTTAGTTGATATAACAAAAATACCCGCAATAATAGACAACGTTAATAAAAGGCATTTTATAGTCGGGAACACTCATAAAATATCAACGTTCATACATTGATACCCCAAAGTTAAAAAATTGAAAACATATCTAAATTATCAATTATTATTTATAAATAGCATAAATAGCAACACAAATATTATTATTTATTGTTAATAAAATAACAATACAAAACACATATTAAAGAAAAAAAAAACAAATAAAAACAAATTAGTTAATCTGATCAGTATGAACTTGTAGAATTACCTGAACTACTAACAGGGGATTTAGGACAAAATACTTCATCAAACCCTCCAGTATTATTAAAAGGGAAATACCTACCACCATGTTTTTGCGCAATTTCAATCAATATAGGACTAATTTTATCTGGATTTTCATATTTTTCATTTTCTATGCCCAATTGAATTAATTCACTTAGAACTATTTTTTTATGATTATATAGAATACTACGATATTCATTAAAAGCTTTTAGAATTTCCTCTATTTTGATTTGATCCTTAATAGTTCATCTAGAAGAAGTATATTCTACTCCAGAAAAATCGGCTATTCTATCTATTCATCAACAGTCTAAAAAATTATAATGAGAATTCATAACATTTTGATAGGACATGAGAGAATCTAATATACAATTTGCGTTTTCGTCTTGAGATAGTTCCATGATTATATAAGGTAAGCATCCTAAAAAAGCTTCACTTATTACACTACATTTCCATTGTAAAGAATACATAATATAAGGTACTGTCCCATCTCAAGATGTACAATCATGTATAAACCCATCCATCTTCGTAATTGAAGGACACATTGGAAAACGTTGAGTTTTAAAACTTTCCATTTTTTCTAAAAAATATTTTACTAGTAAATCATAATGCCCCAATTTATCAACAGTCCGAGCAATAAAAAGAGTATCATTAGTATATAAATTGAAATCTTGCGTTATAAAATTTTGTTGCAAAGTTGTTAATTGCGGATCCGATGGTATTATATTATCTTTATAATTATTTATTTCAGAATTAACCAATTCAGTTAATCTGTATTCATTTTTATTGATATTTTTTTCTTTTATCTTAAGTAATTTAAATCCAGTTTTAAAAAAAGTAATAACGTATGACATATATTATTATTTATTATTATTTATTTGAAACGACCCGAATATACAAAAAGCAACTATAAAGTATAAACAAATTTAAATAATTTTTTATATTATTGAAAGGATAATATAAAAAATTATTTAAATTTACTATTTTTATTATTTTTTTACATCATAAGATGGGAATGGAAAAATATTTTTATTTTATTGGTCCATATACAACCTCAATAAAATTTCTTATTCCATTCTGCAGGACCTAAAATATCTAAAAGGACTAAACTTTCTAAAAGGATCTGCAATATAAAAAAGAAAGACCAAAAGATTTTAGTCTTTGGTCATTGTGTCTTTCCTTTTAATTTTTCGATTTATAAGTCGAAACTGAGAACGGACGGAATTGAACCGCCTATGGTATTACCAATGAGTTTACAGCCCATCTCCCAAACCAAATGAGAATCATTCCCAGGGGGAATTATAAATGATATTATTCTTCAGCTGCAGGTTCCCCTACAACTACCTTATTTCGACTTAACAGACATTAAAGTCATACATTCAAATCTTCACAATAAATCTCAAAATCAACTTTTTATGATTTCCAACCTACTTTAATATTATAAAGAAAAAATAATTTCTAATATAATAAAAAAAAATAAAATAAATTTATTCAAGTAAAAAGGTAAAATAGAATAAATTAGAAAAGAGGTTAAATCTATTTATAATATAATACAAATTTACTTATAGTATAATGTATTAAAGCATAAAACCCTTCCTGCACATACTCCTTTCTCCGCCTGACGAGTGGTTAGTACACCCAAGATTATAAATTCACCGTAACGTTCTGTTTTACGATTACTAGCAATTCCTTCTTCATGTAACCGAGTTTCAGGCTACAATCCGCACTAAAATATTAATCTTATTTTATAGGATTAGCTCCGACTTTTCTTTCATTGCTTCCCTTTGTTAAGAAATTTGCAGCACGTCCAAATAGCCCACTTCATTAGGGCCATAACGACTTGTCTTAATCCCCTATTAAACGTAATGAACTGTTTCTTCTTATTAATTAAGCTTTCTTTTTCCTTTCCATGGAATTCAGAACAGAATCCTTTTAGTTCTGAATTCCTACTTTAATTAATAAGAAGGTTAGACAATCCAATAACTTTATCAGTTTGTTCTTCTTTTTTACCAAAAAAAGGATCTAGCAATAAACTTTCAATATAAGTTAAACATAAATTATACAATTAATTAATGATTATATAAAATTTATTCTAAATAAGTCTACTTTTTTTCTTGACGGAAGAGGGATTTCGCCCGTTTATGTGGATTTAACCGTACATCTCACGACACGGACTAAAAACAGCCATGCAACACCTGTAATTGTTAATCTTTCGAAATCTATTCATTAAGTGGTAAGGTTTAACGAGGGTCATCGTATTAAACAACATACTTCACTGCTGGTCTCTCTAGGCCGTCTAATGATTTGGGTTTCCGCCTTGCGACCATACTCCCCAGGTGGTATGCTTAACACCTTCGTTTGTACGTGCACTAAAGATAGCACAAACTACTCAAATTCTTTATTTTTTCTTTCCTTTATTTATTGATAATGAAAACAAATTAGAGCCTTCCCTCAAGTTAGTTTATCTAGTCTAATATAAATATTAAAACAGATATAAATAATTTACTCCTATTTTATTAATTTTTTGGATTATTTAGAAAAAATATAATGCAATTCTTTTATTTTCAATCTATTCTTTTATATACACAACAGCATACATAATTTTCTGCCTGGACTACTGGGGTCTCTAAACCCGATCGATACCCTTGCCTTCGTACCTCAGCGTCAGTCTTCAATAGTAACATGCTTTCGCCGCTTCGCAACCCCTCAAGTATCTAGGTATTATTACACTCCTCTCGTAGTAATTGTTACTCCCTTGGACTCTAGTTTAGTAATATATATTCCACTCTCAGGTGTAATAAAAAAAAATACACTATACCGCCTACGTACCCTTTAGACCCATTAATGACGAATAACGCTTGCCTCTCACGTATTACCGCGGCTGCTGGCACGTGACTTAGCCAAGACTGAGTAGGTCGATTTATACTTAGTATTTATTTTCTTAAATAATTTCCAGCCATTTAATTGAATAAACCTAATACTTTTGATATTCCTCATCAAAAAAGTCATTTTCTTAATTAATATAGATGAATATACCTAAAAATTGACACCATCAAACCGGTGGTTTGATGATAAAAAAAATAAAATTTTATTTTTTTATGATTATGATAACAATATCCTTTCAGTCACATTTAAATAAATTAAATATAAATTCTAAAAGCGACATATATCTTATCAAAACTTAGAATATTTCAATTCCAGTATAAAGATTAAGATATATAAGATACCGTCATAATCCTCTCTTTCCTTAGGGTTTTACCTTAAATAATTTAGCACGCATCAAGCGTTTTTTTTCACCCTTATAGATAGCTGGTTCGGCCTTGCGGCCATTGACCAATATTCCTTACTGCAGGCCACAATACGTCGCTAGGCTGTTATTTCATCGCCAATGTGGTCGTCCATCCTCCAGAGATTCGACTACGGTTCACAGGCTAGTTGAGCCTTTACCTCTCCTACTACCTCCCCGTCCCAGGCCAATCCCAAAGCGAAAACTTTTCTTTAGTCTCATGTTTTTATTATTTCATTTTTCAAAATTACTACCTTAATTCGCAATTATTCATATAGTAATAATCAAACTAGATTCCTAGCTTTGATCTCTCAAAGTAACTTATCATCACCCTTATTACTATGTCCTGCTTACTTATAAAAAAAATTTAAATTATAAATTAATATAGCAATATAATGTATAATTAGTATATATAATTATACATTATATACTTTCCAATGTCTAATCATATAATTATAACAACATATAACACTCTCTAATTTTGTTAAATTACTATATACATAAAGACAATCATAAGGTATTTAGCCTTACTTCGGGGTAACGTTCCTGACTTTACTCACCAGTTCACCACTTCCTTTCTTTTTGATAAATAACCTTAATACTTCCTATATAATAGGCATTATATAAATAATAAATATATTCAAAATAAAAAAAAATATAAAACATTTTTCTCTTTTTAAACATAAACCAATTTAATTAATCAATATAATAAATTATATATATATTTATAAAACATATATGTAAAATTTATATATATATACTAAAAATTTTATTCCATTTATTATCATCTTATTGCTAATTTTATTTATATAATATATTAAGCCTAATTATTTATATTATTATATACTCAGACGTTCGATTCGCATGTATTAAAGCCCCTAATTAGCGTTCACTCGGAACCATCATCAAATACTTCTATATATATATAACTACTATAAAAGTCCATTGTTTACTTTTACAGTAATTAGTCGTTAATAGGAATCGAACCTATATACAAGCATTAACAGTGCTCTGCTTTACCATTAAGCAATAACAACAAAATTAATAATTATTCTTTTATTAATATTAATAATTTACTTTTTTTCTTATCTTATTCTTATTTCCACCTACAAATATCAAAAATCATTCTCTATTCTTATAACTTATGAACAAAATAAGTAATTATGTATTAATAACAAATTTTATAATTAATTAACTAAATATATATATATATATTTTTTTTTACATTATTGTGTATTACTAATGTAATGTTTATAACAATAAATATTAAAATATATGAAAAAATACTTAATGAATTACTATTAATCTAGATCTCATATATAAATTTATAAACTATAAAGTAAGGAAATATAAAAAATAAAAATTATAGATAATTCAAACCAACATTTATATTTATTTGTAATATTTATAAAAAAATTATAAAAATACCATTATTTTTTTACATAAACTATATATTATATTATTAATATAAATATTACAAATAAATAAGAAAGAAAAATAATATATTAAGAGAAAAATGTTGTTAATGAGAATTAAACTCATAAATAAGCATATTGAATTTAATATACTTATGTTTTTATTAAACTATAACAAAAAGGGGAAAGAGGGACTATATTTAGTCCCTCCCATTATCAAATTCTTATCATAATTTACAACCAATTATGTTTATTGTTCTAATAATCATGAAAAGAATTTTTCAACTTCAACTGCTTCAATTTTTATAGGCATAGAAGAATGAAGCACTCCACATATTTCAGAACATTGTCCATAAAAATGACCTGTTCTTTCTATAATAACTGAAGCTTGATTTAGTCTACCAGGACAAGCATCTACTTTAATTCCTAAAGAAGGTACTGCTCAATCATGTAAAACATCGGCACCAGTAATTATAAATCTAATATGTGTATCAACAGGTAAAACTACAGGATTATCTACTTCCAACATTCTAAGTTCACCTTTTTCCAAACTAGCTTCATCTTTCATATATGAATCAAAATTAATTGTTTCATTTTCTTCATTTAAGAAATCTGCATATTCATATTCTCAATATCATTGGTGACCTGTTACTTTAACAGTCATGGCTGGATCAATAACTTCATCCATAAGATAAAGTAATTTAAAACTAGGAAAAGCAATAGCTACTAAAACTAATGCTGGACCTACTGTTCAAATAAGCTCAATTAATGTACCATGGTTTAAATATCTATAAACTAATTTATTATGCGATTTATTAAAATTTCACATAATAGAAAGCATAATTCAAGTTACACCAAATAAAATTACGACTAAATAGAACATAATTCTATTATGTAAATCTACAATTCCTTCAAATGAAGGACTAGCACCATCTTGGAAATATAAACCTCAAGCTAATGGAACATCAGCTCGTTTTATATTAGTAAAAAAAGATTGGGATTTTTTTGTCGTATTTTCCATACTATTTCTACGAGAACAACCACAAGAACTTCCACAACAACAAGCTTCATCTTCATCGTATCCTCCTAATCAACAAGTTAATTTAGGTAAAAAAATTTTATTATTATTTTGAAAATTAATGAAAGAATATTTCATATTATATTTTATATTATACTTTAAAAAGTTATTACTATAATCTCATATAAATTTATAATGTAATTTATATATCGTTAGATTCGTAAAAATGAATATAAATTTAGTTAATTATATTATAACTAAATACACTATTATACTTATTTATTATAAGATAATTATATATTATATAATTATCTTATTATAATGACATATTAAGATATTTAGCAAGAAATAATAGGACTTAACTATTCAGAATTAAGTTTGAAATAAGGGAATAGTAATCATATATATTGCATTAATTAAAACATAAGGTTTTAATATATAAAATAATGAAATATTAGTTAACAGAGCAATAACTAAACTCAGACTATTGCTAGGTAACATAGGTAAATAATCAGATTGATTATTTGAATTTTCAAAATAAACATTTTTTGGTTCATATGATAAATCAAAATCAATATCATTATTTTTATTAAAATGGCTATTACTAATATAATATGGCATAAAGACATCATCATAGAAATAAATAAATTTAATTATTCTTAAATAATAAGCAGCACCTATAACACTAGTGAAAATAGCTACTATAGATAAAAAGAAGTAATCTAATTGCATGGATGCTAATAAAACTTGTTGTTTAGCAAAAAAACCGATTAGTGGAGGAATACCAGCTAAAGAAAATATAGTTACAGCTAAACAAAAAGCTAAAAAAGGATCTGAGGAATGCATTCCTTTAAAATTAGTTAAAAAAGGTACTGGTGTATATAATCATTCACTATCTTCAGTATCAAAATCATAATAATCTGCATTATGATGAACTACTAAATGATTATATATAGTATTAATTTTGGAATTTTTTCCTGGATAAACATGTCCTGTTTTTCAATTATCTTCTATAACTTTTTCCTTAATAAATTCAGCATAATCATATAATGTAGGTTCTATATAAATATCTTTTCAAGAATACGGATTAATATTTAAATAACGAATAGGTACAAAATCTTTTTCTAAATAATATCTACTATATAGATAACCTCATGCTACTAAAATAAAAAATAAATTAAGATTAGTAATAGTATATTGAATTAAATAAAATATAAAAGCATCTAAACTAGTTACAGAATTTAAAGATAAAGCTAATAATAAGAATCCAACATGTGTAATAGTACTATAAGCAAATAGTCTTTTAATTCGAGATTGACTTAAACCTAAAACAGTACCAATTATTAAAGAAAATAAAGCTGATAATGTTAAAACATTAGTTCATAAACCCAAACTAGAATAAGATGGATTTCAAAATGAAAAAGGAATATTACTATTAATAAATAATGAATTAGCACTTTTTAAATATTTAGAATCTATATTAGAATAAAATGATTTATTATCTTCATTATTTAAATCTACAGTATTAATATAAGAATAAGATTCTTCTAATGTATTTAAATTATTAAGATTTAAACCAGTATGAATATTATGTATTAATAATAACATTAGTATTAAAATTGAAAGTTTAGCAATAATGATTAATCAAGTAGTACTATATGTAGGTACATCAGAATACACATCAGGAGCTCAATTATGGAATGGAGCAGCTGATACTTTAAATAATAAACCTGCAAATAGAATTAATAAACAAGGATCAATAAAATAATTTGTATCACTATCAGAATATATCATAAATATATGTTCTAAATTTAATGTTCCAGTATAAGCATATAATAAACTACATCCTAATAAGATAAATCCAGAAGAAAGACCCCCTAATAAGAAATATTTTAAACCACCACTAGTCCCCCTAAATGATCTTATTTGAGATGCAGATAGAATATACAGAGTAAAACTTTGTAATTCTAATGATAAATATAATGAAATCAAATTTTGAGAGGATATTAATAATGAAGCACCTAAAATAGTATATAATAATAGGAAACTATATTCCTTAACTTCTAATTTGGGATAATCTAATTTATACTGTACTAAATAAGGAAAAGTGAATTTTCAATTTGGTAACATATTTGAAAATTTTTTTATAATATTAATTAATACAATATATATATTAGATTCCTTAGTATACTCATTATATGGATAAAATTTTAATAATTTTTCATAATAATAATTTCTAAAACTATCATAAAAATATCCTAATATATTCTTTTCATGTTTAATATTTTCATCCATTACAATTTCCATTACTTTAGAATCATTATATACTTTAAAATTATAAGGAACAAAACAAGTCAAAATAGTAACAATTGCTCCTGTTATAAATAAAATTATGTCAAAAACCTGTGACAATACCGTTATTTTGAAAACGCCACCATATATACCAATTCCACCACCTAGCGCATCTATATCTAATGAATTATACGCAAGATAAGCACCCAGTATAAAAATGATGAAAACGATTCTGTTAAACTTCACATAATCCGCTAAATAATTATAATTAGGTTCTATGCTTGAAGTCACCGCTAATAATAAAATAAGAATTGATATTATTAGCATCCGAAAGATAAAGGATTCGAACCTTTAATTATATCCAAATAGACATAAATATTAATTATGTTATTTATTATTTAATATTCAAATAAATTAAATAAATTTATTTAATAATTTAATTTAAATCTATATACATTTTACCTTTTAAATTAATCTCCCTATTTCTATGCCTTTTACCCTCATTATTCCTTAATAAAGACAAAAGAATTAATATTTACTTCTAACAATACTATAATCCTTATTAATTAAATATCATTTGGACACTTTACTATTTAAATATAAATAAATTAAACACATATATATATTATACTCATATATACTATTGATTCTTAAATAATATATACCTTAAATAGAAAAGAAACTAATTAAGATTGTATAGGTAATTTGTTAAAAGTGTGGAAATGAGGTGGTGAATCTACACTTCATTCTATATTTTTACTCAATTTAGCATTATCTGTTCAAGCTAAAATATCTTCAAGATATTCATCTTTAGCTCAACCATCTCTAGGCACCTCTTTACCTTCTTCAAATTTATCACAAATTAATGAAATGAAATAAGCAGTCATTACTATAGATAAGATTGAACCACCACTAGCAACTAAATTTCAACCAGCAAAAGCGTCAGGGTAATCTGCAATTCTTCTAGGCATACCTTGTAAACCTAAAAAATGCATAGGTAAGAAAGTTAAATTAACTCCGATGAATAATCCTCAGAAATGTAATCTTCCTTTTCTATCATTATAAGTTAATCCTTCTGCTTTAGGTGATCAGAAATATCAAGCTGCAAATAAAGCGAACACAGCACCCATGGATAATACATAATGAAAATGCGCTACTACGTAATAAGTATCATGGAATGCTATATCTAAACTAGCGTTTGCTAGAATTACACCTGTTAATCCACCAATTGTGAATAAAAACACGAAACCTAACGCGTAAATCATAGGTGTATTAAATGCAAAAGTTCCCCCATAACTTGTTGCTAATCATGAAAAAATTTTTATCCCTGTGGGAACGGCAATTATCATTGTAGCTGCTGTGAAATAAGCTCTTGTGTCAGCATCTAAGCCAACTGTAAACATATGGTGACTTCAGACTATAAATCCTAAAACACCAATAGATAACATAGCGTATACCATCCCAATGTAACCAAACACTGATTTATCTGACATTGTTCCAATAACATGACTAATAATTCCAAACCCTGGAATAATTAAAATATAACAAAATTTAACAATGTATATAATATTATAAATTCATAATATATATTGATATACATTTACTAAAAGTAATAATATACTTTTAAATGGACTATACCTTATATAATAGTATCGTTATTAGTATCTGTATTTTTCATAGATAGTTTTAATTTTTTAATTTTACATATTCCGGATTCCTCTAAATGATTTTTATTTTGAATTATTAAGTAAGCTTTTCTTCATTTTAAGTAATTGATAAATTTACTCGATAAAAGGGAGTATTGATCAAAATAATTAATAACTTTCTTTGCTGATCCAAAATTAGTGGAACCATAATAATATGTATCCTGATAAGATCTATAACCTATATTACCGCCTATATAATTTTTAATAAGAATTAATATATCTTTATCTTTCTGATCAATTTGAAAATTTAATCTAATTTCCGGTTTAGCCCTATTAATTCTTTCTATGATTTTTATTTGAAAAGAGGCATCAGCATCAGCAAATCCAGATAATCAATAATTATTTAAATTTTGATCATAAATTCTAGAGAAATTTAAATTATTTCTAATTTCTTTAAACTGATCTTTAGTTAAAATTTGATTAACTTGATTTATTTTATTAATATGTTTTAATTTTCCATTAATTAAATTAAAAACAATGTTTAATCCTTTTTTAGAACTTATTACTAATATTACGGCATTTTTATTTTTAACTTTTCTTACTGTACCATACCCTAATCTTTTTTTTATATAATAAGCTAAAGATACATCTCTTAGATGAAATACAATAATTAATTGATTAATGTCAGAAAAATGACCATCTCCATCAATTAACCCGGCTAAATAATACCCAAAATCTTCATTGTTTTTGGGTCTTATCAATCTTGGTTTATTAACAGATACTATTTTTACATTCTCAGTACTATTATATTTGTTATGTGTAGTCTCTGAGGCATTAAACTCAAATTTTATACAATTTAAATTAGTGCCTGCTGATAGATTCTTCGATTTTAATATTGTCACTATAGTATTTAAACTTGAGTAATTAAAATCTATTAAATAGGATTTAAAAATTGTTCCAGCAAAAAATAACATTAAGAAGCCTATAATAATTATAACTTCTGGATGACCAAAAAATCAGAAAAGATGTTGGTATAATATTGGATCACCACCACCTGCAGGTTCGAAGAAACTTGTATTAAAGTTTCTGTCAGTCAGTAACATTGTTATACCACCAGCTAAAACAGGTAAAGATAAAAGTAATAATACTGCTGTTACAAATATAGCTCAACCAAATAAAGGTACTTTATGTAATACTTGTCCAGGCATTCTCATATTTATGATTGTAGTTATGAAATTCATAGCACCCAACATAGATGAAATTCCTGCTAAATGTAATGAAAATATGGCTAGATCAACAGAACCACCACTATGTGCTTGTGCTCCTGCTAATGGTGGATAAACAGTTCACCCCGTACCAGCTCCAGATTCTACAAATGAACTAGATAGCAGAAGTATTAATGAAGGTGGAAGTAATCAGAAACTTATATTATTTAATCGAGGAAATGCCATATCGACAGCTCCTATAAGTAATGGAACAAAAAAGTTTCCAAAACCTCCAACCATTCCTGGCATAACCATAAAGAAAATCATTAAAAATGCATGTGCTGTTATAATTGTATTATATAATTGAGCATCGTTTGCTAATATTTGTGTACCAGGTGATCCTAGCTCTATTCTTATTAATAAGGACAAACATGTCCCTATCATACCACTAAATATAGCAAAATATAAATATAATGTACCTATATCTTTCGCATTTGTACTGTACAGTCATCTTCTTCATCAATCAGCTCGCGCTACTTCTGATACACTATTAACTATATTTTTTTTATTCCAAGCTAATTCAATATTATTAATCATAAAAAAAAACTACAAAGATAAAAATAGGAATTGTAATACCTCAATATTAGTAACTAATACAAACTATCTTTTTTACATGCATTTTATATTTTAGACATATAAACTACAATACTATAATTATTAATTCAATAATTGTATTATATTATTATCGTCTTAATAATTTTATAGTTTAATTTTCAAAAGTACAATAATATTCCTTATGGACACAATAATAAATGTAATAATTATTTATACATGTATAAATAATTATAAAAATGAATATATATGGATAATACTATATAATGAAATAAGTAATCTAACACTAATAACATTATAATATTGAAGTTATTCAATAGGGACAATGAATTTAAATTATATATTTGAAACAGAAAAACAACGAAAAGAAAATAATATATAAAATAATAATATTTCATTCTTCGAACAATTATAACAATATTAATAAAAATCAATTATATATACTATATCTATATTAATATTATAACTAATAATATATATTCGATAAATAAAATTTTATTTTTTAGATAAAATATATTGTTCTTTATAAGTATAGACGAAAAAGATTAAATATTAATATATATATTTTTATATAATTAAGAATTTCTTATTAAAATGTAAGATTAAAAATTACAATTCCTTATATATTAAACTCAAAAATCTAAATAAACTATAAAAAATAAAAAAGTCTAAATAAATTATTATATTTATTTGGATTGGAAAGACTTGAACTTTCACGAACTGGGTCCAAATGCCAGGGACCTACCAATTAGTCAACAATCCAGAGTAAAGTAGAGGAAATAAACATAATAAATCGAATATTTACAACTTTTAGTCTTTTTGGTTACAAAAGTTTAACTCATATTAATTATATAAAGAATTAATTAATAATATGTTGAGAATAATAGGATTCGAACCTATAACCCTTCGCTTAAAAGGCGAATACTCTACCAATTGAGTTACATTCCCTAGGTAGGGCTAAGCCCCTATAAATAACAATATAAATTAGTATTTCAATTTCAAATTAAATAATAAATTAAGAATCAATACAGGCATCCCAATTAAATTTTAATCGAAAGTCTGGTAAATAAATTTTTCCTTTTATTCGATAATGAATAAATTAAGAATATATCTAGGTTCTGAAAGAAAGGAATCCAGAAAAATTTATTTTATCTTTACCATACATAAGGAAAGAGTTACCCTAATATTTTTATGATATGACTATAGTCATATCATTGATAGTAAAAAAAATAAAAAAAATTCTTTTTTTATTTTTTTTATCTAATTATTAACGTTGTTATTATTATATTAAAAATAATTATTTATTATTTATTTTTTATTTTCTTTTTGTATTTTATATTTATGTTTATATTTATATTTATATTTATATTTATGTTTATGTTTATATTTATATTTATATGAATATCTAAATTTACGCTCAGATTTATTTATAGATTTTGGTAAATAATTATTTTTAATATAATTAAATCCTCTATGAATAATATAGTATCTATTCATTAATTGAGTATATAAATCTTTAATACGTACTAAATGTAGTAATAATTCATGTAGATCTGTGGATATTACAGAAGATATTCAAACTTTAAAAGAAACAGCACCGTTTCTACCTTTTGAAACTTTAAAAGCATAATCAATATTAGATTTTAAATATCCTCTAATTCTAGGAGTAGCGATTGTTATAGGTTTTTTTAAAATGTCAACAATATGTTGAGGACCTAAAAAATTACCATAAATTTTCTTTTTATATAGACTTCTCATATTACTTCTTCTTATACCAGGTCTACCAGTATATATAAATTTAATACCGGATATATCAAAATATCGATTTAAATTTATAATATAATGTTTAAGAGGTTTCAATCAATAATAAATAAATTGTGATTTATTTATGCTAAAACGTCTAATTTGTTTTTTTTTGTAATATTTTTTAATTAGTTTAATATTTTTATTAAAATCTCTTAAATAATTATTTTTAGCATTAGGAATATAATAAGGGAGATTACTATTAACAAAACCATATGAACTAAGAGTATGATCTCTTAGTATATCATCTTCATAAAATTCTAATTTACTGTAATTTGACTGGTGCAGATATTTGTAATCTTTCATTTTATTTACTAAATTATCAGGTCATCTAATAGCATTACTAATATAGCTTTCATAAGCTTTTTTTATTTGTAATGCCTTAAAACCAGATAATAATTTTCTTGTAACACGCTGAAAAGTATACCTTCTTTGTTGTCGTTTACGTCGCCAAAGAAGTAAAGTTAAAACTCTACCAGCTAATATAAAACTACTAAGAAAATATCTTTTAAGTGGTCATAATCTTAATATAACTCATTTACCATATATATTAAAAAGAATATCTTCAAAATAAATAACAAAAGGAACTAGAATTTTTCTTTTTGTATCTAGTTCAGCATATCTAACAACTCTAGAATAATAATATGAAGCAACTCAATGATATCTTAATCAAAAATATTTAGGTGTTTTTCTAAGTTTTTTAATATATCTAATACTAGCCATTCAATTATTAATACTTAATTTTCTAAGTTTAATTTCATAAAATCTTAATTTACTTATATAATAATATTTTGGTTTAATTCTTATTAAACTTCTATAATTATAACGTAATAAATCTAATAATATTTTTACAGATAAAAAATTAAACATAATAAATTTATTAGACTTAATAATATCGATTTTTTTTATTAAATCATTAATAATATTATATAAGGATTTACCAAATCCACTGGTATACATAAAATTATAATAAGATTTAATAATAAAGTAAGGAATCATATATCTATAATAAGGTTTAAATAATTTTTCATTATATCCAAATTTAATGCCTAAATTATCTACTCTTTTATTGTCATTAAAAGAAGGTCAAAGATTAATATCTACCTTATTTTTTTTATGCATATAATGTAAAACATCTTTTTCTAAATTATTATCTAGACCAAAAGATAAAGTATTATTTTTTATATTAGGAGAATCCGGTATAATATCAATCTCTTTTAACATTATAATGTCTCTATATACATTATTAAATTCTTTTTTTGCAACACTCATAAAATACATTAAATATCAAATATCCCCATAACCCTTAAATTTCTTTACTTCATTATATAGAGAACTAATTTGAGATAATCGAGAATTAGATACTGTCTTACTTCGATCAATCTGAACAAAATAAGATAATACTGACATTATTGAATGATCTAAATTATCTCATAATATTTTACTATTATTGTATTTATTAGTACTCTTATAATAATAATTCTGTTTATTCCCGCATGCTTTATCTCTATTATCGGATAAGTATGGATTCTCACCTAAGAATGAATTTTTATAAGCTACTTTACTATTGTAATTTAATATTAAATTATTATCTAAATCAGAAATTAAAATATTTCGTTTTTTTACATTCATATGATAACTTTTTTTATCTTTTTTATTAAAATAGAATGAAGTAAATAAATCATTTAATTCAATATTGTCTTCTTTTTTTTTTAAAAAAACCTCTTTTATATATTCTTCTTTATTTAAAGATTGAAATTTTACATTTACCTTTTTATCATCTAAATAACTGTCTTTTTGTATAGAGGAATTTTTACTTTGATCATTTTCATTATATCCTAAATGTATTTGATTTTTATCCATATTATCAATATTATTAATATTATCAATATTATCACTTGGTGATAAATTTGAATTACTAAATAATTCAAATTTATTATTCAATTTATTACTGTTATTATAAATATTTTTGTCCTTAATAAAGTTATTATTATTTTTTATTTCTAATCTACTCTGCTCCTTACTTTCATTTAAAGCTTCTCTTTTAGCCTTTTTTACTGCTCTTTTTTTTACATCATAAGCTATAGATCTTTTAAGTTTTTTAGGATACCCTTTTTTTAATCTTCCTTTTTTCATCAAATCTTTAGTTATATATCAACTAGGAGATAGCCTTTGTTTTCTATATCCTCTTTTCGTACGTTTGGATAAACTAGGATCTTCTGTTTTACCTAAGGGTGTTCTATAATTTTTACCTAATCCTTCCGTACTTCATAAACTTAAAGTGTTTATATCTAAAGGAGTACTACTTTTTCTTTCTAATTCTTCTAAATATTTTTTATATATAAGATATCTAGATTTTTTAACCTTAATACTTTTCTTTACTTTCTTTTTTTCATCTATATCAGAATCTTTTTTTATTTTTTTTACTATATTCTTTTGAATATTATAGTTATCCAAATTAATATTTTTAATTACTTTAACTGAAAAAATATTAGTTTTAGGACTAATATTTTTTTTATATAAACGTCTTTTAAATGATATAATATGATTATTTTCTTTCTTAATAATACTATTATCTTTAATTGAACTACTTATATCAATATCTAAATTATAATTAATGTTATTAAAAATTTTTTTTTGCTCTATAATATTATGCTTAACTAAAGGAGAATAAATTTTTTGTTTAAAAAATTTATTAAATTGTAACATCAACAGGCAAATTAAAAAAAAAAAAGGTATATTTTTCTTCATTAATAATTTTCCATATGTATTTACAACTAAATTATAATAATTGTAAGTTTTAGGTTCAATTAGATTCAAATAAAAAAAGCGAGGTCTATTAATACTTTCCTTGATTTTTTGGGAGTAATTAATATACATACTATACATATATTTATATAAACCTCTTCTAACAGAAATATTTCTTAATTTTCTAAGTCTATTATTTTTATTATTATAAATAAATAAATCTATAATTAAATTAAAAGATGTATGTTTAAATAAAGGTTTACTTAATAAAACTCTTCTCAATTTTCTAAGGTATAATTTTCTTTTAGGGTAATAACCACTAAGTATATCCAATTTTCTATGTTTTATCATTCTACCTATAGTAGTAGATATATTAATTTGTTCTCCTACCCAATTTACTGTAAAAAAGGATCTAGGGAAAGAAGTAAGATTTTTTATAGCTAAACTAGTTCTATTAGATGTATAACTTATAATATTATTAATATCTCTAATTAAAGAATAATCTGCCACTATTTTAAATCCTGCTAGAATAAGTAAATTTCAAACTTTTTTTCTTTTTATATACTTAACGCTAAAAAACAATTTTATTAATTTAGTTGTAAATACATCTAAAAAATTATTCCCTGCTTTTTCTTTTTTTAAAAAACTATATGCACTACTAGTTCAATGATTAATTTGAGAGGGCTTACTATTTTCATTATATTTACTAGTAAAAAAATAATGTGGCTTTAATAATTTAGCAGATATTCTTCTACTTTCTATTTTATGTCCTTCTATAAGATTGAGTTTAAAAATTTTATTCCCAAGAGGTAATTCTTTTTTTAAATTAAATATATTTACTCCTTTATTCTCAATATCTAAATCTAAATAATTTTTTTCTTTCATAAAATCTTCTTTTGCCTGAAAAAATTTAATACCAATATCATTATTATTATCTAATTGTTTCTTATAAAAATTATAATAATTATACTTTTTCTCTAATTTATCCAATCATATTTGATATTCTCCTTCATCTTTTCTATTCTTTATCTTTCAGTAATTGTCACTTCATTTCTTTAATTCTTTTTTATATAATAATTTTGTATATGATTCTTCGTTACTTACTACTGTAAGTTTTTTTTTTTGTAATGCTCTATTTAAAAATTGTCTCCTTGAAGGATTTATATGTTTAATAATTGAAGCTAGTTTCATACAAATGAAAAATTTAATGTCATATTATCTATTATATTAATTAATAAACAATAATCAAAATACCCTTCAGCAATGCTGAAGAATATTATCCACTATTTGTAATATATTATCTCAAAACTCTAAAAAAATTTTATTTTCTCTTTTTAATATATCTATTATATTAAAAAAATATTAATAATAAATGCATAAATATATATCTGGTTTTTAAAAGACTCGAACTTATATTTCTCGCTTATCAAACGAGCACTTTAACCAGTTAAGTTAAAAAACCTAATTTCTTAAATTTTTTTTTGAAAATAAAAATATCTAATATTAATAAAAATATATTATATTTTTATTAATTACATTTTTGATTAAGTATAATATAGTTAAAATAATCAAATTGCATAATATAAAATTGTAAAAATATAAAGAACAAATAATTGCTCTGCTCATTCAATTAAGTAAAACTTTAATTTAATACAACAAACAAAAATAAATAAAAATGTATACAAATTTAATTATGCTGATATATTTAAAAATAACTAAAAATAAAATAAAAATAGCGGAGGAAGGACTTGAACCTTCGCCCTCCAGGGTATGAGTCTGGTGTGCATCCATTACACCTCACCGCAGTGTATATTATTACAATTTAAAAATAATAATAAATTATTTAATAAATTTAAAATTCTATGTAAGATTTATTATGAAATTATTTTTATAATAAGATAAGAGTATTATAAAGATGGAAAATAATACTAGCACAAGATAACCTTAATAAGTTACAGTGTCGTAAAGTTCTTGCCCAGAATTAGATAGTAGTAGTCTACTACTTATTTATCAGAAAAGTATAGTAAGGTACATTTCGAACTTGATATGCGTTCAGTTCTTATTCAAAGCCAACTTAGCTATCCTGCGGTGCCTTAGTTTGTATATAAGGTGAAATTAATTTTTTAAGAAAACTATCATATATACCTAATACAGAAATTTACAACTTCAACAACAGGAACACCAGAAGTTAGTAGGTCCCAGTCCTTGCGTACGAAGGCGCCATCCTTATTTTACTTTAGTTTCCCATAGAAGATAGGGACCGTACTGTCTCACGACGTACTTAACCCAACTCGCGTTAATTTTTAAACGGCGAACAGCCGCACCCTTCCTAGCGCCTACACCAGGAGGATAATTAGAGTCGACATCGAGGTGCCAAACATCGCGTTTAATGAGTACTCAGCCGCAATATTAGCCTGTTATCCCTAGCGTAACTTTAATCCGTTATCAAGGCCATCAAACCTTTTATGTGCCTTTGGTCAATATGCCCCACTTACGTGTCTGTATGACTTGTCGGTCTCACAGTTAGGCACGCTATATGCCATTAAACTTTGAATATCTAATTATGATCCAATAAATATAATATATAATAAAATCTAATATTCTATTACCTCCATTTAATTTCATTGAAACATGATTATTTTATTCTAAATATTACTTTATTAAAATTAAAATATTAATTAAATCGAGATTATATTCATTTCTATATACTCACAAATTTGAAAATACAATAACATATATATTCATTTGCATTATCATATTTTACCAATTTTATCTTGTAAAGAACCCAGTTCAGTCTGGGTGAAGCGTACCTCCTCACCTAATTCGGTAATGTGTAAAATTTTTATCAATATATAAATTCTACATAATTGATATCTTTTTTATATTATATACAACATTTAGTATTTTATTTGTAGGATTATCATCGTTTTTTAACTTCAATCAATTTAAATCAACATAAGTCACAAATCAAATCTTTAATCTATTACTTTTTTTATTTTTCCTATTAATTTTTTACCTAAATATATAAATATATATATATTATATTTATTTGTAATATTATATAAAATCAAAATTATTCCAATAATGAAATTCTTTTTATTTACATTAATATTAAAATTAACAAATAAACAAGATAATTTTACCCTTTGTTATTAGACTTCCCAGATACTATTTTTGGGAACTGCGCCCCACATAAACTACCCTTTAGTCAAAAAATAAATGAAAATATATCTTTATATTATAATAAAAATATTCAAATATTTATTTAAGTCTATAAATTAAAAAATAACTCTAAATAATAAATAATGATAGTTATTAAGGAATAATTAAAACCTTTTACACTATTTCGATCAATTAGTGTATTATGACAAACTATCGTCCTTTATGTTAATAATACTTAATATAAACTTACTTAACAAATATTTGACGAGTACAAAATAAATACAATTTAAATAATCAAAGTTAAATATTAATATCTAAATTTCCATGCATACTATTTTGTAATCTCATTTTTCTTTCAGTCCCTTTATAATAATATATAAAATGGTACATTATCTCTATATTATCAAATTTAAACTCTTAATATGTTTATAGTCCAAATACTTCAATAATTAATATTGAAATACTTTATAATATAATAAAATCCCCCCTCATAATATTAATTAAAATATATTGATTCCTATGGGTTTTGATTTTTATTCAAATTCTATAAGATAGAATAAAAATTTTAAAAATAAATAATTAAAAGATATAAATTGTAAATGGAAAACAAAAACAAATATATATATTATTAATTATTTCCTTAATTTATTATTATATGCCTATTATTATAAAATTAATATATATATAATTATTATTAAATTTTAAATATTATATGCTCGACAAAAATAAAAGTATGTATAGAATGACTATGTCCTAATTCTATAAATTTACTTTTAATATTAAAACATATAAATAATATAAGAGCAAACAGATAATAACTAAATGTAGTAAAGCTGCTAGGGTCTTCCCGTCTATCTATGGGTGAAGATCGTATCTTAACGACCATTACAATTTCACTGAGGCTACCGCGGAGACAGCTGTTGTATCATTACGCCATTCATGCAAGACCACATTTAATGGCCAAGGCATTTCGCTACCTTAGGACCCTTATAGATAAGGCCGCCA
>Ga0209525_1000037_pt1 | contig 51890 bp, 48 predicted proteins | sample JacPin_JW_Ref_O1_FD_187958 | JGI IMG/M metagenome (GOLD analysis project Ga0209525, IMG submission 187958) | Forest soil microbial communities from Algoma, Ontario, Canada - Jack Pine, Ontario site 1_JW_Ref_O1 (SPAdes) (version 2) | ecosystem: Environmental > Terrestrial > Soil > Boreal... | reverse complement strand
CATCGTTGATATAGACCAGCAGTCGCAGGAAGCTCTTGGTCACTGGCCTTTCCCGCGATTTTACTTCGCGCGACTGCTCGATAATATTCGCGAAGATGGCGGCCGCGTCGTCGCATTCGACATCACTTTCAGCAAATCCGACGAAACCGCCAAACCGCTCGACGAACTTTCATCGCAGCTAGCGGACCAACAGAAGAGAGGCACTCCACCAAATCCAGCACTCTTAGCGCGAATCGAAGCGCTGCGAAAAGAATATGACTACGATCAGCAGTTCGCTGATGCGATCAAGCGATTCGGTGGGGTTGTTCTTGGAAACTATTTCCTTTACACGCAGACCGACCTGAAGGGTGTCACTCCCCAGGCACTCGCGAATTACGCGAATGCCCTGGCATTCTTTCCGTTCCCGCAGGTTCGTCCAGTGGCGTCGTTCCGGAATGCTGGTGACAAAGGAAGGGTCGATCTAGTTGATAAGTACGAGGATCTCGGACTTGTTCCCCGTGGCGCCGAAGCTAATAGCGACCTGCTCACCGGCGCAGTGGCTGCCGAGCTGGGCGGTACAGGCTATTTCAATTGTATTGTCGATGCGGATGGCGTCGTACGTCGCATAGCGCTCGCAACGCCTTTCGGCCTCGACCCAGACCGGGCTAATTGGGACATGTACGCTTCGATTGATGTACAAGCGCTACGCCTTTATCTCGGACTTCCGAATCAGCAGACAATCCTGTGGTATTCCCGCAATGGCGTCGCATCGGTGGAGTTCGGCCCCAAATTAATCGTCCATCCCGATGACGTCAGCCGGCTCATGGTTAATTTTCATGGCCCGGCGCGCACATACCCTTACGTCTCATTTGCCGAAGGCGCACAGAAAAAATTCCCTCCAGGCACATTCAAAGACAAGATCGTCCTGGTCGGCGCCTCTGCCACTGGCATTGGTGACCTTCGCGTCACGCCGTTTGGAGGTCTCGATTTCCCAGGCGTTGAGATTCACGCCAACTTGATCGACAATATCCTCAATCGGCAATTCCTTAGCCGCCGCGGAAAAGAAGCGCTAACGGATCTATTTTTCATTCTTCTATTCGGCATTCCTCTTGGATTTTGGCTTGCAGTTGTGCAACCACGCTGGATGGCATTCGGCTTCGCGCTGCTGCTACCGTTTGCGGCGATCGTCTACTTCGCGTTTTTGCACGGCTCGTGGCTGAACTTCATCGTTCCGGCGCTGTTTACCCTTGTTCCCAACGTCAGCCTGGTTGCGCTCTATCGCGTCTTGATTGAGGAACAGGAAAAGCGCAAAGTTCGCGGCGCCTTCCAGCAATACGTGAGCCCCGAGGTAATTCGGCGCTTGCTTGCGGACCCTGAACGCGTGAAGCCTCGAAAGTCCGAAATCACCATCTTGTTCAGCGACGTCCGCGGCTTCACTTCCATCTCGGAATCGCTCGACGCTCAGGAACTCGCCGACTTGTTAAATGGCTACCTCACGGAAATGACGCGCATCATCTTCCGCAATCAGGGCACCCTCGATAAATACATCGGTGACGCGGTCATGGCGCTGTGGGGCGCTCCGTTCGACGAGCCGGATCACGCCACGCGGGCCTGCGAGGCAGCACTCAGTATGCTCGCGCGACTTGCCGAATTGCAGAAAGAGTGGCGCGCACAGGGCCGGCCAGTGATGGACATCGGCGTTGGAATTAACACGGGTGTCGCATCCGTGGGCAATATGGGTTCTTCCCTCCGCTATGGATACACAGCGATGGGCGACTCCGTCAACCTCGCTTCGCGCTTGGAAGGCCTCAATAAGGAATACGGCACGCGAATCATCATCAGCGACTCCACTTACAAAGTGTTGCGCAGCGATCGAGTCCTGGTGCGAGAACTCGACATGATCCGCGTGAAAGGCAAGCTTCTTCCCGTGACGATTTACGAGGTGCTCGACGCCGAAGCGCTCGGAGGTGAAGGCAAAGAACTCGTGGAGCTTTTTGCGCGCGGTCAGCAGGCCTACAAGCTGCGCGATTGGCGCGCCGCGGGACAAGCCTTCGAACAGGTTCTCGACCACTGGCCCGACGATGGCCCCGCGCGCATATTTTTACGTCGGTGCGAAGAGTATCTGGCGGAAGAGCCGGAGGCTGATTGGGACGGCGTCTACGTGATGAAGCACAAGTAGCCGCGTTCAAAGAAAGAGAACGACCGCGCGCCGCAACCCTCGCAAAGTAGGACCTAGTTGTCGAGTCGTACCACGAATGTCGTGAACTGCTCGGTGTTGTGCAGCTGATCGGCGAGCGATCGCGCTGCCTCTTCGCTTGGCAGCCGCCCGATACGCACGCGATAAAACGTGCCATTCGCTGATTCGAATGGCACGATGCTTACCGGCGGATATTGCGATTCGAGTTGCGCCTTCAACCTCGCGGCGTTCTCCTGCACCAGAAACGCTCCGACCTGGACTCCAAAATAGCCGACTGAGGGATTCGGTCCCGAAATCACCTCGAGTCGCACGTGAGCCGTTCCCGGTCCTACCATCTCGATAGCCTGAGCCGCAGAGAGCGATAAATCAATCACCCGGTTTGCGACAAACGGGCCGCGGTCGTTGATGCGCACTGCCGTTTGCTTTCCATTGGTCAGGTTCGTCACCCGAACCATCGCATTGAACGGCAGCGTGCGATGCGCCGCGGTGAATTCGTGCATGTCGTAAATTTCGCCGTTGGATGTGCGGCGCCCTTGAAACGGATAGCCGTACCACGATGCAACGCCTTCTTCAACCCATCCATTAGCTGGCGCCTTCTGCCCGTGTGCCGGCGGAGTAGGTGCCGTGGGCTGCGAGGACGGGACTTGCTGAGGTGTCGGAGTCGGCGCTGGAGGACTTTGTGTCTGTCGTGGCCTACGATTACAACCCGCAGCGGAAAGTAGAAGCGATACAAACGTGAGTGCTAAAAATGAGAACCGCTTAGCGCGACCGCTGCCGCGAGACTGATTCGATTCAGCGTCTGATTCGCTTCGCCCTTCCCGGAATTTCACGCGTTAACCCGATTCACTTGTTTCGTCTCATTTTCGGTATTATAGGAACGCACTCACTATGACACAAGGAAGCGTATCCTACTTGCATCACGCCTTCACCATGACTGGATCGGATTCGTGAACATCGGATTCATAAACAAATGAGCGGCTTTTTCGGCGGCGGAAAGCAGGGACGCCCGCAGCTCTGCCCTTCCTGCGGCACCTTGGTCGGCGCAAACGCCACACGCTGCCATCAATGCGGCGCCAACCTCACGTTCTCGATGGCCGCCGCCAGCCGTTCGCTCGGTAACCTGCTCCCCGCCACAGCCCCGGCCACTTACGGCATTCTCGGATTTAGCTGCCTGCTATACATCGTCAGCCTCCTCGCTACCATTCGCACAAACGGTCTACAGCCCCCGGGCGGTGGGGGAGTTTTTGCTCTCCTTGGTATAGGCGGCATCGACGGAAACGTGCTGCAAAGATTCGGCGCGTCGCTGCCTCTACCTTATGACGTCGCACAGCCGTGGCGCCTTGTCATGGCTGTATTTCTTCATGGCAGCTTGATGCACATCATCTTCAACATGTGGGTGCTCATGGATATTGGCCCTCAGATTGAAGAGCTTTATGGGTCAGCGCGATTTTTCTTCATTTATGTGCTAACTGGAATAGCAGGTTACATCTTGAGCAGTCTCAGAGGACACTTCAGCGTAGGCGGATCCGGCGCGTTGCTCGGATTGATCGGCGTGCTCCTCGCAATCACCACAGGCCGAAAAAGCGCGGGTATGCAAATGCTCCGCAGCCAGATTATTCGATGGCTCATTTACATCGCGATTTGGGGATTTCTGTTTCCCGGAATTGACAATTACGCCCATTTCGGCGGATTGGTCGCAGGATTCGGACTAGGGAAAATCATGGCGGATCGGCCGCCCGGCTCTCCGGAAGAACGCAATCGCGCAAACGCTCTGGGCTGGGCAACCGCACTAGTCGTAATCGCCAGCATTGCGTTCATGATGAAAGGCCTCATTCAGAGCGGCGGCTAAAGTCCAACCCGATTTCAGTCGGCGAATCCCCTTCAAACACCGGCGTGAAGTTGCCGCGACACAACAATGCTGTAGTGCAATCCCGAAATCGCCAAAAACACCGCCACCAGATAAGTGCACGCGTGCCGCACGACCCATAAAAACTGGTTATCCCAAATCGCCAGCACCAGAACCAGCACCACAAGCAGTATCTCGAAAAATGTAGTCGCCTTCCCCCAAATGCTAGGCGGAAACGGCCGGTAGCCCACGGTAATCAAAATCACCGCGCACGCCACCAGAATCAACACATCGCGCCCCAGCACCAGAATCGTAAGCCACCACGCAATCTTCCCCTTCAGCGCCAAAATAAAATATGAGGACGAAAGCAGCAGCTTATCCGCGATCGGATCGAGATACGCTCCAAGCGGCGTTCTTTGATTCAACCCGCGTGCGAGCACCCCATCCAGCGCATCGCTCACGCCCGCCGCCACCAGAATTCCCAGCGCCAAGTCGTAGCGCTCGTACTCGATTGCAATCAGGAACACCGGCAAGAAAGCCAGGCGCAGAAATGTGAGCTGGTTTGGAACCGTCAGGATTCGACTGGGCATGAGATGAACCTGGGTGTAGAAATCCGCGTCAACTTCCGCATCACGCAAACTGCGCGAGATAATCCGGCAGCGAGCGCCCTACCTTCTTGGCAAACACTTCGGCTAGCGAAGGAATCGAGCCGCGCGCCTCGTCAAGCGCGATCCTCTCAATTCGCAGCATCGGAAAAAACAAAGTCGGCAAGCCCATCCGATCGCCATCCGGATGCAGTATCTGGCTCACGAAATCATCAAACGAGCTCAAATCGATACCGCGCAACGTCACTCCGGCATTCGAAATATCCACAAGCTCGCCCCACAATTTTTCCTTCGGCGAGTGCAGACTGATCACCACGATCGAATGGGGCTGCATTCACTCTCCTCGGAATCCGTTGCGCGTATGGTATCGCAGGTAGTGCGTCGCCAACAGGCCACAAAAGGTCTACGCCGTAATCTTTTCGTGCGCCGCCGCTCGTCGTGATCTCGAATCACACCGCCATCGTCTTCAGATCCGGCGAAAGAATAAGCTTCGGCTCAGTCACCTTCTGCACGTCTTCAGGCGTCACCCCGGCAGTCACTTCGCGAAGCACCAGCCCCTCAGCCGTCACGTCGATCACCGCAAGCTCCGTCACGATCATATCCACCACGCCAACGCCGGTAAGCGGGAGGCTGCACGCCTTTACAATTTTCGGTTCGCCATCTTTCGTGGCGTGCTCCATCGCGATGATCACGCGCTTTGCTCCCGCCACCAGATCCATCGCCCCGCCCATACCTTTCAGCATTTTCCCGGGAATTGCCCAGTTCGCGAGGTTACCGTTCTCGTCCACCTGCAACGCACCCAGCACCGTCACGTTGATTCGCCCCCCGCGAATCATCCCAAATGATTCCGCGCTCGAAAAGTACGAGCAGCCTGGAATTTCCGTAATCGTTTCCTTGCCCGCGTTAATCAGGTCTGCGTCCTCTTCGCCTTCGTAAGGATACGCGCCGATTCCCAGCATCCCGTTCTCGGATTGCAGCACCACCTCCATCCCCGGCGGCAGATGACTAGGAATCAGCGTCGGCAATCCAATCCCGAGATTCACGTAGTATCCATCGCGCAACTCGCGCGCCACGCGCCGCGCAATCACTTCCCTCTTATCGATTTCAGTCGATCTTTCCGCCATACCGTCTCCCGCTATTGCAGTTTGCGGACCGTGCGCCGCTCGATCCGCTTTTCGTACTCTGTACCTTGAAAAATTGCATCAATAAAAATCCCCGGCGTGTGAATGCAATCCGGGTTCAGTTCGCCGAGCTCCACGAGCTCTTCCACTTCCGCAATCGTGTAATCCGCCGCAGTCGCCATCACCGCATTGTAATTTCGTGCCGTTTTCCGATAGACCAGATTCCCCCAGCGGTCACCCTTCCACGCTTTAATAAACGCGAAATTCCCGCGCAGCGAAGGAACTAGCACATGAGGACGCCCGTTGAATTCGCGAACCTCTTTGCCCTCCGCAGCCATCGTCCCGTAACCGGTCGGCGTGTAGAACGCCGGAATTCCCGCCCCGCCGCACCGGATGCGCTCGGCCAGCGTTCCCTGCGGATTCAACTCGACATCAATTTCCTTTTTCAGCGCGAGCTGCTCGAAAGTCTTATTTTCGCCCACATAGCTCGCGATCATTTTCTTCACTTGCTTCGTCTGCAGCAGCAGGCCAATACCGAAATTGTCGACGCCAGCGTTATTTGACACCAGCGTCAGATCTTTCGAGCCTCTACGCTGCAACGCGGCGATTAGATTTTCCGGAATGCCGCAAAGTCCAAATCCTCCCAACAAAATCGTCGCGCCGTCTTGAATCTTAGCGACCGCCGCATCGGCGTTCGCCACTCGCTTATCCATTCACCTCTCCTGAGGGCCCGCCATTATCGTGCGGTTAGCATTTCAAATTCTCACTCTATTTTCGAGCGGTTCATCTTAGTACATAGGGTACGGAGTGCAAGTGCGTGGGATCGACTAAGTGTTCTGTGGCTTTAGTAGAGCTCCTAATTTCTAACTTCCCTCGACGCCACGTCGGCTGACGCCTTCACGCGCCGCCCGTTTCAGCACGCGAATTCGCTCCGCCACAGCTTCCACAGCGGCCTCAGGCGATGCAGCCTTCTCAATTTCGGTCACGAGCGCCGATCCGACCACGGCGGCATCGGCAAGCCCGCCCAGCACAGTAACGTGCGTCGGCAACGAAATCCCGAAACCCACTGCAATCGGAAGCGTGGTGAACTTTCGAACCCGTCGCACCAGTCCCGGAAGCGTCGGAGGAAGCGCTTCCCGCGCTCCGGTCACGCCCGCTCGAGAAATCAAATAAAGAAACCCGCTCGACGCATGTGCAATCTTCTCGATTCGCGCATCGGTCGACGTAGGAGCCACTAGGAAGATCGTATCTAGCCGATTCGCATGCATCACAGTGCGATACTCATCGGCCTCTTCGAGCGTCAAATCCGTCGCAAGAACTCCATCCGCTCCGGCTGACGCAGCAGCTACCGCAAACTTTTCAAGCCCCATCTGCAATATCGGATTGAAGTAACTGAAAAGCACCAGCGGCACATCCGACCCCAAACGAATCCGCCGGACGAGATCAATAACGCCCGCAAGCGTCGTTCCCGCCCGCAGAGCCCGTTCGCTCGCCCGTTGAATCGTTGGACCATCCGCAACAGGATCGCTGAACGGCACGCCCAGTTCGATTACGTCCGCGCCAGCTGCGGCGGCGCCAAGAACAATCTTTTCAGTCGCGTCGAGGGAAGGATCGCCTGCAGTGATATATGCAACAAGCCCGAGCTCGCCCTTTCCAGCCAGCTCGTGGAACTTCCTCGAAATTCGCCTGCCCGCAACGGGCGCTCTTCCCGTCTCTGTAGCCACCTTCGAAATGGCGGGATCAGACATACCGCGAGAGCGTCTCCATGTCTTTATCCCCGCGCCCGGAAACATTCACTATCACAATTTCGTCTTTCTTCATTTTTGGAGCGCGCTTCATGAGCTCTGCAATCGCATGCGCCGATTCGAGCGCAGGAATGATTCCTTCGAGGCGTGCGAGCATTTTTGCCGCTTGAATCGCTTCCTCATCGCTCACCGCCGTGTACTCCGCTCGCCGCTGATCCGCAAGCCATGCGTGCTGCGGCCCAATCGCTGGGTAATCAAGCCCGGCCGAGACCGAATGCGTCGTCGAAATCTGCCCGTCTGCCGTCTGCAACACGTATGTGTATGTTCCTTGCAGCACACCGGGACGCGCTCCCGTGAATCCTTCAGCGGCTGCCAGGCGCGACGCATGTTCGCCGAGTGATTTTCCGCGCCCGCCCGCTTCGACGCCAAGCAAACGTACGCTCTTGTCGCCGAGAAACGCGTTGAAGAGCCCAATCGCATTCGATCCACCGCCCACACAGGCCACCAGCAAATCGGGCAGGCGTCCCTCCGCCTGCTGAATCTGCTCGCGCGCTTCTTCACCAATCACTTTATGAAAATCACGCACCATTTGCGGATATGGATGCGCTCCGAGAACCGACCCGAGTAGATAGTGCGACGTCGCGATATTCGTCACCCAATCCCGCATCGCTTCATTGATTGCATCCTTCAGCGTACGGCTGCCGGAATCCACTCCGATCACTTCGGCGCCAAGAAGCCTCATCCGAATTACATTCAGGCGCTGCCGCTCCATGTCTTCCGTGCCCATGTACACGGTGCATGTCAAACCGAGCCGCGCTGCGACTGTCGCAGTTGCAACTCCATGCTGCCCGGCCCCAGTCTCCGCGACCACGCGGCGTTTCCCCATCCGCACCGCAAGCAGGCCCTGCCCTATGCAGTTGTTAATTTTGTGCGCGCCCGTGTGAAGCAGGTCTTCTCGCTTCAAGTAAACGCGAGGCCCACCGAGATGCTCGCTGAGCCGCGAAGCAAATTGAAGCGGCGTCGGACGCCCCGCGAAATCGTGAAGCAGCGAATCGAGCTCCGATTTAAATTTCGGATCCTTTCGGGCATCGGCGTATGCTTGCTCGAGCTCTTCCAGCGGAGCGACCAGCGTTTCCGGAACGTAGCGGCCCCCATAGGGACCAAAACGCCCCTGTGCATCCGGCATCGCTTGTGGAGCAGAACTCACTTTCGCTTGTCCGCCGCCGCTTTCACCGCCCACATCAACGCGACGATTCGCGCAGGATCCTTTTTTCCCGGATGCGCTTCGACACCGCTGCAAACGTCCACCGCATATGGACGCGCCACACGGATCGCTTCTGCTACATTCTCCGGTGTCAACCCTCCCGCAAGAAAAATGCGGCGCGAGCCGTTCGAACCGCGAGCCAGGTTCCAGTTAAACGTCTTTCCAGTCCCGCCGTGACGGCGAGCGTCGAAACCGTCCAGAAGAATCGCCGACGCGCGCCCAAAAGCGTCTAATTGCTTTGGCCGAAATGAATCCCGGACTCGAACCGCCTTGATCACCGGAATTTCTCGTTTCAAGCGAGCCACCTGCTCCGGCGCTTCGTCACCGTGGAGCTGTAGGTAATCGAGACCCACTCGCCGCGCAATCGCCAGCATGTTTGCTTCAGATTCATTCACGAAGACGCCTACCGTCGCAATTCCATCCGGCAAGCGCCGAATGATTCGCCGCGCGGCAGCCGGCTGAATGTAACGGGGGCTTGGCCGGTAAAAATTGAAACCCAGGAATTGCGCACCCGCCTCCACAGCGCGCCGCGCGTCCGTCCAGTTCGTGATGCCGCAGATTTTAACTTTCACCTTGGCCATTCAAGTCTCAATCGGGCTTTTTCTCTGTGTTCGAATCTCCGCGCAATACTCGCAGAGCCGAACCCGGGTCAGCCTCTTTCATCAGATGCTCGCCAATCAGGAACGCATCGAAACCAGCGCGCCGCAGCCGCTCGATGTCTTCGTGAGTGCGCAGCCCGGACTCGCTCACGGCGATGCAGTCATCCGGAATCATCTCGATCAAGGACAGCGACGTCTCAATATGAACCTGAAAATCACGAAGGTCGCGATTATTCACGCCGATGATCCTCGCACCCGCCCCGAGCACGCGGTCAAGCTCCCCTCGCTCATGAACTTCTACCAGCGGCTCCATTTTCAGCGTGCGGCCGAGAGCGAGCAGTTCGCCGAGAGTGGTGTCGCTGAGGATCGCAGCGATCAGCAGAAAAGAATCGGCACCCGCCGCGCGCGCTTCCCACACCTGCCAGGGGTCAATGATGAAATCCTTGCGCAGGATTGGAATCTTCGTCACACGGCCGGCTTCCTTCAGGTCGCCGAGTGAGCCATGAAAGAAATCCTCCTCAGTCAGCACCGAAAGCGCTGCGGCACCGGCTGATTCCAAGCCCGACGCAAGAACAGCTGGGGCATACTCCTCCCGCAACAAGCCTTTCGAAGGCGAAGATTTCTTCAGTTCGGCGATGATGTTGATACAGCTGCGGGTGAGTGCGGATGCAAAATCTCGCGGAGGCGGAATCTTCTTTTCAACCGCAATTTTGAGCGCCACCTCTGGAAGCACGCGCTTGCGGTGCGCCACCGATTCACGGCGTGCTTCGACAATTCGATCCAGAATATTTTTCGAACGCGTTCCGGTTTCCATGGACTGCGGAGCTTTCAACCCCGCAAGGACGTGCACACCCCAGGCCCGCCCTGAGGAAAAATCGCTGAAACCATGCTAGCCGTGCGGGTTAATGAAGTCAATTTGAAGCGCGATATTACCGCCGGCTATTGGCCGAGCAGTGGCTGCGAAAGACGAATCGGGATTCCGAAATTCGAGCCGCCAAATCCTTTCAGCACGGCATACGTTACGCCGATCACTTTTCCTTGCTGGTTGAAAAGCGGTCCGCCCGAACCGCCCGACGTGGTTTGCGCATCGAACACGATTTTATCCGGCAGCACATCGCCGATGTGACCCTGCGTGATGAGCGGCCGAATCAAGCTGCGGCGCGCCAGTTCATCCAGAATCTGCGCCACATCGCCGCTCCCATGCGACAGAATCTGCTGCGCCGTCTCCTCATCGGTCCGCGCGAGAATGGCGGCAAGGCCGGTGGCGTACCCCATCAACACGATTGGCTCCCCGCTCGTCGCCGCGGCCTTACTTGCATCGACGGAAAGCACGGAGCGTTTCAAGTCCTGTACCTCCACGCGCATCGTCGCCAGATCGGTGTCTTTCGAGACTTCTTGAATCTCCGCATGAAACGCGCGTGGATCGCCCGGAAAATATGCGCGAATCAAGGAAATTTGCGGCTGGAATCCCTGGCTCGTCAGTTCATTAAGCTCGTCGTTTTTCCACCACGGTTCGGCAACGTGACGGTTTGTCAGGACGCGTCCGCCCGCAGCCACCAGAAAGCCTGTCCCGAAAATATCAAACTTCACCTCAGGCCCATGCCCTTCAAGAGTGAGGATCGGATTCCCTTGACTGTCCTGCAGTGGCTCGCCTTGAGGATTCAATCCGGCATACCGCAATCGCTGCCCGCTCTGTTTTTGATTAAATGCAACGGATACGTGAAGCAGGCACACGCTTTGAACGTCTATCGGAATCAGGTTTTGAGCGGCGGAGCCTTCTTTCTCGATTCGCTTCAATCGCTCGTTTGTTGCCTGTAGTTGCTGTTGCAATGACGCCATATCCGTCGAGCTCGCCCCCGCCATTTTAGATTTCAGGTCGTCGGCCTGGCGCTTAAGCTCGTCCTTTCCAACCGGGATCGTGGCGGATTCAACGCCCCCTTGTCCGCGAAGTTTACGGGCCTCGGCAATCAGGTCTTGCTGACGCGTGAGTCCACCTTCGAGCTTCGCAATGGTGGCATTTGCGCGTATCGTTTCCTTCTGCGCGGTGCGGGCGAAACCAAAGTAGATGATCCCCATGATCGCCGCGAGCGCGAAGACGGCTCCGAATCCAATCTTCAGCCGCCGATCGAGCGTGAACGCATCGCTCGTCATTTTCTCTGTCACTGCCAGCGCTTCAAACGCCGTATGCGCGATCTGCTGCCCTTCTTCAGCAATTCGTGCCTTCGCGCGAAGAGCCGCTTCGGCGCGTTGCGCGCGCAACTGCGCTCGAACTCGCGCCAAAAGCTCACTCGCTTCGAACGGCCTCGAAATCGCGTCGTCCGCGCCAAGGTCAATCGCGGCTGCGCGTTCTTCGGCGCTCGAACCGACCAAAAGAATCACGCGCAACGCCTCGGTGGCCACCGATCCGCGAATCGTCGCCAGAGCTTCGCGAGCATTGAGGTCGGGCATTCGCGAATCCAGCAAAAGCGAATCTGCCCCGGTCGCGTGTATCGCGTCGAGGCCTTCTTGGAATGTGCCAAACGGCGCCGCGTCGTAGCCCGCACCGTGCATAGCGGCTTGCAAAGCGTCGCGAGTCGCTCCATCCGATTCAATTACCACGATTCTTTCACGTGCATTCGCCATGGAAGGGGGCTCCGGGAACCTGGGATGCTAATCCTAGCGGAAAGTCAGCAAACCGCAAGCCTTTCGCTTCGGTCGAGACAAGCGCATATTCGGTCGTCCATCATCACAATCCTAATATGCGGTACCGCGATTAGAAATTTTGGTAAGTCATTTAAAAACAAGTGGTTAGCTAATTCAAATCGACAGAAAAATCGTGTTTTGAGCCTTTTCGCCTGTTGCTTTTTCCGGTCTAAAACACTCCGTTCGCAGCATCAAGTTTACCCGGCAAACTTTGGATGTACAAAGCAGCGCTCCGGTTTCGTGATAGCGTCTCTTGCGGAAACCTGTGACGCGACTCGATCAATTGAACGCTAAAATCGTCCTCTGCCGTAAATGCCCGCGGCTCGTGGAATACCGCGAAAAGATAGCGCGCGAGAAGCGCTTCTCCTTTCGCGAATGGGAGTATTGGGGCAAACCCGTTCCCGGCTTTGGCGATCCGCGCGCGCAGTTGCTGATTGTCGGACTCGCACCCGCAGCGCATGGCGGCAATCGCACGGGCCGCGTCTTCACCGGCGACCGATCTGGAGATTTCCTTTACGCCGCTCTTTATCAAGCAGGATTCGCGAACCAGCCAACTTCAACCAACCGCGAGGATGGACTCATGCTGAAGAACGCCTATGTAGCTGCAGCCGTTCGCTGCGCTCCGCCGGATAACAAACCGTCGCCCTCGGAGCAGGCGAATTGCCGTCCGTACTTCGAGCGCGAGTTGGGAATATTGCGGCCGCGCGCGTTGCTCGCACTCGGCGGCATCGCGATGCGCACTTATCTAGGGTTGCTCAAAGATCGTGGAGCGATCAAGGGGTTCGCTGCGTATCCGTTTCGCCATGGCGCAAGCTATGAGTTGCCTCAGGGATTGCCGCGCTTGTTCGCGTCATATCATCCCAGCCAGCAAAATACCTTTACGGGTAAGCTGACGCCGGCGATGCTGGCGAAAGTCCTGCGCGACATTCGGAAATTCCTTGAACGGAAAGATTCGCGTGGTCGGTCTTCTTCATTAGCCATTTAGGATTCGCGTGGGCAAGATCAGCGCGAGACTTGCGGGCGCGGCATAATGAGCAGATAAACCACGAAGGACACGCCGAAGCCAACGAACCACGCGTACTGATACAACCCGTGCAACACAGGAACCACGAGGCCAATCAGCGCGACGAAAATTCCAGCCGCCAGTGCCCCAACGGCCCGCCAGTTGAAACCGCCAGAGAATTCGTACTCGCCCCCGCGCTTGAATAGCTCTTCAGGATCCAACCTGCGCTTTCGCACCACGTAGTAATCTGCAATCATCACGCCGGCTATTGGACCAAGAAAACTTGAGTAACCGACGAGCCAGCCCATCACGTACGTGCCGTGACTCGAAAGCCAGCGCCAGGGCTGCATGAAAAGTCCGACGAAACACGTGATGATGCCGCCGATTTTGAAGCTGATCCGGCGCGGATACAGATTCGAGAAATCGTTCGCGGGCGAAACGACGTTCGCGGCTACGTTAACGTTGAGCGTTGCGAGAAGCAGCGCCAGCATGGCGATTACGACTGCGAACGAATTGCCGAGGCGGCTGAGCACAACTACTGGATCCCAGATGGCTTGGCCGAACACGATCACCGTCGCCGACGTGACTGCAATTCCGATGAATGAGTAAAACGTCATTGTTGTCGGAAGTCCAAGCGCCTGACCAAGCATCTGTTCGCGCTGCCCCTTGGCGTAACGAGTGAAATCAGGAATGTTCAATGCGACCGTGGCCCAGAACGCGACAACCCCCGTGAGTGATGGAATGAAGAATGCAAAGAATTCCCCGAAAGTCTGGAATTTCGAGGGTGCGGAAAGCATTGGTCCGAGGCCGCCCGCATTCGAGTAAGCCCACCAGAGCATCGCCAGTCCAAGAATCAACAGCGCGGGCGCGGAGATTCCCTGCAGGAAGCGGATCGTGCTAATTCCTCGGAGGATTACGATCGCGTTCAACGCCCAGAACAAGAAGAAACAGAGCCAGACGTGGTTCCAGCCGGGAATGACCGCTGCGAGCAACGTGTTGATCGCTTCGCCGCCGATCCAAGTTTGAATCCCGAACCAGCCGCAGGCGACCAACGCGCGCAATACCGCGGGAATATTTGCGCCGAGTACTCCGAACGAGGAACGCGCGAAGACGGGAAACGGAATGCCGTATTCCGCGCCGGCGTGCGCATTGAGCAGCATTGGAATCAGGACGATGACATTGCCCAGAAAAACGGTGAAGAGCGCCTGTTTCCAATTCATGCCGCCGGCAATCATCGCGCTCGCTATCAGGTAGGTAGGAATGTTGACGCTCATGGCGACCCAGAGCGCCGCGTAGTTGTAGGTGCCCCACGTGCGGTGATCGAGGGGAATCGGCGCGAGATCTTTGTTCCACAGCGAGCTGGATGCAACGCCAGGAGCAACGCCGGCGGTTGCGTTAGTGGCTACGTCTTTGGCCATCGGGTTGTGACCTTCCAGAGCGCAAGAGATTCGCGCCGCTTATACCTTTGGCAGCAATCCAGAGCAAGCCCTTTTCTCCGGTTCGCGCAGGATGATGACGATTGAGAGGGCTGATGTGTTAGCCTCGTGCGAGCACTCCAGTTCTTTGGTGCACACCGCGCATGACTCCCCGAACTCCCAGCGAATCTGACTGCAAACCTGCGATCGAATTTCGGCATGTCCACTACACGCTAAGCAACCGCGAACTACTAAATGATGTGAGTTTCTCTGTGGCGCGCGGAGAAACCCTGGTATTACTGGGGCGGAGCGGCGCTGGAAAAACGACAGCTCTCAAAATGATTAACCGGTTGCTCGTGCCAACATCAGGTGAAGTGCTCGTGGAAGGCAAGCTGACAACCGAGTGGGATCCAATCGCACTGCGGCGAAAAATCGGATATGTGATCCAGGATATCGGACTGTTTCCCCACTACACCGTTACGCAGAATATTTCGCTGATTCCGCGACTCGAAGGCTGGCCCGCCGATCGGGTACGAGAACGCGTAAAGGAGATGCTCGAAACTGTGGGACTGCACGGCAAGACTTTCGAGCATCGCTATCCGCACCAACTGTCCGGCGGGCAGCGCCAGCGGGTAGGCGTGGCACGAGCGCTCGCAGCCGATCCCGATATTCTGCTGATGGACGAGCCGTTCGGGGCGCTCGACCCCATGACGCGCGGAGAGATGCAAAAGGAATTCAAGACGCTCGAGCGGCATCTTTGCAAAACGGTGGTTATCGTGACGCATGATGTGGGTGAAGCTCTCGTGCTCGGCACGCGAATCGGATTAATGGAAGCGGGCAAACTTGCTTGCCTGTATTCGCCACATGATTTCGTTCACGCAACAGACCCGATGGCAGCCGCGTATATGGCGCAATTGCGAGTGTATGACGAAGCCAAGGGGGAAAAATGACTCCGATTCAATTTTTCCTGCGGCACCACCAAGAAATTCTGCAGGCGACGCTCGAGCACATTTGGCTCGTGGGGTTAACGATGTTTTTTGCGATCGCCATTGGTGTGCCTCTTGGGATTCTGGTCACTCGGAAGCCCTGGCTTTCCAAGCCAATCCTCGGCGGGGCAAATATTGCCGAGACCATCCCGAGTCTCGCACTATTCGGATTTCTGCTGCCGGTGCCTTGGTTAGGGGGACGCGCCGACAGACTCGCGATCGCGGCGCTTACACTTTATGCGCTGCTTCCGATCATCCGCAACACTTCGGCCGGAATTACGGGTGTGGATCGCGCCGTGCGCGAAGCGGCGCGAGGAATGGGTATGACGGACCGGCAAATCCTCTTTCAAGTGGAGCTGCCGCTCTCGTTTTCGACGATGCTGGCCGGAATTCGAATCGCTACAGTGCTGACGATTGGAATTGCGACGATAGCCGCAGCTGTGGGTGCGGGCGGCCTGGGCGAATTTATCTTTCGCGGGCTGGCGATGGTGAACGATCAGTTGATTCTGGCTGGAGCAATCCCCGCTGCGCTGCTGGCGCTCGGAGCTGATTTTGTGCTGGGTGTGCTGGAGCGGCGGTTGCGACCGGTGCGATGACATTGACTCGTGCTGCATCTGCTTTTCTGCTGCTTTGGTTGACGGCATTCCTGATGTCCTGCGGCAGCGAGCACAATACAATCGTTGTCGGCTCGAAGAATTTCTCTGAGCAAGCGCTGCTGGGTGAAATCCTGGCGCAACACATCGAAGCGCGGACGCATCTTCCGGTGACGCGGCGATTCTATCTGGCCGGCTCCTATATCTGCCAGCAGGCGCTTCTCGCAGGGCGAATTGACACGTACGTGGAGTATACGGGAACCGCGCTGACCGCCATTCTGCACGATCCGATTGAGAAAGATCCATCCGCGGTGTTCGGACGCGTGAAGAGCGAGTATCAACAGCGATTCCGGCTGGACGTGCTGCCGTCGCTCGGCTTCAACAACACGTTTGCAATTGTGATTCGAGGGGAAGATGCGCGCCGTCTGAATCTAAAGTCGATGTCCGATGCCGCGTCTCATGCGCCACAATGGCGCGCCGGTTTCGGGTATGAGTTCATGGAGCGACCCGATGGATATGAGGGGCTCGCGCGCATTTACGGGTTGCGCTTCGCAGAACCACCACGAATCCTCGACCTGGGTTTGTTGTATCGCGCGTTGCTGGAAAAGCAGGTGGATCTAGTCGCGGGAAACTCCACGGACGGACTGCTTTCCGCGCGCGACCTTGTGATCCTCGCAGACGATAAGCACTACTTTCCGCCCTATGAGGCGGTGCCCATTATTCGCAGCGAGACGGAGGCACGGCATCCGGAAGTGGGAGCGGCGATTGCAGAGTTGGGGGGAAAGATTTCCGATGAGGAAATGCGGAAAATGAATTTTGCGGTTGACGGGCAGCATCGCGACGCGGCGGATGTGGCGCGGGAGTTCTTGCACGCGAAGGGGCTAGATTGAACTGAGATGGTGATGATGAGGCGGGGCTGTGCCGATGGCCGAACGGACACGCTGTGCCTCTACTTGGGCTTTGAGCATCTTGACGAATGATCAGTCAGTAGTCGAAGTCTTAGATGGAGGCGCCGGGAGAGTAGGGTCGTCGCGGAATGTGTATTCGTTTTTGAGGTCTGAGAATGGCTTCCCATCGAGCTCGGCGTAGGGGTAGACGAAGTAGTTTAGCGGATCGCCCTTTTGGGCCGGTTTCAAGCGAATATCGCGGCCCATGCTGAACATCACGCGGTTCTGGTCGGTAGCGCCGAAGTAGTAGTCGCGTTTTTCCTTGTTTTTCCATCCTTCGGAAGCATCGACGGGAATCCATCCAACGCCATTAACATAAAATTGGGCCCAGCAATGGTAGCTGGATATCACACCGGCTTTTGCGTTCGTAGGCAGCGAAAACCCGATTTCGAAGCGAGATGGAATTCCAGCGGCGCGCGCCATGCCAATAAAAAGCGAGTGAAAATCGGTGCAGTTGCCGTGTTTCGAGTTGCACGCCCAGACGGCGTCGCCGCGGCCCCATCCCGTGCCGTCGTGGTCATAGTGCATCGTCGCGATCACGTAGTCATAGATGCGACGCGCTTTGTCGATTGGCTGAGTTGCGTCTTTTGTCTGCTGGTCAGAAAGCTCGCCGATTACGCCATCAATCGGAACGAGACGGTCGGGAAGCAGGAAGCGATCCGGAGAAACCAGCGGCTGCCCGAGGGGTTCGACCAAAGGTGCGAAGGAGACGCGATGTTCAAAGCGCTCGACATGAAATGAAATCTTGATGTCAAAAGGCTTTGGGGCGTCATCGGCTTCGACAACAAGGTAGGCATAGCGGTCGCCATAGTCCTTGTCCCGCTGGATTTTATAACGAACAGGACTTTCGATCTTAAGTTGCGAGATGCCTTGCGAGCGATCTTCATAAGGAAGCGGAAGCCAGATCCTCATCTCTCGCGAACCCGAGGGCATGACCGGAACATGGGTGATGCACGTGAATATGAAATTTCGAGAGGCCGAGACAGGCTCGTCCGATGCAGATATGGGTGAGAGAATCGCCGTCACCGAAATCAGCAGAACAGCGGGAATCACCGTGGAAAGAAGCCGAATGCGCCGCATATTTTGATTTTAGCCGCCGACGCGTTGAAGCGGGCAAGAAACTTTGTCGCAGCGAACGAGAAAACAACAGAGGCGTGGTCGGAACGGATAGCTTTGCTGACACAAAGCTAGAAGAACTACGATTTTGCTGTGATCAGTTTCTCAAACTCTTCGGCCATCTCTTCTTCGCTTACAATTCCTTTGCGCAGAAGGATGCGAAGAATCGATTCGAGGACTTCTTGTGTGGATGGCCCGACTTGCGAGGCCCGTTTGCTTGCCTGCGCGCCGTTGGATGGAGCCTTAGCTGCGGGTGCGTCCAACCGCGGATGAGCGTGTTCCCGTTCGCGGTGCTGTTCTGCTACCGGCGCGATCTCGCGCAGTTTTGCGAAATCTTCCGGGCTGATCGCGGTAAACGCGATTCCCATCCCCATGCCAGTTTGCGCTGCGACCACTTTTCCGCACGCGTGAATTGCTCCCTGGGAAGTATCCAGCGCTAGCTCGACGGAGGAATTGACAGGAAGCGGCGCCAGCATTTCCACGTAACAGCCACCGAAAGAAATGTCCGTCACCTTCACTGGCAGATTCATTGCGCTGAGCTCGTCGAGGACGGTCGCTTCGATTCGGCATGCTACACGTGGGAAACGCCGGCGCTCAATGCTCGACGGCGGAGCGATTAGACATTCGATTGCAGGGACGATGGTTTGCTTCTGTGGCTCTGTCTTGTCAGAATCGTACGCGTCGGGCGTCCATTCGGCGAGTGGAACGCCCCAGATGTAATTGCCAGGCTCAAGACACTTGACTCCGGCGTGCCCGGAACGCGGCGTACCGATTTTGCCGATCCATTGAACCCGATACATCGCTTTGCGGCCCTGATATTCAATTTCAAGTTTCGAGCCAACATCGGCGATACCCTTCAAACCGTTCAGCGATGCTCCCGTGGCGGTGATATCGTGAGTTTGCGCAGTGATTGTGAACGGACTTCCGCGACTGTCCTTTCCGCGGACGAGAATCGGAACACGCAAAGCGATTCGCTGTTCGCTGCGGCGCCCCACACGACCTCCAAGAACGCGCCTAGCTCATGCAAACCGCCTGTCACTGAGAGGTATGTTCAGCGTAGCGTTGGGCCGGAGGTGGGTCAAGAAGGACAGCCGGAGATTTGCATAGGAGTTAACAGCATGGGTTGCGCAAGTGAATTTTATCGGGAAGCGGCCCAGAAGCTATTCTGATTCCTGCTGGAGTTTGAAGTGCGCTTCGAGTGCGGCGCAATATTGATGCTCGGCTTGCAGTTCAGCTTCGAGTTTTTTCACAAGCAGCTCGAGGCGGCGGATTTCGTTTCGCAATTTCTGAATGTCTGCAGGAGGCGCTGCGACGGGCCGCGGAAGCGCCGCAGGAGCGAATGCAGGCGCGCCGGGGCGCGGCGCTGAGGGTACGACCGGACTTTCGGCGCACGGCATGGACAGACTGGCGGCTCCAAAAGTCGTGGGAGTTGCCGAAAACAGATTGTTCAGCACCCGAGCGGCGTGCTGATCGGAATTCTGCGTGGCGTCGCCGGTTGCTTGGGATGTACTCGTTTTGGGATGAAGCAAATTTTTGACGCGTGTGATCAAGTCCTGCGGTTGAAAAGGCTTGCGGATCAAATCATCGGCTCTCACTGCGGTGGCGCGTTCGGCGACCGTGCGATTAACGACGCCCGACATTAGAATCACGGGAATTTTTGCGAGCTGTTCGTGCTGCTTAATGAATTCGCAGACTTCATAACCGTCCTTGTCCGGCATGATGACGTCAGTGATGACGGCGTCCGGTGCAGCTTCTCCAAATTGGGCGAGGGCCGAGCTCGCATCGGTGCACGTGATCACGTGAATATTTTCCTTGCGGAAGGCAATCTTGATCACTTCGCGCATCGTGGCGCTGTCGTCAATGAAATAGACGGTAGGAATACGCGCCGCTGTGAGAATCTCAGTTTCGCTCATTTCGACTCCTTCTCTACGCTGTGATGCTCGGCGCCCTCGGGCTCCCGATTCTCGTGCTCTGGATTACTGTGCTCGCTTTGGTGATCCGCGTTCTCGTTTTCTTGATCGAGACTATCCCGTTCGCCCTCGTCGAATTCGCGCATGGCATCCAGCAGCAGGTCGGTAGCTGAACGAAGCACGGTGCGTTGCGTGGCCGCAGCGCCGTAAATGAATTTGTAAACCCCTTTGTCGGAGGAGTGGCAACTCCCGACGATTTGAGTGACAGCTTCATCGCCGAAGAATGTGCCGCACTCCGCGTGGACAATTTCGCCACCGCCAAAAAATATAATTCCGTCGGTTTCGCCCGCGTTGATGTGGAGCGCGCCTGTCTGGCGGGCCTGTCCGAGCATCTGAATCACTCCCGGAAGATCGAGATGAGAGAGAGTGCCGCTGAGGGCGGTGTCGGACGTGGGCAGCATCTGAGTGGGCTGGAATCCTTCGTGGCGGCTCACCAGAAAGCTTCGCACGTGAGCTGCAATGTCAGAAGGAGTGCGCCGCCGATCGACGAAATCGTCGCAGCCCGCGCCATATGCTTCGAGTAATGCACGGGCATCGCCACCGCCGACGGCGATCAGAGGAATGTTCGCGGTCTTGGGATCGGCGCGCAAAATTGGAGCCATTTCGAGCGCGCCCATTTCACGTAGATTCGTGGCGCATAGAATCGCGCTGGGCGCATTCCATTCGAGCATCGTGAGAGCGTAGGCAGCTTGCGTGCTGACGGTTACCTCGAAACCCTGCTGCTGGAGGGCGTCGCTGACGCGTTTTGAAAAATAAACGTTGCTATCGATCAACAGAATGCGCGGAGCGCCCGGGGATGGAAAACTCATGGCTGAGCCTCCGCGCGTCGCGAAGTGTTGTGCACTGCAGGGTCGCTTGTCAGTAGTGCGTCGAAGTTTAGAACTTCAATTGACTCGTCGCCGATGAACAGGTGGCCGGAAATACATGGCCGGCTGCTGTCGCTGGCTTCCTGTAGCTCGGCCGTGACAAGTTCGCACTCGCCGCTCACGGGAATCGCGCTGGCCTCGGGCCCTCCAGGAAAATTGCGTCGCGCGATCAAGTAAAAGCGGTGAACGGACGAACTTCTCCCGAGCAATATACTCGCTACATCGTAGACGGGCACGATGCGGCCGCGGCGGACGATCACGCCAGAAACAAGTGGTGACGTGTGCGGAAACGTGTGAAGGCGGACGGGGGGTGCGAGTTCTGAGACGATTGCCGAACGCAACGCGAAACGGCGGTTAGCCAGCTGCAGCAGAACGTATGTGTTGGCGCCCGCGCTTTGAATTTCGGCGCTCATGCCTGGAAAGCTCCTGCCAAGTGCGGTGCTGCGATAGCGTTGGTCGCGCGATCGAGGCAGCGAAATTCGTCGGTCGTCAAAAAGCCCGAAGGTTGAATCACCGGAATCACATGGTCGTCGATGTATGTGAGACCTCGATACCAGCGTCGTTCGTCGCCCGCAAATGCGAGCGGAAGCGCGTGAATCGAGACAATCTCCGCCATCCGTTCGATGCGGTCCACGAGCACTGCAACGCGCAACCGGCGCAGAATTAAAACGAGAGTCGGGCGCGTGACAGGCAGACCGAAATGCGCGCCCGCGTTAACGACGTAATAGGTTTGATGGCTGCGTTCCAGCGTGTGGCGCACTTTTAGAATTTCGGAATGGTCGATTTCATTAGCCGAAACCGCCAGGCTATCCGTGCTGCGAATCTCCTGCACCGCCGCGGCAGCGATCGCAAACATGCGATTCGCAACGGCAAAGAGAATCACCTGCTCAGAATGGCGCGCACGCCGAGTTTTCCCCTTTTCTTGAGCAGCAATCTTCATCGTGCTTCCACCGGGACCAATCGCGCCAGTTTTGCGACGCGCTTTTCAATCGCCGCGCTGATTGTCTCGAGGCTGAGGACTTCGTTAACGACGCCGGTCTTGATCGCTTCCGCTGGCATTCCAAAAATCACGGAGCTTGCTTCGTCCTGAGCGATTACGTATCCGGCTGCCGCCTTGATTGCTTTTACGCCTTTCGCGCCGTCGTTGCTCATGCCCGTGAGCACCACACCGACTGCGAATCCACGCGCGTAAGCGGCAACCGATTCGAATGCTACATCAGCACACGGACGATACCCGTCGATCCGCGGGCCGGCATCCAAAAGGATTTTGCCGGTGGAAGATAGGCGCAAGTGATGCGAACCTGGGCACAAATAGATCACACCGGGTTGCGTAGCCTCGTTCGACTCCGCCTCTTTCACGGGAAGAGGCGCAATCTCCGCGAGCTGCACTGTAAACTGCTTCGTGAAGGCGGCCGGCATATGCAGCACGAGAAATATCGCGCCAGGAAAATCCTTCGGTAGCCCAGCCACCACGCGCATCACCGCAGCGGGCCCGCCAGTAGAAGCGGCGATTACGACAATGGGGAATTTGCCGCCGTTCTGTGCAGCTATCGCTGATGCCGATGCGTAACTCGATGAAACCGGCACCGGCGGATGAGGCTCTGGAAGCTTTGAGCGAGTGGCAGTGCGTACAACGCGGACCTTCGCCGCCATTTTCAACTTTCGAGTCAGTTCTTCGCCTACCTTCTTCATGTCCAGATCAACGCCACTCGACGGCTTGGGAACAAAGTCGATTGCGCCAAGCTCGAGCGCACGTAGCGTGGTGGATGCTCCTTCGCGCGATTCCGAACTGACGATCACGATTGGCCGTGGATTTTGCGACATGATCAGTTCCGTGGCCTGAAGTCCGTCCACGTGCGGCATGTTGATGTCCATGGTGATCACATCGGGACGCAGCGATTCCGCGAGCGCCACAGCATCGCGACCGTCGCGCGCCTGCCCAGCCACTTCGAGTTGCGGATCGGCGTTAATAATTTCGTTGAGGACTTTGCACATGTATGCGGAGTCGTCCACAACGAGCACTCGAAGCTTTTTGTCTGTGCTCTTTGTCATTTCAATTCTGCCGTACCGGTGAAAGCACGCTCTTCCGTTCTTCCGCAGCCTCCATCAGGCTCGTCACCGTTGCAATCAACTGATCTTCCTGTACCGGCTTCGTCAGGAATCCCGCTGCCCCTTCTTTCAACGCGCGTTCGCGATGCTTGGCTCCTGCGCGAGATGTGACCACAAGGACCGGTATCCGGCGTGTGGCTGGAGCCTGCCGCAGATGCGCGAGCAGTTCATAGCCATTCATCCGCGGCATTTCGAGGTCGGTGATGATCATGTGGCATCCCACCTGCGCAACGATTTCCGAGGCTTCGAGACCATCGGAGGCGAGCTTCACCCGGTAGCCCGCTTTTTCCAGCATCCGACCCACGAATTTGCGCACGCTGATGGAATCGTCGGCAACCACTACGACACGATCGTTAGCCACAGCGTCGACCGCCTCCGCCGGAATGCTGCCAGCCGCCACGGCTTCTGCACCGGGCGCGAAAACTCTAGCCGCGGGAGATGAGGACGGCAACGCGTGACGTTCTGCGGTGTCCGCCGAAACCAGGCGATTCAGGTCGATCAAGAGAATCAGGCTGCCATCAGGCGCAATCGTTGTGCCGGGAAATAGTTTCACGCGCCGCAGGTAGTCGCCGAGATTCTTGATGACGATTTCGTCCTTCCCGAGGACTTCTTCCACGACGATGCCGACGTGTTTCCCGGCCACCTTCACGATGACCATGTGAAAGTAGCCGTTTAAAGGCTCAAGGGGAGGCAGAGCTAGCTGCAGGTCCAAGCGGACGACTTCCGTGACCGCACCGCGAACACGCGTCAGCAATTTTCCGCCAACGTCTTCGATTTCTTCCGGCTTCAGGCGGCGAATTTCTTCGACAAACGCGAGAGGTAGCGCAAATGTCGAGGTACCGCAACGCACGAAGAGCGCCTGCGAGATAATCAAAGTTAGCGGGACCTTTACGATGAAGCACGCGCCGTGCCCCACTTCCGAACGAACTTCAATTTCCCCGTTCAGCGCATGCACGTTGGAGCGCACCACGTCGAGCCCTACTCCGCGGCCTGCTAATTCGGTCATCGAAGCGGCCGTTGAAAAACCGGGCCGGAAAAGATATTCGCGGAGCTCGCGTTCGGAAAGCTCGCCTGCTGCAACCGGTGACAACTCGCCGGCTTGGATCACGCCCTGCCGCACCCGCTCGTAGTCGATTCCTCGGCCATCGTCCTCGACTTCAATAAAAATGTGATTTCCGCGGTGGTAGGCGCGAACCGCAATGTGTCCTTTGTCGGGTTTCCCAGCGGATTGGCGAAGTTCGGAGCCTTCGATACCGTGCGCTACGGCGTTTCGCACCAGATGGATCAGCGGGTCGGAAATATGTTGAATGATGTTGTTGTCGAGTTCGGTCTCCGCTCCCTCGAGTAGAAGCTCTACCGGCTTTCCCGACGCCTTCGCGGCATCCCGGACCGTGCGCGAAAGACGCGTATACAGATTGCCGATGGGCACCATTCGCGCCGCGGTGATTTCATCCTGAAGATGGTGCGCGAGCTTAGTGAATTCATCGATATCGGAATCTACTCGACCCATAAAACTTTCGAGTTGGGTAAGAACTTCGGTCACGTCTGCGGAAATCTCCGTGAGCGATCGTGAAAGGATATTCACGTCGTCGTAACGGTCCATCTCGAGTTCGCTGAACTCGAGCAGATCATTCGACATGATCGCTGGTTTGGACCTAAAGCTGCCGCCGAACGTGTCCATCTGCGGCGCGTGGCTGCCCGGCACCAACCCTACATGCAAGCGGCTGAACTCATGCTTCTCTTGGAATTCTGAGACTTTGTTGGCGAGCCGGCCTTTTGAAAATGTGAGAACTTCCACGAGCTTCGAAAGCTCGGACAATCGTCCAAGCATCCGTGTGCGATTGATGACGAGTTCACCGACGGCATTCATCATTCGATCGAGGCGCTCAAGAGAAATGCGGACGGACTTGGCTTGCGGGAGTGCCTGTGAAGCAGCCGCCCGTGGAGCCACGGTTTTGGTCGTAGCTTCCTGTGCGTCGGTTTCCGTGCTGCTGGCAGCTGTTCCTACGGCGCCGTCCTCGGCTTCTTCCGGAACAAGCTCGGAGATTCGCGCCAACAGCGGATCTATCGCAGCGGCCATCTCGGTGGCGTTCGTCCATTGCCGGTGCAGCAGCTTCTTCAGCGCATCCACCGATTCGAGGCAGATATCCACAATTTCCGCGCTCGGTTGCAAAGCACCGTCGCGAAGTTGGCCAATAAGATCCTCGACACGGTGGGCGACCGCTGAAAGGCGGTGCAAGCCAACCTGCGCCGCTGAGCCTTTCACGGTGTGCATCGAGCGGAACAGACGATGAATTTCTTCCGCATTGGGAGCCGCTTCGAGGGTCAGTAGACATTCCGTCACCGCTTGCAGATGCTCTTCCGCTTCGGGAATGAAAAACTCTAGAACCTCTTCCGGGACTTCGCCGTCCTCCGGAAGCCGAGCCACGAATGACGGAACCTCATAGGTGTCGCGACTTGCCGCGCCGTAAACCTCTGCGTTCGTGGAAGCTTCGCCCGCCGGCTCCTGAGCCGATGCAGCTGGAAATGCGAACGCATACCGCTGTTTGAACGCGGCGATATCTTCCGCCGTCTCGGATCCTCCGGAGCTGACCTGAAGCAAGTCGAATTCGAGCACGGAAATTGCGTCGGAAATAAATTCCGTTAATGGCCCATGCATGTCGGGCGTAAGCGTCGCATTCATGGCGTAGTGGAAGACGTGTGCCGCCTTAGCAGCCACTTCGGAAAATTGCGGATAGCCATAACTCGCCGACGTGCCGGCCAAACTGTGCGCCGCGATGTACAGCTTTTCGAGATCCTCGGGTCTTGTCTGCGGTTCCTGCAGCAAGCCGGAATACTCCCGTAAGTACTGGAGGTTTTCTGAGGCCTCCTGAAAGAACAGTTCGAGCGATTCCTGGTTGGGCCCGTTCACAAGCTTCCCTCCACCAGGGCCGGTGTGCGCCGCAGTTCCACTGACGCCGCAGTCGGCTTTCGATAGATCAAGCAATCGCCCAACAGGATTGATTCGAATTTCATCGGCACGTTCGAGAGAGTCTCCGAATGGCCGAGCAGGAAATATCCGCCTGGCTCGAGCGCATCGTAAAAACGCCGCAAGATCGCAAGCCGCCGCTCCGGCGAGAAATACATCAGCACGTTCATGCAAAAGATGCAGTCGAGCTTGCCGACATAGAAGGAGTCCACCAGGTTCATTTGCGCGAACGAGATCAATCGCCGGATGCGAGGCCTCACCTGATATCCGTGCTTGGTCGGCGTGAAATACGCTTCCACCTGATGCAGCGAAACTTCGCCCAGGCTGCGCCGCGAATAAGTTCCGCGTTCTGCGTGACGCAAGGCGCGGCGGCTCACGTCGGTTGCCAGGATTTCAATTTCCCAAGCCTCCGGAAACTTCAGCGCGTCGCTCACGGTGACCGCAATGGAGTAGGGCTCTTCGCCCGTCGAGCAGCCGGCACTCCAGATCCGCAACGACCGCGGGCTCTCCCAGAATTTTCGTTCCTGAATCTCGGGCAAAATTCTTTTCTCAAGCGCGTCGTATACAGCCGGATAACGGAAAAATGAGGTCTCTTGCGTTAAAAGGCGCTCAAGTAGAGCCTCATACTCAATGCTCGAGCCGCGCACGAGTTTCAGAAGCTCGGTCCCGTCAGCGAGACTCTTCTCTTCGAGATGCTCCCGTATGCGAGTCGAGAAGAAGCGTTCGCGCGAAGCATCGAAAAGGATGGCCGAGCGCTGTTCGATGAGCGTACGGATTTCGTCGAGCTCAGGCTCGGTGAGTTTCGCGGTGGTGGCTGGATGCTGTTTCATGTTCGGCACACGTCAGCGGCCGGCACTTTGAGGCGCCGGCGGTGAACACCAGCCTGAATCTAACGAACGCCTACCGGCGCCGGCCGTGAATCGTCAGTCGCTTCCGCCTGCCGCGACGGCTGAGCTTGCGAGCGGAATTGCGCGAGCGCCTCGTTCAACTGCTCTGAGAGCTTGACCATGTTGCCAACGGTCGAAGCGGTTTGCCGCGCGCCCTGCGTGGTCTGGCGTGTGATGCCGGAGATAATCTGCATCGCGTTCGCGACGCCTTCCGTGCCGCGCACCTGCTGCTTTGACGCCAGCGAAATCTCCTGCACCAGCTCGGCCGATTGCCGGACCACGCTCGAAATCGCTTCAAGCGCTTTACCGGCTTGATCCGCCAGCCCTGCTCCCACTTCCACTTCGCGCGTGCCTTCCTCCATGACGACCACGGCTTCGTTCGTCTCGGCCTGAATCGCTTTGATGAGGGCTGCGATGTCTTTCGTCGCGCTTCGCGAGTGTTCGGCGAGCTTTCGCACTTCGTCTGCGACGACCGCGAAGCCGCGCCCCGCATCTCCAGCGCGGGCTGCTTCAATCGCAGCGTTCAAGGCAAGCAAGTTCGTTTGCTCGGTAATGTCGTTAATGACGTTGATAATTTCTGAAATTTCGAGTGAACGATCGCCGAGCGATTTGATTTTCTTCGCGGTCGCTTGCACGGAAGCACGAATGCGCTGCATGCCTTCCAGCGTGTCGCGCACCGCGCGGTTGCCTTGTTCGGCAGCATCGAGTGCGCGGCGCGCAGCTTCGGCGCTGGCTTCCGCGTTGTTCGACACCTGTTTCATCGAAACCGTAAGCTCTTCGACAGCCGACGAGGTGTTCGTGATTTCCTGGTCTTGCTGCGTCGCGCCCGCGGTCATGTCGTCGGCAGCGTCGAGAATCTGATTGGCGCTCGCGCTCACGTCGATCGCTGCTTTGCGAACACGCTCGAGAACCTTCGTGAAGTTGTCGAGCATGAAGTTCACGGAATCTACGACATTGCCGAGCGCGTCGTTCGTGACTTTGCCGCGAATCGTCAAGTCGCCACGAGCAACTTCTTTGATCGTGTTCAACAGGTCGGTGATGCTGCGCTGCAGGGAATCCTGCGCCTGCTGGTTTGTGATGGCATGGGCAACTTTCGCGGCGCTACGGTTGAAATTCTCAGCGATGAACTCAAATTCGTCGCCGGATTCAATTTCCGCGCGAGCGCGCACATCACCTGCCACGATCCGCTCAGAAAATTTCGCAAGCTCGTCCACGGGCTTCAGCACGCGCTTGCTAAGTACCCAAGCCACGGAGATGCACGCAAGGATGGCGAGCGCGCCTGCGCCAACCAGCGCGGCACTCGAGTTTCCGGTCGAGGAAGCGGCGTCAGCCGATTGCGCGACCGAATGGATTCCGGCGTAGTAGGCGAGCCCCAAGACTCCGAATGACGCGGCGCTGATCCAAAATACCAGCAGCCACACTGTGGAACTCAAACGAGCTTTCATGACTTCCTCCCAAGCACCTAAAACTTGCGCGACCCCTCGCGCCTTAAATCACAGGAACCGGAAATACGTCCGTCAAGCGCCTCAAATCAACGACCAGTGCCAGCCGATCATCGTGGCGCAACATTCCGCGGCAGTGCGGCACATCGTTCGGCGCCTGATCGAGCAGCGCTTCTTCCGTGGCCGAGTAAGTCCCAATCACTTCGTCCGACGCGATTCCAACTCTCAAATCTTCGCGCTGCCCGTCACCCTTGAGCGCCGCCACAACTACATGCTTCGGCAGCAGACCCGGCCGCCGTCCTTCCGTAAACGCGATGTCCACCAGCGGCACGATCGTGCCCCGGAGATTGAAAACTCCCATCAGGAACGCGGGGGCCAGCGGAATCCGCGTTACGATCGGCCAATCCACCACTTCTTCGACTTCGAGCACCGAAAGACAAAAGCGCTCGCGGCCGGCGCGGAAAACGCAGTACTGCCGCTCGGGCAGCCGTTCCTCAGAAAGGGATTCGCTTTCGAGAAACTCTCCCCCTGCGAGCTCGAGTGGCAACCCTGCGTTTTCCCGCACCTCTTCTGGCTTACCGGCCATCAAGCAAACCTTTTCACCGCGCTGATCAATTCTTCTGGCGTGAACGGCTTCGCGACGTAACCGTTGGCGCCCTGTTGCTCGCCCCAATAGCGATCGCTCGGTGCTGTCTTCGACGTCACAAGAATTACCGGAATTTGCGAGTATGGTCCCGCGCTCTTTAGATCTCGGCATACCTGGAAACCATTTCGTTGCGGCATTACCACGTCGAGAAGGATCACGCTGGGTCGCTCTTCCTCGATTGTTTCCTCGATTTTTGTCGGATCGGAAATCCCCACCGAGTGAAAGCCCCCTTGCTGCAGGAACGACTGCATCAAACTAATTTCCGCCTGCGAGTCGTCCACTACCAATACCTTCTTCAGCACGTACGCACCTCCGCCGAGTCATCCTCGTTAATACAATTGCAACTTGAACGCCACGTTCCGGGGTCGTTTCGCATCCTGCGAACGGAACGCAAACGCTTTAGTTTTATTCGCTTACATCACCCCAAGTGCTTCTCATTGCCGCGCTACATGGCCGCGCGCAATAAGGTTCGTCTCAGCCTGAGATTCTTTCTCACTGGCGCGCATCTCCGCCGCCAGCGATGAGAATCGCTGCATCACCTCGTTCAGGCGCAACGCCATCGCGTGAATCGTGCGGACCTGCTCCCGGCATTCTGGCGAAAGCTGCCCTGGATCGAGTAACAGCAGATCCGCGTTGCCGATGGCGGAGGTGAGTGCATTGTTTATTCCCGGCCGCATTTCGATCATGTATCGGCCGAGAACGGCGTGGCGCTGCGCTTCGAGCGCGATTCGCTCCGCGCGTTGCGCACGATTGAGTGCATTCACCCGACGTAGCGCTTCGCCTGAAAGCAAGATCAGAGTTTCCGCCCAGCCGTCCCGCTTAGGTATCAACAGCGGTTGAGAATGGCGCTTGCGTAAACCGGCGAGCTCATTTTCATTTTCAGGAATACAGACCACTGCCGTAGAAGGATTTGCATCGAGAGAAGAGAGAATGTAGGCGGACTTTCCGTCCCGGACCGGGCCGACGATTATGAGGTCATAACCGGTTCCGGTCGAAGCGTGCCATAGATCGCTTGTTACAAGCATAACCTCAGGAGCGTGGGTTTCCGACTGCCAGCGCGCCGCGGCTGTGCGCGCGAATTCCGTGTCATCCGAGACGATCAGCACGCTGGCTTGACTCAAAAGACGCCTACCCCCTGTTCAAAGCTAGAGTTTTTCTGCTTCCTCGATCGCAGACAGCAGTCTCTTCGTGCTGATTCCCAAGTTGACGGCTGCTTCCGTGTTCTTTGAGCGTTTTGCCAGCTCTACACGGCCCTGGAAATAAGAAACTTCGCCGCGGGCGTGCAGCAGAGCTGATGCAAGCGCGTTTTCCTCTCCGGACCGCTTTCGGCCATCCATTGCCACGGATAGAAGGGCGCGGGCGACGACTGCTCGCCTCAAATCCTCAGCCTCCTGGTCGCCTTGCGCCACGAACGCAGCGACTTCCCATGAGGAAAGCAAGACCTTGGTATCCTGCAACACGACCGTTGACATCGACCGGCCTCGCGACGGAGGCGCGGCGATCAGTTGCTCCCAAATTGCTTCGAGACACTTCTCGACTTCGGCGGCGTCGGTGGGCGGGACGTTGGATTCGGACGCGGATTTTGCCGGCTTGCTCGGAGCCGCATTGGGAGCCGGCGCTGTGCGTGTGGGCGCTGGTTCACCGATACCGGCAAGATCCAACGGCGTATGCGGCGACGGGCTTCCAAGTGCCACCCCCGCCTTAATCTCACTCACTTTGCTGGGCGCAGCTAGATCAGGCCTCTCGGAGGTTTTCGACACAGTTACCGAACTAACAGTTTGACTTGCACCGTCGTGCGCTCTGGCAACCGCTTCTTCCAAGTCGGCGCGAAGAGCTAGTAACTGCTCGAATGCGCGGCTGACCGAGCTTTCTGTGTAGTCCTTATGGAACGGCTGCCGCCAGTTCTCCGAGTAGTATCGAAGCCTCGCAGTGGTCTCCGCGGCCGAGAAACCAGCTCGGCGGCAATCCACGCTTTTTACCCCCGCCGATTCGAGAACATCTACGGCAGTTTTCACAGCGTTCAGATCTGCGTGTAGCATGCGAATAAACGCGCGGCGTAGGGAGAAGTTAAACCGGCAGAAAGCCACAAGCGCCGCCGGATCGTAGAACATATCTCCGGCAGAATCCTTTAATAGCCTGCCTTGTTCGAGCAGGCCGTGTTCCATCATGTCCCGCAGGCTGTGACACCCATCGAGCGTCTTAAGAATCTGCTCGAGAGGCTCACACCAATCGAGAGAGGCCGCATCCGCTTCGACAAGCACTGGCTGTAGAACGCGAGCGACGTCAGCCAGCTTGATTTCTTCGCGGTATAGCGCTTCGGGGGCACAAAGCGCGAAGTATTGCACCAGCAGCAAGTCGATTTTGTCGCGATCCGCATTTGTCTTTCCGGGCCGTTTTAGAAGGCGTTGAATAAACGCTCGAAGCGCTTCCTCGCTGGCGTTCAGAATTTCCGGAGGTAGCTGCCGGATCTGAAACGCTCGGACCTTTTCATCGATCTCGTCAAACCATTGGAGGTCGCGATCGAACACGTCTCGCGTCGGTCGCAGGGCAGGAAGTTCGCCTGCCGGATAGAGAGCGGGTGCAAGTTCGAATTGCGCTGTGAGCGCTGAGTATAGCGGATATGCAAGCCGCGCCTCAGTCCATCGCGCGGCGAACTCAGCGGGCGCGCCGCCGCCTGACTTCTGCGTGCTTTCTACATCGGTAAAGGTGATGCCAAAAATTTTTGGCGTCATGGTTTAATAATCCAGTTTCCGACATCGCCCACGAAGCGCGTCGCCACCGCTTTTCGGCCATCGTGATATCGCACCGCAACCACTTTCGCGCCCGCGTCGAGCGAACCGTCGGAATTTAGAATTCGTACTCGATCCTCGAATTCGAGCGGCAACGTCGAAGCAAACAACACTTCGTGTGCCGTTCCGAACTCAATCACCGTTGACTCCTCCAGATGTTTTGGCCCGCTCCCGAGCGCTATCACCTGCACAGGCAATCGCACGGGCGATGCATTCGGGAAAAGCCGAGCCAATTTCTCGACACATGTCTGCACTGCTGCAATCGGCTCAACCGCCGCTTCGTGTGACACTGAACCTCCCGCCAATTCTCGGAGCCGCGTGAACTACCAAAACTTAAGATTAGGCACACCCAAACAAGCAGAAATTGCCCTAAAGGATGATTGCAAGTCCGCGGCCAAAGATTTTCGGTTCTAGGTTCGCTAAACCTCTTAGAATTAGAGGTTTGAAAGAAGGCCGTTTGATGAGTCGTCTCACCCTGACACAAGTCGTCTCACCGAATCGGCGTTACTTGAGCCAGCGGCGCTTGCCCGCGAGGGAAACGGGTGATCGAGTCTATTTTACGGTTACAGTTTCGACAGGTAGTTTCGCAGCGGAGCGCGATGGGATCTGATACCGCTTCAACTTGCGATAGAGGGTTGCTCGACTGATTCCCAACATTTTTCCAGCAAGCAATTTATCCCCTCCTGCTTGCTCGAAAACACGAAGGATCGTCATTCGCTCGAGATCTGCCAGCGCGGTGGTGGAAAGAGCGGACGAGTCTCCACCAGAACCGGTAGTTTGGTCAGCCGTGCCAATGGCGGGCGGCAGGTCGTTCACGTCGATCGTGCGGTGGTCTCCGAGAGCAATAGCTCGCGCAATACAGTTCTCAAGCTCGCGAACGTTTCCAGGCCAGTCGTATTGCAGAAAGCTCTTCATCGCTGCTGGAGCAATCTGAATGTTCTCTCCAGGCGCATACCGGTCGAGAAAACAGTGCACGAGCTGTGGAATATCCGAACGCCGCTCGCGCAGGGCGGGAAGATGAACTGTGACCACGTTCAGCCGGAAGTAGAGATCTTTGCGAAACGTTCCGGCTCGGTAAGATGCTTCCAAATCGCGGTTCGTGGCGGCAATCACGCGGACATCCACTGGATTCTTTTCGTTGCTTCCCACCGGCCGGACTTCTTTTTCCTGCAGCACTCGCAGAAGCTTGGCTTGCATCTCGAGCGGCAATTCACCGATTTCATCGAGGAAAATTGTGCCGCCATTAGCCGCGTGAAACAATCCCGGCTTTGACTTCAGCGCACCGGTAAAAGATCCCTTTTCGTGCCCAAAGAGTTCGCTCTCCATGAGCGTCGGCACCAACGAACCGCAATCAACGGCGACAAACGGCATCTGCGCGAGCGGCCCGCGATAATGCATTGCGCGCGCAACCAGTTCCTTTCCGGTGCCGCTTTCTCCCATGATCAATACCGGCGTCCTCGTATCTTTGAGCCGCGAAACCATTCTCATCACGTCTTGAATTTTTGCGGACGTTCCTGTGATTCCATCAAGCTGCGTCTCGGTATTGACGCGCTCACGCAGGAACTGGTTTTCGTTAACCAGCCGAACCTTCTCCGCCATCCTTTGTAGCAGTTGCCTCAGCTTCTCTACGCGAAATGGCTTTTCGATGTAGTCGTATGCGCCTTGCCGCATCGCTTCCACTGCTGATTCAATCGAGCCGTGTCCCGTCATGATCGCCACTTCTGTGCGCGGCAGCTGCTCTTTGATTTTCCGAAGCAACTCCACTCCTGTGAGATTGGGCAGCTTCAAGTCAGTCACAATAATGTCGGGCAGCACGGCTTCAACCGATTCGAGCGCCGCCTCGGCGGTTTCCGCTTCCGCACAATCAAATCCCAGGCCTTGGCCCACCGTCATGCACAACCGGCGAATGCTTTGCTCATCGTCCACAATCACAAAACGGATTTTCTGCTCGTTCGTCATGGTTTCCCGATTGTCTTTTCTACCGCAGCCATCAGTTGATGGACCCGGAAAGGTTTTTCAACGCAGGGAGTGCCGGCTTGCGCAAGCAGAGCAATGGTTTCATCGCTCGCCGTATCACCCGTAATGAAAATGATTCGCGACGCCAGTTCAGGCCGGTGTCGCTCGAGCCAGTCGTGGACATCGACTCCCGTAATACCGCCGGGCGTGCGAAAATCCGAAATTACACCGCGAAAATCGCCGGTAGCCAGAAGCTCCAGCCCTTCCACGGCCGAAGCCGATGCCACCACTTGGTAGCCGCGCCGCTCAAGCGCGATTCGCAAGAACGCCGCCACAGACGGCTCATCCTCGATCAACAGGATTCGCCCGCGCGCCACGGCAGCAGTCCCGCTCGTGGTCATCACTGGCCGGCCTTTGCGACGCCCAGTTCTGCGGTTTGCGTCCCCACGGGCAGCCGCACGATGAACGTGCACCCGACGCCGTCTTGATTATTTCGAGCCGTGATTTCTCCACTGTGTGCCCGCACGATCCCGTAGCAGATGCTGAGGCCAAGTCCTGTGCCCTTTCCAACTTCCTTCGTCGTGAAGAATGGATCGAAAATCCGTTCGGGTTGCAGAATCCCCGGCCCATTGTCGCGGATCAGAACCTCGAGCTCGTTTGCTCGCTGTATCGTCAACACTTCGATTCTTCCCGGCCGCCGCGTCTCCTGAATCGCGTCATAGGCATTATTCAAGATATTGAGGAACACTTGTTGCAATTGGTGCGGGTCTCCCACAACCACTGGCAAGTCCTCTTCATATCGCTCGACGAGCTCGACGCCGTGATTCGAAAAATCATACGCGCGAAGCTTCAGCGTTTGCCGCAGCACGTTGTTCACCTGCACGGGTTCACGCTGCGCCGGCATCTGCCGGGCAAAGCTAAGCAAGTTTTGAACGATGACCCGAGTGCGCTGTGCCTCTTGAAGAACCACGCGAAGCTCTTCTTTTGCCGCCTCGGGAACTTGCGGATTCTCCAGCAGCAAATCGGTGAAACCGACGATAGCCGCCAAAGGATTGTTCACCTCATGCGCCACACCGGAAACGAGCTGGCCCAGGGCCGCCATTTTTTCCGTATGCATCAGTTTCGACTGCAAATCTGCGGCATCAGTCACGTCCGTCATCACTACAACGATGCTATTGATGTCGCCCTGCTCATCCCGCATCGGACTCAAGCTGATCGAAAACTGTCCGGCAGTTCCATTCCCGCGTACCACTGGCATCTCGAGATTGTCGACCGCGGCCCCCTGCAGCGCCCGCTCAAGCGTCTCCTTGAGCACCGGCCTCCGCGCCGGGGGAATAATGTCCGTGAGCGAATGCCCCAACAGATCCGACTGTTGATATCCCGCCTCAAAACAGCGGCGGTTCGCGTAGCTGATCAATCCAGCCGTATCCAGCACCAAAATCATGCTCTGCGTGTTATTGAGAATGTTCTTGTTGAAGTCGCGCTCGCGCCGATACCGGCGCTCCGCCTCGCGGCGGTCGCTGATGTCTTTCACCACATGAATCGTACGTAGCTCGTCGTTATGTCCGCTGTGAATGCGCGACGCAGAAATCAGGTACGAGCGATCCGCCGCTGGAAACATGAACTCCTCGTGCAGCGCAGCCGGGTTCCGGCAAAATGGGCACCGTCCCGCCTGCACGCTCGACCCGAGCAGTTCGAGCTTTCCCATATCCCGACCAACCGCCTCAGCCGGCTTTACCTTCAACAAATCCGCAAGCGCGCGATTAAGCCGGAGGACCCGGTTGTCCGCGTCATGCACCACGATGAGATCCGAGATCGCGTCGAAATCCTCCACCCACTGTTTCCGCGACCGCTCAATCCGCGAGAATAACCGCACATTCTCCAGGGCCACCGACGCATGCCCCACCAACGCCCCGAGTAACTGCCTGTCGGTCTCCGTCATCCTGCGCAAATCCACCAGGCAAAGCACGCCAAGCAGTTCGTTTTCGCTTCCCCTCAGCGGCGCGAGTACCGCCTCACGCCAACCCAGCGCATCCGCCACCTCTCGGCCAAAGAGCACCGCTGCGGACCCGGTGCGCAAGTCCGAGGCAGGTACCGTCGCCTGCTCCGCTAAGACCGCCGCCAAACGCTGCTGAACCTTCGCATCCCAGCGCTGGGCAGGGCCGCTCAAACCTGCGATCGACCATTCCGAATCCCGTACTACGGCAAGCACTGCTGCCCGTGCTCCCAGCATGTGCGCAGTCCGCGCTGTCAGGCGTCGCGCGAATTCCGAGGTCCCCAGCGAAGGATTTAATTCTAGAGTCGTGGCGGAGAACTGGCTCAGCAGGCTCTCCAAGGAGCCGTCGAGGTCTGAAGACACATCCCGGGTTGGTCGCAATGCACGCATGGAGTTCGAGGGGCTGCGCGCTTCTGCTGCGCAATGACGTTACGTTCTTATCTCAATTTGAGTCAAGGCAGGTCGCACTTGATGTTGCCGAAAGGGCAATCTGAGACTGTCGCATTATGAGACCAGAATAAGTGTTTCCTACGCCCAATGAGACGATTGCCGGTCCAATCGAGCAGCTCTCAGGCACTCCAATTTATATGCATGCTATTGATTACAGACGTTTTAATTGGATGTTTGTCTGATACAGCGCTTGCAACAAGACATCCACTTACATGGCATCCCCATTGCAATTTCTATTACCGGAGCTTTGTCTGCCCGGGTAGGGGGTCGGCATGAAGCTAAGAGTTCGTTCAATCGGGTTGGTCGTCGCGCTAGTCCTGTCGGCATCTGCGGTTCTGGTTCCAAAGGCTTTGGCGCAAAACACTCCCGTCGACACTGCCAAGCGCAAGGTCAAGACGAGGGTTGTTCCAGATTTTCCGATCCTTGCAAAGCAAATGAACGTAACGGGCAAGGTCAAAATCGAGGTGACGATCTCGCCCGATGGCCGAGTAACCAGCACGAAGGTAGTTGGGGGCAGTCCGCTGCTGGTTGGTTCCGCGCTGGACGCGATTAAAAGGTGGCGCTTCGAGTCAGCTACCAAAGAAAGCACCGAGATTATCGAATTCGATTTCAATTAGACGGCAGACGCACTTCTCCGGTGGGGGAGAACGTATCGATGGGCATGCAGTGGAGGCGTAAGTCATGACGATCCGCAGAAAGCTCTATTTCGGATTCGGCGCCATTCTGGCGATTATGCTGGCGCTGTTCGTGGTCAATATGTTCACCGTGGTGCGGGAGCACGCCGCGCGCTCGGCCGCAGCGGCCACTCTGAGCGATGTAGAACTCATTGAGAATGTACGTTTTCAGATGATGGAAAACCGCCTCTTCCTCGAAAACTACCTATTGAGCGGCGATTTGCGTGACGAGGAGAAAACGAACAAGGGAATTTCCAATCTTCTCGGGCTTCTGAAAGACGGCGAGGGGAAAGGGAACGACTCCAATCTTCGGACCGCCTTCGGGCAGGTGGAGGAGAACGAACACAACTGGGCCGAGAATTTCGCCAAGCAGATGATCGCGAAGCGCCATCAGGTGGATGCCGGCGATGCGACCGTCTCCGATCTACAGATTTACTACCTGCAGCACGATCCTGCTTCGTGGACGACGAAATCAGCCAGCGTCCTCAACGACGCAAGCACGGGTATTCGCAAGACGCTACAAGACTCTAACGCTTCCGCAGCGTCGGCCACCACGTGGAGCACCATCATTACCACTGCCGGTACGCTGGTTGCGATTCTTCTCGGCGTCTGTATCGCTTTCTTCACCGCGAAAACGATTCGCGAACCCGTCAATCAACTGATTGCAGTGGCTCAACGGATCGGAGAAACCGGCGATCTCGAACAATCGATTGATATCCATCGTGCAGACGAAGTAGGCGTGCTTGCCAACAATTTCAACAAAATGATTGTTCACCTCAAAGAGATGGCCGATGTGTCGGCTGCTATCGCGGAAGGGCAACTCTCCGTAAGCGTGACGCCGCGTTCTCAGCAGGACACGATGGCCAAAGCATTCGCTCGGATGACGCAGGGTCTTCGCGACCTCGTCCGCCAGGTACGCGATAGTGCGGCCCAGGTTGCCAGCGGCGCGGGACAGATGGCCAGCGCGTCGGATGAATCGGCGAAAGTCAGCGTGCAAGCCGCGTCTGCGATCGATGAAGTCACCAGCACGATGCACGAGATGAGCATCAACGTGCAGAACGTAGTTAAGAACACGCAGGTGCAGGGTTCAAGCGTCGCGGAAACTTCCGCGTCCATCGACCAGATGGTCACCTCCATCCAGCGAGTTGCGGATACCGCCAAATTGCTCGTCGATATTTCGCACCGCTCGCGCGACGAAGTTCAAACCGGCATGGTCACCATGGAAAAGGCTACGCAAGGCTTGAATCGGACCAGCCACGCTATTCAATCGTCGGCTGAAATTATTGACGTACTTGGCCGCCGTGCGGACGACATCGGCAAAATCATCGAAGTGATCGACGACCTCGCGGAGCAGACCAATCTTCTCGCGCTCAACGCCGCCATTGAAGCTGCACGAGCCGGTGAGCATGGCTTGGGATTCGCAGTCGTTGCTGAAGAAGTTCGCAAGCTCGCCGAAAAATCTACTCAGTCCACGAAAGAAATCTCGGAGCTCATCGAAGGTATTCAGAAAGAAGCTCGCGAAGCCGTCGACAACATGGAAAAGAGCACCTCGATGGTTCAAGAGGGCTTGGTTCTTAACAAGGAACTAAGCGGCGCGCTCGAGAAGATTTCGGCCGTGGTTTCCGAAGTCTACAAGTTCTCGCAGGAAATTGGTGCTGCCACCACCGAGCAGTCGAGCGGCTCTTCCCAGATTGCCAAGGCCACGAACCGCCTAACAGAAATCACCCAGGAAATTACTTCTTCTGTTGAGGAACAAGCGTCTGGCGCACAGGGCGTCGTGCGCGCCATGGAGAAAATGCGGGAGCTTGTGCAGCAATCCACTTCGAGCTCGACGGAACTTGCTGCGGCTGCCGAGCAGATGTCCAAGCTTTCGCGTAATCTCCTCGATTCGATGGACCGGTTCGTTATCGACGATGGTCATTCCGACAGTCGGCGATTTCCGCCACGGCGATCCGGACCTGGCTCGGAGCGCCAGAGTGGCGCCCGCGAATATGCGGAGATGGCTCGTACCTGAGCGACAAGAAGATTATGGACAAGGAAATCCAGGTCGTCGGATTTCGGATCGGCCGCGAGACCTTCGGCCTGCCTATCTCCATCGTTCGCGAGATTGTGCGCGTGCCGGAAATCACGTCGGTGCCAAACGCCCCCGATTACATCGAAGGCGTTATCAACCTCCGCGGTCGGATTATCCCCGTAATAGACTTGCGCAAGCGTTTCAACGAAAAATTCACGGAGCCCGGCAAGAAGAACCGAGTCGTCGTCGTCGAGATGGAAGGACGCCGCATCGGCCTGATGGTGAATTCCGCTTCCGAGGTTCTGCGCATTCCACCCTCGGAGATTGAAGCGCCTCACTCGGTTTTTCAGGAAGGTGAGCTCGACTACATCACGGGCGTCGGGAAATTGAAGGGTCGGCTGGTGATTCTGCTCGACCTCAACAAGATTTTGCAGCGCGGCGAGCTGAGGCGGCTGGAGGAATTTTCCGAGCCTGCCGCTGTTCCTGTTGGCGGCGCGACACGACATTAGTCGTCGTTCCGCAGAGCACTTTCGACGAGGAGCGAATGTCCACACTGACCACTGAAGTTCCACTCACAGACCCCGAGCTCAAGCTCCTACAGACTCTGGTCTATCAGGAATGCGGCATGTACTTCGACGAACGCCGCACCCATTTTCTGCGCGATCGGCTGCAGCGCCGTCTGAAGGCCTGCCAGATGGATTCGTTCTATAGCTACTACCGTTTGCTCACTAGCCGCGAAGGAAAACAGGAGCTCACCGCTCTCCTTGAGAACCTCACTGTCAATGAGACGAGTTTCTTTCGCATTCGCCCACAGCTCGACCTTTTCCAAAAAGTCGTGCTCGAAGAAATTCTGAAGCGCAAGCAGGAGCGCCGCGATTGGACGCTGCGAATTTGGAGTGCCGGCTGTTCAACAGGACAGGAGCCTTACACGCTCGCGATCCTCGTCTGCGACGCTCTCGCCTACTACTACTTGCGCAATCCGTTGCCGTTCGAAATGCCCACGCCAAAACCACTCATACCGCCGCCATGGAAAGTGGAGATTCTAGCTTCGGATATCAACTACTCTGCGCTGCTCACGGCGCAACAAGGCATTTACAGCGAAGCACAAATGGAAACCGTGGATTACACCTGTCGCCTTCGCTATTTCGACAAAGTTGCTGACAAATATGTCGTCAAGACGGCGCTCAAGAATCTGGCCCAATTCGATTTCCACAATTTGAAGACTGAGTACCTACCGCAGCGCAACGACGTGATCTTCTGTCGCAACGTGATGATCTATTTCGATGAAGCCGAACAGAAGCGGCTTGTCGAAAAGTTTTACCGCTGCCTGAATTCTGACGGCTATTTGTTCGTCGGCCACGCGGAGAGCCTTTTTGGCCTGACGAAGTCGTTCCACATGATTCATCAGAACAACGCTACCGTTTATCAGCGCGTTGAGGGCGCCCAGTGACCTTTTTCCCCGACGAACGTGCGGCGGAACTCCGCGATCTCTTCTTCGAGAGCGCCGGAGAGATTCTCCAGGCCATGAACGAGTCTGGACTCGCGCTCGAAGACCGCCCGGGCGACAAGGAAAGTCTTCGCAGCGTCCGCCGTGCTGTTCATACGCTCAAGGGTGATTCAGCTGCTTGCGGATTCCGCGAACTCAGTGAACTCGCTCACGAACTCGAAGATGTGCTGACCCCGGAGCTTACTCAACAGCACGCGGGATTGATCCCCGAAGTGGTTCTCGCTGCCGCCGATACATTCCACGAGATGCTGGCCGCATACCGGAATAATCTACAGCCGCCGGCGGGTGGCGCGCTGCGCGAGCACATTCAACGCCTGCTTACGAAGCCCGCCGTACAACAAAAAAGGGTTGCTCGCGAAGCCACATTTGAATGGACCGAGTACGAGCGCCTGGTGATCGCGGAAGCGCTTCGGCGCGGCGACCACATCTACAACGTCGCGCTGTACCTCGATTCCGAATCGCTGCCCGTAGCCGCGTTCGAACTGGTTCGCAAGGCGCTTGAAGGAGCCGGAAAGGTACTCGCCCAGCGTCCCGAGAAGGCGGCAGACCTCCAGCAATCCGGCGTCATCGAAATGGCGCTCTCAACACCAAAACCTGCCGACTGGATTCGGAAACGCTGCCAGGTACCGTCCGTCGTCGCGCGCATTTCTATCGATGAGATAAAGGAACAGCAGACGCAGCCGCGCGACCTTCTTGACATACTTCTCGAATCGGAAGCCGCAGCGATTTCTGCTGGAGTCAGCGGCTCCGAACATGTAGCTCCCGGACATTTGGACGACACGCATGCAGGTAGCACGCCGGGAGGTATTTCGCACGCGGCCGAGAATTCTCTCCGCGTCGACGCCACGCGTATCGAAACGGTTATGAATCTGGTCGGCGAATTGATTATCGGCAAATCGATGTTGCAGCGCACCATCAACGAATTTGAGCGCAGCCATTCGAAAGATCCGCTGCGCGGGAAATTCTCTGATGCGCTGGCTTTTCAATCGCGCGTGCTCGGCGAGCTTCAGAAATCCGTAATGAAGATCCGTATGGTTCCCGTCGACCAGCTTTTCCGCCGTTTCCCTCGTGTCGTACGCGACGTGGCCAAGCAGCAGAACAAGGACATCGTGCTTGAAGTGTCGGGTCAGAACACGGATCTCGATAAGGGTATCCTTGACTCGCTGGCTGAACCGCTTGCGCACCTGGTTCGCAACGCCGCGGATCACGGCATCGAATCCGCCGCTGAGCGCATGGCTGCCGGAAAACCGGCGCGCGGCACGATTCGCCTCGATTCTTATCACGAAGGCGATCAAGTAGTCATTGAAGTGTCAGACGACGGGCGAGGACTCGATCGCCAGAAAATTGTCGATCGCACCATCGAGCGCGGCATCCTTACGCCCGAAGAAGCCTCGCGGCTCACTGATTCCGAAGCGCTTCACCTGATCTTCACGCCCGGGCTCAGCACTGCCGATCACGTCACCGAAATTTCCGGCCGCGGCGTGGGTCTTGACGTGGTACAGGCCGCTCTCTCCAATTTGAAAGGCGCAATTGAGCTCGAAAGCGACCCCGGGAAAGGAACCACATTTCGCCTGCTGGTCCCGTTAACTCTCGCCAGCATCCAGGCACTCCTGTTTCGCGTGGCTGGCCGGCTCTACGCCGTCCCGATCACTTCCGTGGTTGAAATCACCCGGATTGCCGACGATGAAATCCACCACGTCGACGAGCACGAAGTCTTCCAATTGCGCGAGCAGGTTCTCACGCTCGTCCGCCTCGAACGCCTCGAGTCGAAACCCACGAAGGAGCGTTCGAAGCGCGTCTTCGTCGTCGTCATCGGAGCGGGCAATCGCAAATTCGGCCTCATCGTCGATAGCCTGATGGGTGAAGAAGAGCTCGTCATCAAAGCGCTCGAAGATCGTCTTGTCACTTCGGCCCTTGTCAGCGGCGCTTCGATCCTTGGTGACGGCACCGTGGTTCTTATTCTCAACGTCCCCGCGGTTATTTCGCATCTTTCGCGAATCCCAGCAGTGGGAGCAACGGCATGAGCGAACGAATTCGTGTCCTCGTTGTTGACGATTCCGCTCTCATGCGCAAGCTGATTCCCCAGGCGCTCGTGCACGATCCTTCGATTGAAGTGGTGGGAACGGCGATGGATGGCGAGCTCGGCCTGAAAAAAATCACCGAACTTCGCCCGCACGTCGTGACGCTCGATCTGGACATGCCCCGCATGGACGGCATCGAGATGCTTCGCCAGATCACGCGCAAACATCGAGTTCCCGTCATCGTCGTCAGCTCGCAAACGGACCGCGGTGCCACTCTCACGCTGAAAGCTCTCGCTCTCGGCGCATTCGATTTTGTCGCCAAGCCCCAGGACGCTGCGGCCGGCCGCATCGATCAGATCGCTGCCGAACTTGCCATCAAGATCAAAGTCGCCGCAGCATCCGGCGCCCCCAAAATGATCATCACGGTTCCTTCAACGAGAAGGAAGGAATCGCACCGCTCGTCCATGCCTCATTGGCCTTCTCGCATCGTTGCAATTGGTGTTTCTACCGGTGGTCCGAATGCTCTCCAGTATCTTTTTTCGCAGCTGCCGGAGGATTTTCCCGGCTGCCTTCTCGTCGTGCAGCACATGCCAGAAGGCTTCACCCAAATGTTCGCACAGCGCCTCAACGAGTCGTCCGCCATTGAAGTAAAAGAAGCGCAGTCGGGCGATCTTTTGCTTGCAGGCCGCGCGTTGATCTGTCCTGGCAACCGGCACATGAAGGTGCGCCGGATGGAGCACGGCAATGTCGCAATTCTCGTTGATGCGCCGCGCGTCAACGGCCACCGTCCGTCAGTTGATGTCTTGTTTCAGTCGGTCGCTCAAGAATTTAAGAATAATTCGCTGGCCATTTTGATGACGGGCATGGGCGACGATGGAGCCGCCGGTATGGCCGCGGTTCATGCCGCCGGCGGCATCACAATCGCCCAAAGCCCGGAAACGTGCGTCGTCGACAGCATGCCTCGTGCTGCCATCGAGCGCGGTTTCGCCGATCGCGTGGTTTCCCTTTCGAATTTAGCCGGTGTTATGCAATCGAAATGCTTGCCGGAGTACTCGACGGCCACCCCAGCTGCCGCCGATCGCGAGATTTCTCGAAGGAGATAGTTATGAAACAGTTTGAAGCCCTAACGCGAAAGAAAGACAACCAGGCAGCTCGCTACCTGATCGTTGACGATTCCGTCTTCGCCCGCAAGAGCCTCGCGAAGATGGTCGAATCGTTCGGCGGCCAGGTTGCCGGCGAAGCGGGTGACGGTTGCACCGCCATCACGGAATATGCTCGCACAAATCCCGACATCGTCCTCATGGACATCACCATGCCCCAGATGGAAGGAATCGAGGCCGTCGAGCGCATCGTCCAGGAACACCCCGATGCCCGCATCGTCATGGTCTCCTCCGTCGGCTACCAGGACAATATCCTGGCCGCACTCCAAAAAGGTGCGCGCCACTTCGTCCAAAAGCCGGTGAAGCCCGACGCGCTCTACGAAATCATCCGCTACGTGCTCAACGACGACGGCGTCGCATCACCCGTTCACGCCGGAGGAGAGAGAGACCGATGAGAATGGATCTGATTCAGCCCTTCATCGGCTCGCTTGACGCAGTTCTTGCCGAGATGATGAAGACCGCCCCGCGTATCGTCGACCTCACGATGGAAGAGGAAGGCTATCGCCGCAAAGGGCTCGCCGCTTCCGTCAGCTTCAAGGGAGAAATTCAGGGCCGCGTGATTCTTGACATGGATCCGCAGGCTGCCACGCAGGTTGCGAGTTACCTCGCGGGAGAAGAAGTCGATTCAGCGCAGCCCATGGTCCGTGAAGCCGTCTGTGAACTCGCCAACATGGTGATCGGAAACGCCGTGACGCAGCTCAACGATCGCGGCTTTCAGTTCAAAGTGTTTCCTCCCGCCGTGCTCACCGAGGAACAGTGCGCCGCCGCCGGCCAGGACTCCGAGGCCACGATCCTCTGCTTCGAGACGCCGTCCGGCAACGTGTATCTCGATATCTCCATGCAATATCACCGCCGCCGCTCTCGCGAACGCTCAACGGTGGCAGTCTGACGCTTCACGGCGGCGCGATATCACATCATTGCTCGCGAAAAACACGAACGCCTCGCCGGGGCTCGTTCGGCGAGGCGTTCCTTGTCCGCGCTAAACTTCTAACGCTAAGCTCTACGAAATCGGCAGGTGCTCCATCTGCCCAGACTGCGTCGTGGCATTCGCGTCCAGATAAAGCACCACGTTCAGCTGGCGCAAGTACACCGCTTCGAGTAGCCGCCCTTCATGCGACTTCCTGACCAGTACGGTGCTGTGGCTCGCCGCAGAATTCCCAGTCAGCTCTTGCGCGCGAATGTTCATCGTTTCGCCGTTCCGGGCAATCGTCACCACGCGGCCAGTCCCCTCGGACTTGACTGACAGCGAATACTGTCCAGACTTTAAACTCTTACCCTTGCAGCGCACCTCATACGGCAGCGCGAAGCGTCCTTGAAAATCCGCTGGCTTCGCGGTGTTGGCCGCTACTTGCACCTGGTGCTCCGCTACAGTCGTCTCAGCATTAGCAACCTCGTAGACATCAGGCGAGACATCCGCTTGCGCATGCGTTGTTACCGGCAGCAAGCACGCCACTCCCAACGCCGCTGCAAAAATTGAACCCTTCACCACTGTCGTAATTTTCATCTCCGTCTCCTTTCTCCCTCGAATCTTTGATTTCGAATTCATCGCTTTGTCCCTCGATCTGCATGCAGTTTTATTCCTTCTCCGCATTTGCTTCAATGCAACGAGGCTCAATTGTTGGTAAAGCTAGGGTAAATCCCTTAGACGCTGAAACTACAAGGCTTAGTGCTAGGCCCCGGGAAGCCCGCTTGAGTTTGAACCTTACTAGCCGTACACTTACGCTTCCTAGCCGGTACCGCTATGCCGGATGTAAACCTATTTCAAACCCAAGTCCGCTTCGGCGCCTACCACGTCGATCTGCGCACGGGCGAGTTGCGCAAGCACGGCCATAAAGTTCGCCTCGCTGGGCGTCCCTTTCAGATCCTCGCCATGCTTCTCGAACAGCCAGGTGAACTGTTGACGCGCAAAGAGCTGCAATCCAAACTGTGGCCTGCCGATACCTTCGTAGATTTCGAACATGGCGTGAATGCTGCGATGCAAACCCTGCGCCGCGCTCTTTGCGATTCACACAAGAAGCCGCGCTATATCGAAACCCTTCCGCGTCGCGGTTATCGCTTTATCGCCACTATCGACGGCGCGAATGTTGCTCCTTCGCCACGCCTGCCCGCTGGCACAAAGTTTCACGCTCGCGCGGTTTCGGAGTGGGTCGGGAAAGTAGCGACGATTTGCGACGAAACGGGACGAAACTACGTGTTGTTGCCGGCTACTGAACAAATCCTGGATGAGATGCGTTCCTGCGAAGCGGCGCAAGACGATCTGGGGATTTCACTAATGGTCGCGGATGAAAAGCTTCTGCTGATCAGCTGTGGAACGAAGGTGAAAATTCTCGAAGCCGCTAATTCCGAAGCGGGCTGCAAAGTACGCATTCTCGGTGGCCAGTTCGTCGGCGAGAAAGCTTTTGCGCCTCGTGCCTACCTTTCAGGCCTCGCCCTAGCTCAATCTCGCTGACTACTCGCTTGCCGCTGTCCTTCGCCGATATTCCGTGCCGTGCCGGAACAAGCCAGCCTTCGGCATCTCCTCCGAATAGATAATCCGAGCCGGCAGAAAAATATTCGCCGAATCCGGCGCATACGGCACCGCTACATCGATAGAGGCATTCGCATCAAACCGTCGCTTGCTTCGAAAACACATTCCGATCGGTGAAATGTCCTCGCAGACCGCCAACTCGTCGTCCGCTCCCACCTGGCGGATGCAAGCCGTCAAGCGCGTCTTCATTCTCATCCGCTGCCGCTCCCGCTGTTCTCCACCTTCCGGCAAAGTGTCTTTCTGATCGCGCCGCGCTCGCGAGCGCGTCAGTTTCTTTTCATCCTCGTGCGGTGCTTGCGTCCAGATGCTCGGAACGCCACACGCCTTGCAATGCCGCGCAATCCCTCGATTTGTTTCGAATCCTCGCAAGTCGAGCTCGTTCAAATAGACCACTTCTCTGGCGCGGCAATAACTGCACTCCAGCAGCATCCGCGCCACAGCTTCCTCCGACGTCGCAATCGGCGGAAACTCCACTCCCCATAAGTCGTTTTGTCCGGGCAGAATCTCGACCCCGTAAAGAAACCCGTCCTTTTCGCGACCGAACTGGCCCACCACCCTGACGTCCCCTTCGCGATGCGACTCGGCCGTCGATTTTCGTTTCAGGTGGATTTGCTGATCGGTATTCAGGTCGCGGTCGAGCACCACAACAGCGCCCGTCTGGTTGATCTGCAGCGTGCGGGTCGGCACCGCGAACGACTGGCCATGGCTGTCTGTACCGGATGCGTCCAACAGTAAAGTGAGCGAAACCCGATCGCTGCGCCGAATCGGTGCGGTTGATGCCATTCGAATTCCCTCAGTTGATAAGGATATCTTCCATTGAGACTAACACAACGACGGCATAACTTCGGCCCACCGCCCGTTCCCAGCCCGTCGAGCTGCTGACGATAAATGAATTTGACCTTTAAAACCAATGGTTTAAGCCTCGGAACGCCCGTTGTAACCAGCGCTTGAACTCCTTCCTCGCTTCACCTTTAATGGATACCCCGGTGTTCGGATCTCATTAAATCGGTGAAAATAGTTGTCGCGTTCGTGACTAGCCTAGCCACAAATTCGAGTTTGCGGTCGGCGCTCTCTTCGGTTCGAGGGCGAATCTGGCTCCGCGTGCTCATCGCCGCGGCGTTTCTCCTTTCGATGGTTGCGGCGACGCACGCGCAGACGTTCCGGGTAGAAGGCGCAGTACGGGATTCAAGCGGCGCTTCCATTGCCGGGGCGCAGGTCGAACTCCACGCCGGATCGTACTCGGCCTCAACTACAGCCGATTCCTCCGGAGAATTTGCGTTCGAACACGTTCCCGGAATCTCCGGCACGGTCATTGTGAATGCGAGAGGTTTCGATCCGTTAGAAAAGCCGTGGACCGCCGCAACAGGCAACCTCGCTCGACTCGAAATCACTCTCGTGCCATCCGCGGTGAATCAAAGCATAATAGTCACCGCAACGCGCAGCCAGACCCTCCTGAGTGATGTTCCTCTAAGCGATATTCAACTGACACGGTCAGAAGTGCAGGCCATCCCAGCTCTCACCCTCGATGACACGCTGCGCCAGATCCCTGGGTTCAGCCTCTTCCGCCGCGCCAGCAGCCGCACCGCAAATCCCACGGCGCAGGGCGTGTCCTTGCGCGGTCTCGGCGCGAGTGGATCGAGCCGTGCTCTCGTTCTCGAGGATGGAATTCCGCTCAACGACCCGTTCGGTGCCTGGGTCTATTGGGACCGTGTCCCCCGCGAGTCTATCTCCGACATCGAGATCGCCCAGGAAGGCTCCTCCAGTCTCTATGGCAGCGATGCCCTCGGCGGAGTGATCCAGGTTCTCACACGCACTCCGGAGCCAGCTGGTATCTCGCTCGAAACTTCCTACGGAAACCAAAATTCTCCAGAGCTTTCCGTTTGGGGAGGTGCGCAAAAAAACGGATGGGAATCCACATTCGGCGGCCAGGTATTCAACACCGACGGATACACCCTTATCCCCAAAAATCAGCGCGGCAGCGTGGATATCCCCGCGGGCGTTACCGACGCTACTGCCGATCTCATGGTCGGCCGCAAGATCGGCCAGGACAGCCTGATTTTCGCTCGCGGCTGGTATTTCAATGAGACGCGCGGCAACGGCACTCCCGTCCAGATCAACAACACACGAATCGGTGAAGGCGCGCTCGGCGCCAATCTCAACCTTGGTGCGGCAGGTTCGCTCACTCTTCGTGCTTATGGAGAGGCAGAACGCTACAACCAAACCTTCTCATCCGTTGCCACCGATCGAAACAGCGAATCGCTCACCGACGTTCAGGGAGTTCCCTCTCAGGGCATCGGAGGCTCAGCAGTCTGGTCTCGCCCCGTCGGAAAGCGCCAAACGTTGGTAGCGGGCGTCGACGACCACCAGGAAATTGGCCACAGCAACGAGGTAATTTTCAATTCAGGCACCAATCTGCGGGACACTTTCACCGGCGGCCACCAAAATACGGTCGGAGTCTTCGGCGAGGATTTAATCCAGATCGCGCCGCGCTGGTTGCTCTCCGTCAGCGCACGCTACGACCACTGGAGCAATACGAACGCCTTCTTCTTCTGCAACCCGGTCGCAGGAACCTGTCCCGCAAATACAATCTTCCCCGACCGCACCTACAACGCGTTCAGCCCGCGCCTAACGCTGCAGCATCAGATCAATCCGAATGTGTCGTGGAACGCTTCGATCTACCGCGCGTTTCGCGCTCCTACATTGAACGAGCTTTATCGCTCTTTCCGCCAGGGCAATACCCTGACGAATGCGAATCCCAATCTTCGCTCGGAAGAACTCACAGGTGGAGACGCGAGCCTTGCCGTCAACGGTTTCCAGCACAAACTCGAAGCTCGTGGAACATTCTTCTTCAATGAAATCATCGACCCGGTTGCCAACGTCACCCTAAGCTCCACTCCCATTCTCATCACCCGACAGCGGCAAAACCTGGGACGCACCCGCGCGCCGGGATTTGAAATTGACGCTACCGCGCATTTCACACGAGAACTCAGTTTGTCGGTCGGATATCAATACGTCGACGCGGTCGTCAGCAGCTTCCCCAACGCCGTCCCCTCGCTCGTCGGATTGTGGGTCGCACAAGTTCCACATAACGTCCTTACATTTCAGGGGCGTTACCTAAATCCCTCGCGGATCAACCTTTCCGTGAATGGCCGCATGGTCGGAAAGCAGTTTGATGACGACCAGAATATGTTTCCCCTCGGCCGCTTCTTCGTTCTCGACGCCATGGCCTGGCGTTCCATCGGCCACGGCGTCGAGCTCTTCACAGCCGCCGAAAATCTCTTCAACGTCAAATACGCCACCGCCGCCACACCTGTCACACAGCTCGGCCTTCCAATCACCGCCCGCTTCGGCCTCCGTTTCGAATGGCCCCGCCGCTAAACGACAACTCGAACCGCCACAAGTGACCTCTCGAGCTTTTTACCGATTGAAGAGCAATTCGCCGCAGACCTCGCATCTCCGTCGTTTTCAGTAGCACAGGCATTCCTGCCTGTGCCGCAGGCAGCTAATTCCGTAATGTCGCAAAGGCAACCAACCTCACTCGACGCCACCGGGGGCAACTTCGAAACTGGAAAGCCCTACAGAACCTCTAGAATCCCGTTAACAACACGCGCTTTCCCACGAAACGGTTTAGGGGAGAAGTATTCGAGAATGTATTCTCCGTCCGGAATTTTGTCGAGCAACTCCAATCGCGTCGCCGACTGATCTTTCACCTGTGCAACATCTGCGCTTCCGTGAGGACCTTCCACTACTGTCACGATCAGCGCCACCAGGCAAGAGTCGCCCGAGTCGCTGGTCAACGTAGCATCAATAACGCGCACTTTTTTCATCACCCAGACATGTAGCTGTCTCTCTTTTATATTCTTTTAAGTACACACGTAAGGCAGGTTCTATTGGTGGAATTGCATCCGGACTCTCACCCCACTAAGCTCTGGTTTCAGATTCACCCGCATCTTGCATCTATTACAGAACCGCAGTCATTCCAGAAGACCACGCATTTAATTCTCGTCGATACCGTAGACGATCTTCGCTCCGATTCGGTTTCTCAGAATGCTCGTGAGCACTGCAGGATGCTCGCAACAACGAGACGATACGTGGGACTGATCCCCGGCGAACACTCCAGCGGAGGGCGGCGGCGATTGGGCCGCTTGAGCAAACAAGGGCCAGACATCTCTTCGCCGAGCCAGTCGGGTGAACGTGAAATGGAAAGAAGCAGAAATCGCCAGAACGCAACACCTATCGATTGGGAATGGCTATTGATCAGGATGGCAGACGCCAAAGTCTTTGGTTACCGCTTTCGTGTCCCACATGAGCGGATTGCTATCGCTTGGTTTGATCTTCTTGCCTTGCAAGGTCAGTCGCTCGCCCGCCTTGACGCCCGCTTTATCGCCGGAAAGCGCATAGAGCCGCTTGTCCTTTTCGTCGGTCACCGTCATCGCGGTTTGTCCAGAGTTGACGCATCCCGTAATCGTTCGCTGTTTATGCGATTCGTGAATGACCAAAACCGTTATGACCGTGACAGCAGCAGCGACTCCTACAATTACGCCGACGACCTCCCCGGTTGTGACACCACCAATTGGTTTGCAGTTCGATGTGCAAGGCCCGAGGATGCTTGGGGACTGCGCCTGCGCAGACGTGCAGGCAACGAAATTGAGCACGATGAAGACTGCAGCGGCGGCAGTGATCCGCATGGATCGGCTGAAATATCGCATCGGCATGCTCCTTCGCTTGTAATGGTTGGAGTTACTCGGGGGCCTGATTTAGCATTCCGCGGTGGGCTAGACTTAGTTCCAATGAATTTGCAATTTCTCCGGCATTCTAATGGCCTGCTGGCGTGTGAACGTCGCTGAATCGATTCGTGTCGAGAAATCCTCCCACCACTATCACAGACTCAGTTTGACCCTTCCGTGCAACCCGAGTTCTCTAGCTAATTTCGGAATTGTGGCGCATGCTGCTTCCGGAGGCACTATTCCGTGCAAGACACAGCCAGCAGAATCCTTCTCGACCGAATGGACCAAGCCTTCGTTGATTATTCTCAGCAAGCCGAGCGCTTGAGCGCACTTCTAGCCAAGCCTATGGGCGCCTCCAGTTGGACGCTCTATCACGATCTTCAAAAGCAACGCACAGCGGAAACCACCGCCTATGAGCGGTATCGCAAAATTCAAGAAGAGCTTTTCGCGCGCATCGCACCCGCCGTGCCGCACCGCCCTGAATCCAACGTCTCCTGACGATCCGGTAAGAACCACTCTTCGAGGAATTAGCTCGCGCCTGAAGCCTATGAACATCGCGCTGTCCGGTAAGTTGGATAATCGGAAACTAGCTTGCTGCAGGCGGGCCCGTGAGTCCGGATAGCTGTTGAGAAATCCTCTTCCCACCATCTATCCCACTTCGAGATAGTTGGTCACAATTTCTACGTCGCGACACTTATTCGGAAAGTACGATGCCAAGCGCGGAAACTTCCTACAAGCCGACTTATCGGTACCTATCGTGCTCCACGAGACGATAGCTTCGGGTTGCACAGTCAAGCGTCGTTCGACACCGGCGGTGCGGATGCCGTTCAGTGTCAAAGCAGGCCGCGGTGGCCAGTGTAGTTTTTGTCGACGTCCAGGCCACGCTGCTTGATGACCTCTGCAGCAGCAGTCAGTGCTGTTGCGATGGCAGGATAGCCCACGTATGGCAGCGCCTGGATGAGAACTTCCTCGATTTCTTTCAACGTGAGGCCGTTATTGAGCCCGGCCCCCATGTGGATGGCGAATTCATGGGGCTGACGCATGGCAATCATGACGGACATCGAAACTAGGCTGCGGGAGCGC
>Ga0209525_1000036_pt1 | contig 52685 bp, 57 predicted proteins | sample JacPin_JW_Ref_O1_FD_187958 | JGI IMG/M metagenome (GOLD analysis project Ga0209525, IMG submission 187958) | Forest soil microbial communities from Algoma, Ontario, Canada - Jack Pine, Ontario site 1_JW_Ref_O1 (SPAdes) (version 2) | ecosystem: Environmental > Terrestrial > Soil > Boreal... | reverse complement strand
GAGATTGTTTCCCAATTTTTTCATGAGTGCCTTGACCTCGTACATCACATCTGAGTCGGTTAGATCAACGTCCTGCTCCTCTTCCCGCGATTCCGCCGGCATTACGTTGGGTCCAAACTTTTCGGTCCTCCCACAAAGCACGGCTATCAGATGTTTTTCTCTTTTCGTAATCATTATTTCTCCTTCACACTACCGTCACGATTGAAGCCGGCTGCCTTTCGGGCCTCTTCAGTTTTGCGCCAGTCGATGCGGCCGGACATCGGCGTACCCTCGGGCCAATAGACAATCGGAGGCGTTGCACCCACCACCTTCTTGCGCATTTCTTCCAACCGCTCCCACATTTTCTTTGCGTTTGCCGTGTTAGTGGCCTCTTCCGCTGCATGAGCGTCGTCTTGACCTTTGTGGTTCACATGCTGCAATGGCCGATTTTCTTCTTGCTCCTTTATTAAGCGCTGGCGTTTTGCTTCTTTCTGCTCTTCGAACTCCCGTGCCGCTTTCTGTTCTTTGGTTTCGACTGGAGCGGACTTGGTGAGTTTCCCCATTCGGCGAAGAACCATGAAAGCCGCAAGCATCGAACCCGCCGTCATGGGCGTGTTGTGTTCGGCCAAATAAGCAATAATTGCGTCGCCGGATTCCGCCGTGTCCCATTCGAGATGTTCAGGACAAAGAGCCTTGAACTGCTCGATCTCATTGTTGAGCGCCGCCAATGCGGCGGCATTTTCTTGTTCGGTTGCCACGGTTATTCTCCCCTCAACGCGGCATCGACCTGCCGGCGGAACTCATTTCGGAGTGCTTCATTCTTGTTGTTATAAAATTCCGAATAAGAGCGGCCCAGGTCCTTGATGCCTTTCTTTGTGAGTGGATTTGGCGACCAGGGCACATCCATCGGAGCCGGCGGTGGTTCGGGTTCTGGCATCTTCTCGATCTGAACCTGTGGTGATACCAGCCGGTTTTGTTTGGTTAACTCATCGAATGCAATCTCAAGATTGTCAGCGGTGAAATCCAAGCCCTTGGCGTCGAGGTAATTGAAAATCATCGTCGCGTTGGCTTCACAAGCGTAGTAATCACCAGTGTAGAGATGGCGTTTTTCGAATTGCACAGCGGCCGATTCCCTTTTTAATCTCTCTGTGGCTTTGCGGTGGTTCAGGGCCTCCTCTTCAGGTGTAGAAAGGTCTGCCGGCTTTTCGGCACTCTTTCGATTTCTCAAACGAACTATCGCCTCCGAACTTTCGGCGTAAGCCATTTGTAGTTTCTTCCACACTTCTCGTTCGCTCTTGCCGGTCAGGGTGGTTTTGCTGACAACTTGACCTTCCGCGTTCTTAACTTCGAACTGCACGTACCAACTTCCGTCGGCCGCTTGTTTCGGGTCTGCTAATTCTTTGTAAGACATTTGTACTTTTCCTTTGGTGCATTTGGGCTGCCGGCGATCATGCTGCCGGTCGGGTTCACTACAGTGATTCCTGTTCTTTTCTCTACTCCTGCATGAAATCTTCTTTGGTTTCGGTGGCTTCCACCTCTGTCTCGTCGTCTTTCTTTTCTTCCTCCTTGATCTCACTCAAAGTGCTCGGTACTGGTGACAAAGAGAAGTCGGTACAGTGGCGGTGGGCTTGAACCGTGCTCCACTCCACGAATCTGAGATTATGTGCGCGACCTTCGGCATCGAAGATGCACACGCTGTTGCTGGTATCCCACTTGACTATTCGAATTCCTTCGCCATCGATGTCGAACTCACAATCGCAATTCTTGCAATACCAAACTCGGTCTTCTGCCACGCTCATCTCCTCTTGGAAAAGTTTTGGCGGATGGTCTGTCCGTCGGAATCCCGGGATGTATTAGCATCGAGGGAGTCCGCAAATCATCCGCCTCATCTGGGCATTGCTATGCGCTTTGCGCTCTGAAACGCTTTTGGAAAAGCGTTTTCCTCCATCGCGAACGGAGGATACCCAAACTTATAAATTCGTCTTGCGGTTCTTCATGTAAGCAAAACTTAGGGTTGCGTCCTTGCGGATTGCGGGGTGGATGTAACGATCCAGCGGATCTGCGTCCTCAATCAACTCTTCGGGTGCTTTTGGCACGATGCCGTACATGTGCGAGGGACCAAAATGCATGTCATATTCGGCTTGTGCCCGCGCTTTCTCAGATTGTTTTAGTTCTTCCTCCTCCCGCCGTTTGGCTTCTTCGGTATTGGGTGCTGCTGGAGCGAATCTTTGAATTCCTAGCGCGAGTGAGTCGCCGCGGTCGTCGTGCGATCTCCGCTTAGAGGTTGTGTCATCGAGCGTCAAAAGTTCGGTGGTTAGATCTTCTAACCATCCCGGTGTCGCGCCCGGAGTGTTGGTTACGAATTTAACAATATTAAGGGCGATCACCGATTCGATGCTTTTTAGTCGATGAAATTTTGAGTCCAGAGTCGTCTTTACGGTGTCCCACCGGACAGGAACGACTACGCCGTACTTTCGGCCTTCTTCTCGAATGGCTCGCTCCAAAGTTTCATGATTGGCTGGCTTCTCAATCGCCCATGTATCCAATTGTGGATAGCGGCGGTACATATCCACGATCATAATGGCTTTCTCGGTGTCGTTGAGGTGGCCGGACTTCTGTTCCAGCACGTAAAGCTTCTCGTCTGTGAGCCTAAAAATCGTAAAGCACGTCAGGTCCGCGTAGCGGCTTTTCGAGAACGCAAGGTCGCTGCTCGCAACAATTCGTCCTTCGTTGCGCGGCACCAAGACATAATCGAGATGGTTGCGCGTGATGTCGTCGCGCCGAAAATGTAACTTCTGGTCGTCTTCGACTTCGGGAAGAAACATACAAAGCGATTGCATCCTAAACTGTCTGTATGGCGGCTTGTCGCCTCGGAGTTTGGCCTGCAATACACCCCAAGTGAGGCGGGCCGGGAACATGAGTTCGACATCTTTCTCTTCCAGATCTTGTACAGCTTTGCCTTCGCCTGATGGCAGAACCTCCCAAGCAGGATTTATTATGTACAGCAAATCCTTGCCGCCCGAACGCGCGTTCGTCTCTAACATTTGTGCGAGGGCGTCATTTTCGTGCCAGGGTGTGCCTTCAACGTGATAGTAGCCCCCCACTTCAATAAGTTCTGAGATAGCACCCAAACCATCGACCGTCTTTTGAATTTGCTTCTCGTTGCCAACGGTTTTGTTTGAAACAACGTCCGAAATCAAAATATAATCCGCTCTATTTCCGGCCCAACCGCCCGACTCCATCGATGTCGTTTTCACGGTGGGTTGCGGCAAACCCAGAATACTCATTGGGGACTGGAAAAGATCTTTTACTGTCTCATCAGCGCTCACGCAAAATTCTGGGAATAAACGGTTGAAGCGGCTCGGATCATTAGGATTCCTTACCTTGAAAAAATGGACAAAGGATTTCATAAACTCGTTTACCAACTCATTGGTTTCCGTAACGAAAAGCAAACGAATGTCGGCGCAGCACAGAATCGCGGCGATCAGGAAAACCAACGAGAATGTTGATTTGAAAGATGAACGACAAGCGATCAGAAGACGTTTCTTGAATTCACTGAGTGATCCCAACCAATTTATGACATCTTGACGACTGTAGTCGGGCCTCAAGCTATCCGCGTTCCATTTCAGGAACATGTCATCCCACTTAGCGTGTGGTTTCTCATGGAAGTTCATTCCAAAATATTTGTTACCGCGATTGATAGTCCCGTCGTTTTTGAACGAACGGCGTTCCGCCAAATAGTCCTCAAACGTGAGAATTGCGTCGGAGATTACAGACCGGCGCCACTCCTCCATAAAGACGTACAGAGCCAACAATTCGCGCTTGTAGGTGATTTCGCCGACGACAATATTTTCATCGCCCCCGATCTTTACCGCGGCTCGATCCTCGACGGTTGCGAGAGGACCCTCGGCCCAGAATGAATCGGACGGACTGATCTTCAGTTGCTCGGCCGCACGTTTGCCCCAATAAAACACCCGATCAATGATGTGCTCGCGAGTTATTCCCCACGCGTCGGCGATGATGGCTTTAGCTGCGGTTTCTGTTGCCTTTGTTTTGGCCGGATACTCTTTCTGATTGGCTTTCTGCTGGGCTTTGAATTCGGTGACGCCTTCTGCCTTGGCTTTTTCCGCCGCTTCTTTAATCTGCTTCTGCTTGTCCCGGTAGCGCTTTGAAGCACGGGCTTCACGCACCATCTGTTCTTTTGACTTTGCGGGCTTGATGGAGACACCCGTACTTTGTGATTCTGCGTCCATGGAATTTATCCTTTACTTGGTGTGCTCGACTCGTGCTACTACATTCCTTTAGCGAGCCGAATCAGATGTGATTCACGCGTGCCGCTGTTGGGCTGAACTTTGGTTTCGATGGCTTGCATCTTCCCCAAACTCCACAAAGTTGCTGTGTAAACTTTCGGCCCCAACTCTTCTAAAGGACGCGAAATTCCATGCTTAAGGTCCCGCTGCTTCGCCCACTGACCATCTACGGTGTGACGACGGAGCCAACCCAGAATGGCGTTGGACATCTTGGCGTCGTGCGTGATGCCGGATGATGGAACAACAGTGGAGCGGCACAGTTGTTGGTAATCCAAGAAGGGCCGCATGGCTTCCAAATCTTTGGCGTTGATCTCCGACCGCTGATCGAATGAGGCAATGATGGATGCACAACGGACTGTGACTTCAACTGATCGTCCCAGCGATGGATCAGCTTTCTTCCATTGGGCTGCCAACTCCCAAACAGAACGGTTGATCTTCGCGGGACTTAGTTCCGTCAAGCTAACAAGGCTGTCATCCTTGGCCAGGGGTTGATCCTCAACCGGGAAATAGACGAAGGGATTCTGGGTGGGACAAACACCAAACAGGAATCGATCGTAGAATCCGCCCGTTGATGAACTGTTGAAACACTCCTGAATTTTATCGGTGACGATGCCGCCGATTATGGACAGGGCGCACGTCAGATCGATTTCTTTTCCGCCGGCGATTGTTAGGTGGAATTCCGGACGGTTGAAACCCGTGTTCAGCACGTCCACGAAAGCAGCGTTGTCGATTCCCGCCTTCTTAAAAAAATGACTCCATTCATCGACATCCCACATCAGTTGTCGTGGCACAAAGACGCCGCCGCCATCCTTCATCAGCTTGGCTAGAAGCCCTTCAACCGAACCGGCCTTCACGTCGGTGTAGCACGTCTTGCGGAGGCCAAGATTGTAACGGGCGTACTCAATGGCTTGACTCTTGCCCGAATGAATATCTCCGATCAGCGCCGTGAAGAGATTGGTCTGCGATCCCTTGCCAACGGACGTTGCGATGCTTTCATTTGCAGAAGGCGCGGGCAGTGGCACCATCGTGCCGGCCACAGTCAATAGCGCGGGCCACGCATACGCGCGAGGAAAAGTCTCCATGTACTTGTGCAGGACGTAGCCCAGCGAACAGTCTGGGATCGCGCTCTCCGGCATGTCCAATACTTGGGGAGCGTCGCCGACCTCAACTACTTCGTCTTCCGCTTCAACTTCAATGTACGGCTCGCGGATCACGCGCTCGTCTTTGCCAACGGACTTCTTGCAGATGTTGTGCGCGTGCTTCCGGCACATGTCGAGATAGTCCGTGCCGTAGTCTTCGCAGCGTTTCTCTACAACTTCGACAAGGGCGTTGTAGATTGCTTCTTCTTCCAGCCCGTCATACCGAAGTCGGCCGGCGATCCTGTGCAACTCATTGTCGTGTTGTCCGCGCGGAATCTTGTCGCCCGCAACTGTGGGCGGCGCTTTCATCTCAGGCTTTGCGGTTTCAATCTTGAATGCTGATGAAGGATGGGCAGTGAGATCGCCCACCTGGATCACACGCGCGAGAGGTTTGCTTTCGTACTTGTGATTGATAAAACCTGGAACACGTAGCACACGCGCCGTGTCAACGGTGGCGGGATCGGTGTTGTATCTAAACTGGATCGCGCGGTTGAGTGCTTCTTGCTTCGTAATATCGAAGTCGCTCACGCGCCAAATAACTTGAATTTTGTTGGGGCTGCTTTCGATGCCAATCGCAGGACGCGGCATAGTGCCTGCGTCCACGTCGGCCTTAATCATTGCGAGTACTTCGGGGCCGTGCGCGTCGGCGTCTGCGAAAACGTGCCTTACACCACTGACGAATTCCTTCTTCCGACTCGTGGTACCAGCGCGAAAGGGCGCCATCGAAATGTAGATGTTCTGTCCCGCATCATTGCGGGCGGCCAACTTGGCGATTGACGTGGGAGTGCTGAGTGTACTGAAGGGCTGGAAGAAGTCTCCTACCCACGCATCACCTTTTCCAAAGGACACGCATACCATATCCTCGGGCTTGAAGTTGAGAGCACTCAAATATTCTAAGTACGCGGACTGATTCATTGGGCGCCGCCTTCGCCAGCCAACACGTCTACGGCCGGCGGGGCTTCAACTCCGTATATCTCAACGTTTGCGGCTTGCTCGGGTTTCCCATTTCTTCCTGCTATGAGATCGAATCGCACAAAGGCGCCGACCTGGGGAACACCACAAGCCACGTTCGAGATATGCACAAAACGATCCACGCTAGTCTTGCGGCCATCGCGGCCGTCAACAACTTGGCGGATAAATCCAAAATCTTTGTCGTTGTTCCACTTCGTGATGATCCCTGCAAAGTTCGGCAGAGGCTTTTCAATCCACCCTGGACTGGTCATGGCAATTCCTTATTTTCTTTCTGGATTTGTGCTGCTATTTTGAGGAGAGCGATTAAGCCTGGACTAGCATCCGGCGGCGTATTTGCTCACTACTAGACATCTCTAAAATCTTTCCGACGTTTCCAACATCCGAAGCGCCAACCGGACAGCAAATATTTTTCAGATGCCGATCCGGGTAGAGCAGAATCTTTTATTTGTTCGTAACCAATTCCTTCTTTGCCAACTTCGAAACCCATTTCAAACTGACCAAAAAGTTCGTCATCCTCTATTTCAAACATCGTCATTCTCTTCCGGCGTGTAGCCGTCATCAAATTCCTCCCGAACCCGGATTAACTTCTGCCCGAACCGAAAAGGTGCCCGCCAAACTGCCGATTGTATTGCCTGTGCTGCTACTATTCTTCAGTTGCAGCCCAATCTTCCTCAAGAATCTTTACATCGATGAATAATTTTCCCGCCGCCTGTGCGGAGAGAAGTCGTCGGACGAGAGCCGGGTCTTTTAACGAAATAGGTAACGGCTCACACAACGCAATGAGATCCTTCAGTTGCGAAATTGTTCTCAGGGCGGCCGTGGCCTGATTTTGATCCAGTGGCTTGATGTCGCCAAAAGCTAAACTCAAACGTGACTGATTTAGGATATTCACGCCGACGATCGCGCAGAATCTTTTGGAGTCCAGACCTACTTCGGCCATGAACTGTTTGATGATCGATTCTGCTGCGAGTGCTGTTGGCATCGTCCTACGTCTCCAAAAATAAATTTCTACGACTACTGCGCCCAGACGCACGGAAAAACTTGCAGTCTGGTTGATTACGCTTCAAAAATATCTTGTTGCTCGGGATTTCCTCGCCTGAGGAATTCTCTCGCTCGCCTGAAACACTCTAGGAAAACTGAGCGGCGGCTCCGTTTGGGCAAAGCCGCGCTCACAAGAGTCAAACATCTAGCCGGACGGCGAGGTGCCGGTTTCGATGGGGAGGTTCCCCTTCTATCCATAGGGAAATCCGGGAGATTAACAGTCCTGAAGAAGCCCTAAATTACGTTATTTCAGTATCTTACGAATTGTTGATGGAGGTATTTTTCGTAACGGCTTCGGTCTTGGCAAAGCCGGCTGATCGGACTTTGCGGAGAGCGCGGGCCGCGAGGGCTTCTGTGACAGGGCTGGGGCGCCTACGGCCTCCAGTGACAGATCCTCGTAACTTTCGGATGGCAGTCCGGTGTCCTCGTCTCCATCATCCACGTCGCTCACAGGTACAACAGGGGCCTGCAATCTCTCCGGCCACAATAAAAGAACTTCATGCGGCTCACCCTCCTCATCGTATTCCGTCACGTAGTGGCTCTCGTCCCCTCGAAGTTCATATACACCTTCGTAGGCAGGAAGTTCGCGATCCTCGACGCTGGCTTCGAGAAGCGGATCACGCTCGGCGCCTATCACGGGGCTGGTGCCTTGAAATTCTAATTCGCTTTGGCTATCCGAATCTGACTTGGATAGACGCTCAGGAGGATCGTGCTCCCCGTTGAATGCATCCGGGCCATTGCCCTGAGGACAAACTGGAGACGCACCAATTTCCTCTACCAGTCCGAGTTTCTTCTTGCGTGCAAAACCAATCTCACTAATCTTTGCCGAATCATTTCCGCCCACTGCGATCCGCGCGGCGCCGTGGGGTACGCCTTTGCCCCCGAAATAACTACCACGGGCGAGATTGAAGGGGTTGGTTACGCGCGTTTCACCGTCATCAATAAATACAGGTGGAGCCTTGAACGAGAAAGTATGGATCTTGCCTTTGTAGTTAACGTGGATGACTTGCTTGACGGGAGCGAAGGCCTTCTTGCGCTTTCTCATTTCGCGCATGCGCTCCGCTGCTCCGGTCCCCACGACCCGATACTTCATGCCTCGGGTCACGAGGGTAGGAAGCGAATCCAGAAATTCTTGCTTCACAGCAGCGCTACCCAAGACGTTGATTCGCGTCAGGGTTTCCTCGATGGGCGCACTCGGGGGCAGATCGTCCAGATATTTCTGGGCCTCTTTGCGCGTCTTGAAATGCTTGTGGACCTCACCATGTTCGCTGACGATCACGGCGCCCTTGTCGATGAGCACATGTTTACGAGGGCGGCCCCGGCTGATTACTGCCAGCAGAACATCTCGCGCGTTCGCAAGTTCGTTGATCTTTCTTCGATTCGCGGGTGTGTCGCCTTTACGGTCGGGATGGTATTTCTTGGCACAGTTCTTGATCGCCTTCCTCACATCCTTGCGTGTGGCCCCCGTTTTCAAACCCAAAGTTCGGTAGGCTGCTCTTACGACAGCGGGGGCTGGAGGCAGAGGTTTAGTTCCGGGTTTACGGGGAGGCTTTACTGGTGCAACAAGACTGACATTATCGTTACTCAACGAATTAAATGTTGGTGTATCTGCCGGCTTTATAAGCCGTTCTGCACAATCAGCATGAGATCCTTCAGTTTTTGTGTTGGCTGAACTGTGCGCTTTAGGGGTTCACCAACGATTTCGAAATAACGTTCTTTGAAGAACGTCTCGACAATGTCATCGACACTTAATTCTTTCCCTGCGGCTGCTTTGACTTTATTCGCCATCACCAATGCAAATGCCTTGGCTTCGATGTCCTTATGAAGATCCATTCTTTTTCCTCCTCGCCGGTGCTGCCGGCCACTACTGAATTGCAGGATTACATGGACGCGCGATCAACTCGCGGTCCGCGTGCTCTTGAAACTTGCGATTCATCTCCGCGCGGCATTGCACCTTTTCGTCTGGCGTAAGTTGGCGAATGGATTCCACGAGCCAATCCCCTAACTCGGTGACTGTGCCGTGGGCGCCTTGGCCGGCCAGGACGCGTTGGCGGATCTTAGACATCCAGCTTCTAGTCCTCCCTGCTGCCGGCGTGTCGCGATGGGCTGCGATTCAGGCCTTAGTTCTTAAATTGTTTCGCCGCTTCCCTCTGCAATGCCTTTGCCCGATCACTTATGGCGACCACATCTTTTCCTCCCGCCGCCATACGTGCAACAGCAGTGTCTTCGGTCAACATGAAGTAGGGTTTGCGCCACTCCAGGACAATAGATCCGTACTTGGGCGGCATTTTCAGAAGTGCCTCCGTCATCGGGCCGGTGCAATCATCGCAGGACAATAAGTACGCGTTGCCCGGGTTGAATTTGGACTCCCACAATTCGTGATCTTCGGTGTCTTCCCGCATCGCTTGAACGTGTTTACATACAATACGATCAGGCGGCGGGGCTTCCTTGTCCGCTGCTGCTTTTTCAAGATCGAACGGTTCGTTTTTCATAGTGTTCCTCCCTTTGCTGCTCCCGGCATTCCACGCTGCCGGTTGCGGTTACTGTGCAAACTCAATGCTGCTGGGAACCACACTGAGGCCGACTTTCTTCAATGCCTTCGCTGCCTTGGTTTGTGCTTTCGTCGGGTTCAGCTTCAAGCGATCCGCTCCCGCGATCATCACGCCGCCATCATCGAACACGACGTACAACGCTCCGCGTCCCGTTAGGGCAGTCCGTGGTATCAGTTTTCCGGCCTTGTCCCTCTGCGTGCTGTACATCTCAGGGAACGGGGTGATGGTCGCTTGATACCCTGCGTGCTCCGAAAACTTTTTCCCTATGTACGTGACGCGATCACCTTCTTTGAACTGCACTTTCTTTTTTGTCGCCATGTTGCCTCCGTGTTGCTGCTGTCCGGACTTGATTGATGCACGCGCCGGTTGCGGGTCTACAGAACCCCAACTCGCTCTTTGAACGTGAGCGTGAGGGCAGGGCGATCTTGTTCACCCTTTTCAATTACGTCCAATACAGCAATCGCACCTTGACCGGTGGTCTGGTCCGAGGATGTATAGATTTTCAACTTCTGAAGCACTGCCAATGACTCTGCCATCCCTTCTTCTGGTAGAACCGCATAGACTTTCATTTTATTTTCCTTTGCCTAACTACGATCCACTTCCCGGCGTGGGTTGCCGTCCTACTTGACGATCACTTCCAAAGCCAGAATGATGAAAGAGATCGCGAAAAATAATTTGCTGGGACTTAGCAAATGGCCTCCTTTTCGATCAGCGCTTGCGTGCTCGCGCCCATCGACACGGACAGACAAATTTAATTTTCGAAATCACTACAAAGGATTAAACCGAGGAGAGTTAGCGAGGAGAGAACACTGAGGAACGTGTCATCTCGCCACCGTTTCCGACCTCGATTGGTCGCCCGAACAAACGACTCGGACGCCCTCCGCGAATCTCCGACCTACGCATTACTTGTTCCTTTCGCCGGGGTTGCCGGCCTTTCTGTTTACCGATTTTCCTACGACTACGACTTTGGCACTTCGAACTCCTCATCCGCCGTCTTGTGCATTGTCGAGATGCGGGCGCCCAGACACGTGGCTCCGTAAAGGCGGCGATGGTTCACGACTTGTCCTCGGGCTTTGGGAATCCCAGATAGCTCAAGAGCGCGGATAAGACTTCAGGCTCCAGCACAACCCTGTTCGTCGTGCGACTGCCGTCCTCGGTGGTGAGAATTAAATTGCCGGCGATGATATCTGCGTAACAACCGTCACCAAGATAAGTTTTTGGCTTACTCATTCGCGCGGCTCCTCGTCCTTCTTGACCATGGGTTGAAGGCTCATGGCAGCAGGCGACTTGGATGGCGGAACGTGCCTCACCCACTTGCCGCCAATTTGCTGCCAGTGGTCACCGCGGCCCTGGTCAATTTCGTAATAGTGCTGATCCACAATTCTGCGGACAAGGTATCCCACACTCCGCTCCTCTGCCGCGGCATCCATGCGCAGCCGTTCCAACACGGCGGGCTTGAACTCGATCGTCAGGACTTCGAATCCTCGCTCCTTGGGTGTGCGGCTCATGGGCAAACCTCCTTATTCCCTCATGATCTCATATCAGGACCCGTTTGTCAAGCCTTGAGTGTGCTTATTTTGCGGGTACCAACATGCACGAGTCGGTTCTACGGTGACCTCCTGATGCCAATCCACGCTATTAGGGCAGCCGGAGCCGGCTTCGAGATCTCGAAACGGGGTTTCGGATCAAGCTGGCAAAGAATCGCCTGTAAGGCCTCTAATCGAAGAATAGGGGTGGAAAGGTTACATGGGTCCCCGGGTGGCTCGGATCTCCGGCCAGGACGTAGATTCGGGCCGCGGGCCAATCGCATAGACTGAAAAGCGCTGGAGAGGGCCAACAAGCGGTAACTTCGGCGTTTAAACGGAAAATCTAATAAGACAAAAACATATCAAGCTTAGATATCATAGATAACACAGTACTTAAATACGTTTGTACAGCACATTGTACAGCGGATTGTACAGCACATTGTACAGCATGTTCAGTTTCAGATCGATTAAGACGGTTTTGATAGCCTGGGGGGTATGAGATAAGGATTCTGTGTACAATCACTGAGAACAAATGACTTATCTGTGCGCAATGTGCTGTACAATCCCAAAACCCGAGGTAAACAGCGGTCCATTTTGCAACTTGCCGGGGGTGCAATATTCGTGCCGTACCACTTCTGCACTATGTCCTGCGCCACCTAATTTTCGATCCGTTTGCCAGAAATGGGTTCGCGACGAACGGATCTCCGCACCATCATAGTTCGTCATTCTGTGCGTCATGGCCGGCACGGGCGCCTATACTTCGGCTGAAGAAGTCACCCCACGGGCGGGTACGACGGGCGACTGTAGGCGGCCTAAGTTGTTGAATCTAAAGTCGTAAGACCAAGGAGGTGCTAGGCACGAACCCATTGTTGAGCAGTCGAGGCCGCCGGGGCGCCCCGTCCCCGCCCAATCGCCACTCCGGAATTACTAAAGCCTTTAGAATCACAGCGAACAAGCCAGGGACCAAACTCTCGCGCCCCTCCTCGCGCTGGGAATCCCTCGGGTTCCAGGCGAAAGTCGATCGGACTTGTTGCGCCCGAAGCTATCTCCTTTGTTTGCAACGTTGCAGGAGGGTTGCCCTCCTTCAGCCGATGACGTCACGACAATACTGTTACCAATCCGCAACTCTAAGCCCCGTGTTATCTGTATATAGCGGGAACCAATCGTTCCCACCTGAAGACGATATTTAATGGATCATTACACTACGCATCGAGCGAATCCGAGACATCAAGTTGGTGCTATGCAGCCTCAACTATAAGATACTGCGTGCTTTAAGCGAATAATCTGTCTGGGAATCTGATGTACTCGCGATCTATAATAGGACAAAGTGTTGTCTTTTTACCACACCATGACGGCTTTCGCGTCTAGATTTCCGCCCGACACACCCAGCGGTCCGATCGATCGCTCAAGCGGAGGCGAATGGCCCGGCTTTAGCTCATCCCGGGCGTAAGGACGCAACTAGACTCCGCTCTTCGGCGTATCGCGCACCCGCATAGCATCCTTCCCAGCTAGCCCGCAATCGCGACGCATCACCCCACAGGCTCGCACAGCCCCGCTACGCTGCGCGATAGCCCGCCCGTTACTCGCGACACCTCCAGAGACCAGACCGGGTCACGCCACCATTTTGTTGACAAGAAACTATTAATATGCTAGCGTACCATTCGATGTCACATGCACGAAAAACAAAAGGCCGCCCCTCGAAGGGCATCATCGGGAAAGGTTCGCACATATCGGTGAATCTGAAACCCGAACTGGCGGAAAAGATTCGCCAGGAGAACGAAAAAACAGGTGTGCCGATTTCCGAAATCATGCGGAGGGCCGTCGAGGAGTATCTAGCAAAGAAGTAGAGCAAATAGCGGAGCGACACCAGACGCAAATCTGGTACCGCTCCTAACTCCCAAATCGAGGTCACCGACTTGGAAGCTGAAAAGAAACTAGCGCAGTCTCGTAGTCTCAGCAAGTCCGCACCACGGCGTGCAGTCAGCGAAACGGGTGAGAAGGATCACTCGTTGCCGCTCATCAAACCAAAACCTCTCCTAACGTTCACATTGGGCTTCATCCTAGGCTTCAATGTTACGAACTACGCTCAAGAGTCGCGCGATCGACAAGGTGTTTCGGGTGTCCCTTGTTTGCCCTCCGCACAACCGGGCGGCGTTTGCTTGCCTTATCACGAAATCCAAAATCTAATCGATGCGCATCCAGATCCGTCCGATCTCCGCGATTTGCCGCCAGCAGTAAACTCTCCTAACGGGTATGTGGAGGAGCAAATTTAATGACATCCACTCTCGTTGTCGGCGATCAAAGACTGATTGTTGATGCGCCTTCGATCCATCTCGTGGCGCGACCATCATTTTATCGTGAGGGTCAGATGATAGGCCTTCTGGACTTGGGTCGCAGCGACGTGTTCATTGTGGCGCCTGTAATTCGGCTGGAAGAGGGAGTGCTATAGGTGACGATCTTTCTATCGCCATCTGACCTTCGGTTTCTGGATTACTTGAGGTTGAGGCCGGCCTCTGTGCTCCGTCCAGAAGGTCACCGGTACTACGTGGGCGGCAACATCAATAATCCGCCATGTGCATGCGGAGGAGGACGGCGATTCTTTGAAGACAATCGTGGGATGTGGATCGCACGTTGTCCTGATTGTGAGATCGAGGACATCCACATATGGCTCAGAGGCGAGCCTGTAGTCGAGGAGGGATTTGGTGATTTTGCGAACCCTTAAACCGGATGGCAGACGCAAGGCCGTGAAAGAGGCAAACTTTGCGCGGATTTTAATCCGCATGGCGGCGATTCGGCGATTTCAAAACATGAAGACAGAACATGTTTTCGAAGGCGATTGGGGAAAATTCAGCGTAACGGAGACAGTCCATTGAATAACCGGCAAATCACGGAATTGTTGGAGGCTTCGGAAGGAATTCTGAATGCTCTAGATCGTCGCGAAAACCCCAACGGCGCAGCACTGAAAAGATTGCGCTATGCGGTTCATGTCCTGAGAACTGCACAGGACGCAGTGAATGGCAACAATCTGGGGCCGCGACTCACGTAGCAGCGTTTGCCCGCCCGTAAACGAAAACGGAGGAGATGACCCTATGCAATCCGCTACAGACTTTCTACCGCACGAAATAGAAACACTCCAATCTCGGCTTCGTGTTTTTTCCATACTCGCGTCTGATCTTCGAGCAAGACAAGTACGCGTTTTCTCACAAGAGGATGCCATCTATCACGAAATCTCCCTCGTTCGAAAAGCACTCGGCTACACGTTGGGGGGTGCCGCTTGAACGAAAAACGAACAATCCGCATCCAAGCGGAACTGATTCGCCGTCGCTTGGAAGGGCGAGTGCCGGCCTATATTCTCGAAACCATCACTGACGAGCGGTTGATTGAGATGGAAGCCGAACATCACAGGAGCCGTGTGCGGGAACTGGAAACACAAAGAAGGGATACGACGCTGGGTAAGGTTATGGCGAGGGCAATGGATACGCCGGCGCCACAAGTTCATAAAAAACGACGATGGTTTGGGAGAAGTTAATCTGACGACGTGCAGAAGTTCTTGGCGATTCGGTTCACCCGTGCATTCTGAAATCGTACTCCCAAATGGCCAAATCAGTTTCTTGAACGAGCCAACCGAGATCTTGAGCTAACTCGCGGATTTGCGCCAAATATTTTCTGTACTGGGGAACTGTGAACGTGTTGCGATCCTCGCTGAAAATCTGACGCCAACCTCGAAAATCAACAACAGCGTATTTGTCGGGGAAAACCAGAGTCAACAGAGCGGATGCCACGGGCACTTCAACTCCGCGCAACGAGCACAGAATCTTTATGCGCAGTTCAACCTCATAATCCTTGTCTTCGTGTTCAATCGAGAATGCCAGTCTGGTGACAACTCTGATGATTTCATCAGTATTACTTAAACGCCGTTCACTTTGACGACCATATTGGCCGCGAAGCTTCCATTTTAGAATTGCGTCAAAGTCTTTGGAGGTTAAGTAAAAATCCGTTCGATCGGAGCGTAGTTCCGCCAGACGTTGCTTCAAGTCCTGCGTGGTCTCGTAGTCCCGACTAGCCGTTCGCAGTTCGCGGATATCATTCGCGCTAATCAATTTACCGTCCTTCTAACAATGATGCAGCTCGCTCGCGAGATGATCCGGCCGAACTCTCCCGCTCAGCCCGAATACGTTCCAGCAGGGCGGACGCGGGTTCGTATGAGCGGCCTTCACGGCGTGCGAGTTCCGCTTCGGTGGGCACGAGTTCGCCGCGAAAGGTTTTTGCAGGAAGGCTTGGTGAGCTTCTCGGCCCGCCTTTAGGTGAACAAGAGCAGTAAAATGCATCGATGCGGTTGACGCCGATTTCTGATACGAGCGCCATTCTGAATCTTTCGCCATCCACAGAGCATTTAACTAGTTCGAGGAATTGCCTTCATCAGTTTCGGGCGTGCGGTCGATGCAAGCTCAAGAACGGCAACCCGGCATAATTCAATCGGCGCCCGACTCGCAGCTCTACGGTTTCGTCATCGGCCGTGGCAATCTGCTGGTAGTGCGTGTGAAATCGCATCCTATAATCAGCATCGGGTTCTTTTTCCGAGACTTGGTCGTTCAACCGCTACCAAGTCTACTCGTCAAAGGACCGAAGCCGTCATCTAATCAGCCCTATCGTTTGAGTAACTTTTCTGCCGCAAGGACGTCTTCCTGTGATTCTGAGCGGATTTCATGAAGAGTAGCGTCTTCCGTCCATATCAATCTAACGATCGTCTTCTTCGGATCAGCGGGGTTTTGAAATATCCCGAGTATTCGTTCGCCAACCTTCCGACCATCGTTACTGAATTTGTTCCCACGCTGCAAAATGGTTGTTTGCGTCTTCACAATTAGTTGTAGTTCGTTGCTTGCGCGTTGAGGTGAATCGAATCCCGTAAAGTACGTAAATACCTTTTTCCCGTCCGGTCCGACTAGCTCCAGTGAGTGGATCGTGGTGCCGTCCTTAGACCATCCATCTCTCATTCGAATTAGCTTAAATCCCTGGCCGTCCGTTGAGGAGGTCTCAGATTGTTGTTTCTTCGTCTGTTCGGCACAAGCTGAGTCCACCGTTGCACCGATCCAGACCGGTGACAAGATTGCCACCCATGCCGTTAAAACTAGAAGCGCGGGCACTTGCACTCTTATGCGATCCATCTGTGCTCTCGCTCCGTCACTTTCCTTTTCCTGTTTGAGTCGCGCACTTATACAACGCATTCCCCGGGGGATTTCCAGCTTCATCCTGTTTAAATATATCCGCAAGCGGCATTAGATTTTCAATGACCGTTAGAGAGTTTCCAAGTTCGACGATTTGGGTTTTTTCCACCCCACTCTGATCATACAGATTGGACGCGGTAAAGTTCGTATACGGGTGCGAAGCGTCGGTCTCACCCACAGCGGGATTCCAAGGGCCAGAGCTTGGAGCCGGATTATCCGGGTTCATAGAATTGATATCTTTGGAATGGACGTCGTTAGTAATTGTTACGGAATAAGAGTTATATCCATTCCCACTGGCGGGATTCTGTACGCTTAGTCCTAATCCTGTGAATGAACCATTTACTCCTGGAGTATCTTCATTTTTCGCGGCCTGTGTCGGGGTGAACGATACTAACAATAGTTTGAACATTGAGAAAATACAGTCCGCTAGTTTCTTCTTGTCAACAGATCCCGGACCGCCTCCACCTCCACCGTGGCCGCCGCCGTCGTCTCCGGGCATATGTGGATCCGGGAAGCATTCAGTTTCAACGCTTGAAACTTGCCAGCTACCGGGCCCCGAATCACCCCCCCCGACCCACGTATAATTCGTCCACTGCACGCAGAGTTGCCCCGAAGGGTCCATGAAGTTTATTGGGTCATTTTTGACATACGCGTAGCGGTTCAGCGACTGCGGATCATAAATTGAACCAGCGAGCAAATCGGGTGATGAGAACCGCCCGAGGCGATTGACGTGGTAGCGAGCCATGGCATAATCGTTGCCGGATTCAGCGTCACGCTCGTAGCTTGTGAATCCCCACTTCGTTGTTGTGCTCGATGCATACCACGATTCGCCGTAGGGGTAATGACCTTGCTCGCCGATTTTGGTCCCGGTTGAATCAGTCATCACCCGCGTCGAGAGATGGTCCGAGTGATAGTACTGTGTCGCACCGGCTTCAATCTTCGCCAGTAGTGTGCCCCCGGAATAGATGTATTCCCGCGTCGGCGATGTTGGCGCGGCGCCGTTCACGTATTCGGCAATCACTTTCGATCCTGAAAACGCATACACCGTCGTTGTGCTACCCGCAACTTTCTTCACGCGCAGGCCGTTCCCATCGTACGTATAGGTGCCCGAACCGAGGCTGCCACTGCTGGTTAGAAGATGATTCTCGGCATCATACGTCAACGTATTAGAGCCGTCGTTGGTCATGTTGCCGTTGGCATCATAGGCGTAACCGCTGGTCGTGATTCGGTTCGTGGCGGTACTCACCGTCACAGAGTTCGATGGCGCAGTGCCCGCCGTTACAGTCTGCGCATAGCGGTTCCCATAGGGATCAAAAGAAAACGAAAGGCCCCATTTTGGATATCCCGTCGAGCCAGTCGTTACTGCAGCCGTCAGTCGGGCCAGAGCGTCGTACGTATACGCCACACTCCGCCCATTATCGACATTATCCGTGATTCCCGCAATTTGCCCGTTATTGCTTCCGACGGAGCCATAGGAGTAGTTCAAACCATAAAGCGTAGTAGTGCCTTTTACATAGCTTAGCGATGTCAAAAGCAATCGGTCCGGGGAGTAAACAAAGGAGGCGGCGACGCCGTTAGCATAATTGAAGCCCGTCAGTTGAAACGCTGTATTGTAGACATAATTCGTGGCAAAGGGGTTCGTGTTTGACGTGCAGCTCGAAGCCGTTTGGGCGATCGCGCAAAGGCGACCGATTGCATCGACCGCCTGCTGGACTATGCGACCGGATGGGTAGGTGATTTGAATCAGCTCGCTGGCAGAATTGTATTGGTAGCTCGTCGTATACGGCGTGCTGCCGATGGTTTTCTGCAATTGGGTCCGGCGTCCGAGAATGTCGTAGGAATAGCTCTCCGATCCAACTCCGTCGGCCATGGTGATAAGCCGACCATTGTTGTTCTGGGCAGAGGTTGTCCCATATGTCAGAGTGATGCCGGCCGTCGCGGCGACTCCGGTGGTGCCTACGTTGTACGTCACTGTGTGCAGCCTGTTCAACGTGTCATAGCCGTATGTCGTTATCACGCCCCTAGGATCAGTTCTTTGGGTGACGAGATCAAAGCTATTGTATTGGAATTGCATCGCAACATTGTTCGCTTCAGGTGTGGCTACGCTAGTCAAGCGACCCATATGGTCGTAGCCATAGGTTCTGGTCTGCGCACCGCCCACCGCAGCGACGTTCGTCAGAGCGTTTAACACTGAGTATGTGTAGGTAGTCTGTTGGGTGAGTGAATTGCCGTGGGTGGGGTCGGGCTCCAATACAGCTGCGAGTCGCGCAAGACCGTCTACTTGTGTTATCCGCTGCTTCCCAGCAGGGTCAGTGATCGTCGTTGAGTTTGTCGCATAACTGTATGTCGTCTTAGAGTTGTCTGGGAGAATGATTTGCGTCGTTCGGCCAAGTGCATCGAATTCAGTTTCCGTCAAATACTGCGCAGTTGTCGTATAGGGATTGCTCGTCTCGAATGCTCGACCTAAGGGATCGTACTTGGTCGCAACAATCGAATAGGTGTTGTTTGACAAATCTTGAACGGTGGTAGTGGTCGTGCGGCCTAAACCGTCGTAAGAGGAGATCTGCTTAACAACATTCGTTCCTTGAACTGGTGCAGTCAGCGTGAAAGCATTTCCCGTGTCATTGTAGGAATAAGTTATTTGAGCACTGTCGGGCCGCGTAAGGCTTATTAACCGATTTAGGTGGCCTGGGTCCGCATACGAATAAGAAGTTGGTTGACCGTTCTCGTCGGTCAAAGTGACGATTTGGCCTGTGTAGGTGTTGTAGGTGGCGCTCGTAGTCAACTGCGGCGACGAAGAACCGCTCACCACGCTATCTGGGTAAGAGTAATTTGTTGCCGTAGAGAAATTCCACGTTTTCTCTTGGCAGCAGTTAACCTGCGCTGTTCTTAGATTTCCCAATGAATCGTAAGTGAATGTCTTGGCGATGCCTCCGCTCGGTGTCACCGGGTCGGTCGGATAGGTAGTCACCGTCGTAGGAAGGCCCCGAGTCGTGTTTGAGCATGAACCCGAGAATTGTGGAATGCCAGTTATGCAAGGAGTGTTGAGGTCCGCCGCCGTGTCGTATGCGATGTCAGTGCGCGATTGAATCGTGCCCGTTGAATCGGCGATTGTCTGTGTCATTAAGAGGTTCATGATATTCAGGTTGGTGTAAGTAGAAGAGGTGTTGAACGTATTCGTAGTTGTTCTGAGCACACCGCCTGGAGCACCCATGCCCCAGCCATGTTCTTTAAGTAGCTGAAGGTTCCCGAGCGTATCGTACGTGGTCTCCACTTCGTTCTGTGTGCTGTTATCTTCGAGGATCGTTATCTGCGTAGCCGGCGTGCCATTCGAGGCCCATGTCGTATTAATTGTACGCAGGAGGCTCGCGCTTCCCTCGTAGATCTGCCTAGTAACCTCCTGACCGAGCGAATTAAAGGTGTAGAGGGTCTGATTGCCAGCAGAGTCGTACGGAAGCTGTGGCGCGGTCTCTGTCGTAACCCAGTTAGAACCGCTCGGGGCGCGCGAAAATGTCCACGTCGATATGTTCGCTCCGTCGCTAATCTTGCGTGTGAGATTGACCGTGCTGCCGTTCGCGCAGCTAACCCCGTCATTCGTGCCGCCATAGTCGTATTCATAATATCCGCCCGTTGGGAGGGTCACTTTTTGAATGCGGCCAGTCGTTTGTGAAGTGGTTCCCCCGGGGGTCTGCTCATATACAAATGTGTACGATTTCAGGTTGGGCAAGCTAATAGAAGTGGGTAAATACACCTGGCTTGTCCCGGTATACTCAGTGATGCCAGAGCAAGCGAAATTCGTCTTAATAGTGTAAAGACTCAGAGTCTCCGTAACCGTTTGATAGACTCCATTCACATCGAGATTCTCATACTGAATTGTGCTTGGGTTCTTAATAATTCTCAGTGTTCCATTCCCATGCGAATGCCCGACAGTATCGGTCCAGTCCGTCTCGTTGGAAACGGTAGAATTGCTTATGTAATTTCCATTCGTATCGGTCATCGAGCCTGAATAGGCGATCGTAATCCCTGAGGGAGACTTTACTGAAATGCCTACGCCGTTCATAAAGTATCCGCTGCCGTCCGAGGCGTACGCGCTTGTCGTACCCGTAAAGCCGCCGGTACAACCGATATCCGTATAGCGGATGGTCGGAAATGCATGCCAAGTTCCGGCGGGGTCAAGATAAGCAAAACCCGAATCCGTAGTGTTATAGTTCCAACTTCCATCGCCGCATTTGACTCGGAGCGTGGTCTCATTATAGGAAATCGAACCGGTAGGCGACGTCACTGCCCAGCCGCCACTCAACTGTTGATACCAATAAGTCCCGCTGCTCGCCCAAACCGACGAGTTATAGACCAGGCCGAGTTGAAGGTCAATGCCCCTTCCGGGAGAATGGAAGATCGGAATCGCAAAGTTGACATTGAGGTCTTGAAGGTCTACCCCATCAAAGGCACCGTTCTGAAAAGACCCGTAAGGCGGGTAGCCCGTCATCGGTCCTTGGGCATGCGCAGCGACAGTCAGAAGCAGAAAGCATCCCGACAGCAGGCACATAGACAGCTTTATTCGGGTCATTTGTGCGTGCTCCTATTCGATTGGGAAGTTTGTGTCTGTGAGGCCCGTATTGAGGGTTACATTTTGAATGGCGATCATCGCCCACGGAGTTCCATTCAACGAGCGCTGAATCGAAAACGGATACAGCACACCGCTAACGTTTCGATAGTCGGAAAAGGATACGTCAACGGCAATGGTCGGGGCATTGCTTCCCCCTTCGTGTCGCACATAGGCGATTTTCAGAGGTAGTCCTGATGAAGAATCAATCCATATATCGCGGACTGAGAGTCCCGATATTTTCTGGAGCTTCGGAACGGAAGCAAAGGAGTTCCAAAACTGGACGTGATGAGCTGATGCGTTATTTAGATTTTCGAGTCCCACATACTTGTAGGCCGTGTCGGGATTATTTAGAGCATTCGCAAGAAGGGCCAGCGGAAAATCGGGGCACTGATCGGTGACAGACCGCTCCATGGGTAAGGGAGTAGTCGCAGAGACATTCACGCTAGCCGATTGGCCTTGTGAATAAATTAGAGTGGCGCTGTGAGTTGTTTGAATTTGCTCCGAGCTTTGATCCCAACCACGGGTCAAGATAACGATCGGCCCGGTCTCGGTTTCTCCGCCTGCGTTTGTGGTGATGGTTCCGGTCGCTGTGGAATCTGATGGAATACTCTTTCCCATGGCGGCGACGCTTTGCTGCAACACCGCAAGCGCCTGCGGATCTACGGCAGGGGGTTTGCTCGTCGTCGGAGTTTGCGCGAGGGTGATAACAGGGGCAAAGATCAACATGAGCACGAGGTGCGAGGGCAACACGAGACATTTCATGGCACGCTCCAAAAGAGGTGTCACACTAGCAGTGCGACGCGGGCAACAGCTACTGATCAACTGTCTAGAGTTGGTACAGGCGAAAGATTTCGATACAAATCAGGAAAATTTCATCCGTTGCGACAACGAAATCTCAAGGAAGGAACAAGAATCGGGGGCCGGAACAGCGCGATGCCTGGGGACATTAGCGCCTCCGTAAAAATATTGACCCTACATACGCCAGATCATTTTTTGTGTCAAGGGAAAATTGCATTAATTGGTTAAGTTGTCTGATGGGCAACGAGCTTTTCTCTCGCTGAATACGACAGCACGACGGGAACTCCTCGCTCACTTAGCGGTTTTATACCCCAAAATCGACGGATAGGGGGCGAAATTGCCAGACACAAAAGTTGTTGGGGTACTTGTACGATCCGCTATGAAGTAGGTGAACAGCGGGCTCGCCGCGTAGGTGAACATTGGGCCAATCGTTATGGACTTGGCCCCGTGGGAAATCACCACTGCAGTTAGTCCAGCTGTAGGAGCACCAACGCCTATATTTTGAATACTAATTGCATCTCCACCCCAGATTTTAAGCGGGAGAAATGACTTCTCCGAGCCAAGCACATCGATATTTACATTGACCGAGCCGTTTGAGGAAGTTGACCCTATAAGAATCGCGGGATTTGGATCACCGTCTGCATCTTTGTGTGTTCCTGTGGAATTAACATCTTCAGAACGGATAACCTCTATATTACAGAGACCTGCGTCGATTTGTACTCCTGGTCCCGTTACGACACCCAGCACTTCAATTATGTTTTCCCCGTTGACGCTGCTGATGTTTCCTGCGTTATTCGCGATCCATAGCCCGCGTTGACCGCAATCTCCTATGAAGATGTTGCCTAGGGACGTTCCTTGCGCTCCGTTAATAAGGACGCCTGACGAGAACGAATTTGTTCCCAAGTACTTTCCGCCCTGACAGTTGACCGTGATGTTATGAAACTGTCCGCCATACGTTGTGTTGGGAGAAGGTGTGTTGTTAGTAAGAACCGATTGCAGATTGATCACGAATTTTTCTACGCCAGAAGAAGCCACGCCGTTTTTTAGAACTATTATACAACCGTTGTAGGACGGACATTCGTAAGAAACCCACGGCGACCAGTTAAGTGTATCGCTGACAACGTAGCGTCCCGGCGAGAGAAGCAGCTTCCCAGTTCGTGCGAGGCTTCCGTTTTGCAAAACCTGCGTGCCCTGGTTGAAAAACACCATTTCTGGTAAAGCTGCGAGTGCCGCATTGAATGCTGCCAGGTTGTCTGTTCCTGTGACCGTCCCCGAGCCAGTGGTACCGTCCGCAATTCCGCCGAACCACTCCGGTCGAGACACAGCTTGATTACCCGGAAGCGTGAAGCTGACGGTGCCCGCCCCCTCAAACATCTGATATAAACCATCAACTAGTGGTCCTGAAATAGTAAGCGTTAGTGCAGTGCCGACCGACAAGATTGCACCTCGATCAATCTGCAATGTCACTCCGGCTGGAACAGTGGTGCTTGACGGCACCGATACGACCTTAGCCGATGGAGTTACCTCAATAGTTCCGGATGACCCCGCGCAGCTTATAGCTTGGGCAAGTGTCGTGTAGGTTTTGCCGTCGAGGAAGCAAATGCCAGTTTGGGCATCTGAAACCAAGGGCAAAAATAGTAAGCTAACAGCAATGATAAGGTATTTCATTTCTAAACCCCCTGTACATTGCTTTTCCTAAGACCAAGAGTCAAGCAAACTATATCGGGCTTTATAAGTGCCGAGTGAATTGATGTCAAGTAATAAAATTATGACAACTCAAAACGGTCTGTAGATCCTGGTCATACTTGGGTTCGGGGGTGTCGCAGAAACTCGGGCTCGACCCCGAGACATTGGGATGCCTGTCCAGAATATTAAGTGCATTTGAATGCCTTTGACCCCCTTTGCTCGCGCATCCTCCGTGGGTAGACAATCACTGCGGGGCCTTTCGGCAATTCTGTCTGATGATGACCGACGCGCGATCGAAGGAGCGCGACAAAGGGCTTGTGCGGCTGCTGGTTGCGAAGCTCGCACATGCCACCTCGTAAGGCGCCACTGAAATCCTTATCGTCTATTGTTGGCGGGTGCGGGTCGTTCTGGCCGAAACGAAGCTACGATGCGCCGGCGGCGCCTTTGGCTCGCGGGAGAGGCTCCGGGCTAGAAGGCTGAGCCGGAGGGTCTATTTGGCCTGCTGAGACTTCAGGCACTACGGCCTGAGGGGCGCCAACCTTGTTATTCAAGATCGCGCCATCCTCGATCACGATACCGCTGGTCTCCATGTCGCCCGTGAGTTTACCGGTGCTCCCGATGTGGACGCGCTCGCAGGACTTGAGCGTGCCAATTACTTCGCCACGAATGATAACTTCAGGGGCCTCGATTTCCGCCCTGACACGAGCGTTTGGGCCAACTGTGAAAGTCCCACTGGCGAGATGAATTTTCCCTTCGAACTCGCCATCCAGGCAGAGATCACCGTGACCGGCGATTTCTCCCTTGATCTTGATGCCCTGACTCACGGCGGCCGGCGTGACCGCAGAATCCTGCCGCGCTGCGATGCGAGGATGCTGTGCGGAGGAAACAGAAGAAGGCGAAGATCCGGAAGAAGATTTTGGTTTGCTGTCTTCCGATTTGCGCCACATGAGACGCCTCCAAGTTATGGGCCAAGTTTATCACTACTAGCGACGAACCTCTGTTGACACGCGGCGCACTAAATGAAGCCACAGTCTGATGCTGCGCAAACGACGAATGTCGGTGTAACCAGCGTCTACGGCTTTGAGCCTTAGCTAGGCGCAATCGTCCAACGGGTCGATGAACTGTTGCTTCGTGGAATCCCAGATTCGATAACCGTCAGTTCCATCCGATGCGAGGCTTATCAGCCGCTTCTTTGCTGTCACGATATCCTCGACGGCTTCAACCCAGACTACGGAGTTATTTGTCTTTTTGAAGATGTCGTATTTCGCAACCATAGACACCACCAAGCAGAGAGAATTCTGCGGAGGAGGCTACGATGCCATTCACCGAGACTGGCGTCAAGTATCCCGTTGTCGCCAGCGCTGGACGTAGGAAACGCGACCGCCTCGCTGGACGCTATGATAGTTATTCGGTAGCTTCCAATTTCAAGGGGAAGAACAATTGACAATAAAAATTTGTCGTAATCCTAAATGTGGAAAAAGCCACCAGACTAGCAGCACAGTTTGCCGTGATTGCGGCGAACCGTACAGGAAACCAGTGCAACTAGCGCTCAGTGAGATCCAGGAACATATACTGCAAAACATCAGAGAGGTAGTGAGGGTCCAGATGGACCATGCCGTCAAAAACGGCCTCACCAAACAACAAGTTCTGGATGCCATCAAAGAGGTTCTCTCCTAGTTTTCGGTTTCCGTTGTTGTGATCGCGAGGCTCGCGCAGGCTACGTCGTAGAGGGGTAATTATATCTGTCTAAAAGTAAGGCTAGAAAAGTTGTGGATGTTCACTCGGAGAAAATTGCGCCTGCTCCAATTGGTCATCGGTAATTAATCCATCGGCAAGGCCCTTAAGTGCCACATACGGTTGCATCAACGGGTCGCTGAACTTGTATTGAAATCGCCTGATACTGCCCTCTTTTTTGAGAACCGGCCCCCGAGATCCGTCGCAGAACTTTCCCAAATGCCGAATATAAGCCTGAATATCCAAGCTATCGTCGTGCATAACAGTCCTTAAAGGTTCACGCACGTCCTTAGCATTGAAGAATCCCGATTTGCCTGCTGCCATCGCACAGGCCAGAAGAACCTGAGGAAAATTGTTCTTTTTGGGGCTGTGCGTAGCTTTCTGGTAAGCCCTACCGAGAGTTTCCCCCTTATCACGCACGGCTTCTTGTATAGCTAGTTTGTAATCGTTGTCGCTCACGTTGGTTCGCCCGTCGCGTACCGCTGCCAGTGCAGCGTTTTTTGCGAGGACGTGTACATAGTGCGGAAGTCCCTGCGATAGTCCAGCAATTCTTATGCGAATTTCATCGGGCATCGACATTTCAGCCTTCGCTAGTCCTTTTTCAATAGTTTCAAGCAATTCCGTGCGATCCATGCGCGGCATGTGAATTTGTACTAAGTTTCGCGTTATGGATTCATGTTCACGGATCAGTTGGTCCAAGGACTCAGCTACTCCGACAATGACGAGCGTGGTATCCGTTCCGCGATCGGAGAGGGTCTTTATAGTGTCCGCCATCCGCGTGGCCGTGGTTTCATCCACTCGATCAAATTCGTCTATGACGATAATACTGGGGTTGTCGAGCTGTACTAGCAGTCCGCGGATCTGTTCGGAGTTAGGGTCATCGGGAACGTCTTCATCTAGGTGGAAAGTATCCCCATCGCGTGTAATCGGCATCTGCTTGAATACTTCTCGCCAAATTTCCGTAAAGCTCATTCCCGAGCTGCAATTGACTTTAGCCGGGATGAAATTCGATTCGCCGGCTTCAATCACGACATCGTAAATGATATTTGCGAGCGACGATTTCCCCACACCTCTTTCGCCGTAGACTACAGCATGCTCACCGGGTGAAAAAACGGCTGCAAACGCACGTTCCATTTGTTCTTTGCGGCCTGCGAAAACGTCAAGCCCACCGACCGGAGCGTTAGGAGTGAATGCTCTATGGATGAGCGAGATACGTCTTGATTTTTCTTCACGTGGCATTACCGGTGCTTCTTCTGCCATTTAGCCCACCGGTTGGTATACTAACATGCCGGGGTGGTATAGAACAGCGTCGTTGCGTGTACTTTGCAATCGTCCCGCTATAGCTGAAACGCGAGTTCCCGTCCCCGAAAACTACACGTTGCCATCCTCTCATAGATTCTAGTTTTACTTGACTCTTTACATTTCATTATTTACCCTTTGTTCGTGGACAGTTCTTACATCAAGGCTCTCGAAAACGCCCGCAAAGAGCTTGCTGGACTTGTAAAGCAACGTGCAGAGACGGATGAGCGCATAGCGCGGCTGGCTAAATCCATCGAAGGTTTGGAAGCGCTGTGCGGTGACACGGATCATTCCAGCGCGCTGAAAACGAAACTCATCGAACTCGAACTTTCCGATTCGATGGGATTGACCGATGCGATTCGTGAAATCATCGCTTCGTCGGCTCTTCCGATAAAGGCTCCAGTGATTCGTGATGCACTGGTAAGCCAAGGATTCGACCCGGACGGTTATTCCAACATGCTTACGGTGATCCATAACACACTGATAAGACTGGAGAGACAGGGCGAGGTTCAGAAAATAATGAATCCGTTGGGTGGTGGTTTTTGGGGATGGGCAAGAAAAGCCAAAGGTCTTCCGCCGCCCCCGGCTCGCGAAAAGGTCAAGAAAGTAGAAGATGACTAGAAGATGAAACAGTGCCTACCGCGAACAATCTGGGCTTAGGATTTGGCGCGATGCCGGGTTCACCTTACAATTTTGAATTCCTTGTCATCGTTGTCCTCTTAGTTTTCCGAAAGAGCAAACAGATCATCGCGGGCTTCGAGGGGACGGCAATTTGTGCTTTACGCTCCGCATCGCGAATTCGAGATGAATACAACCGTCTATTTCGCAGTCGAAACGCCGGCGATCTCGAAAGCCTTCCGCAAAATAAGGGGCAGCACGTCATCAGATAGATGCCGAAGGTATTGACTGTTGGTTCCGAATCGCTTGCGGCAAGCTTCGCAATTTGAAACAACCACACCCGAACCGCCGAGCGCAACGGTCGCCTTTCCCTCGACGAACGTGCCCCAAACGTGCTTTTCAAGTTCGGCCTTCGCGTCTACTAGGATCTTGTGCTTTTCCATTTCCACAGAGTAGCATCTGCTCGACCAAGCGACGGAGCCATCATGATGAGTTATTGGATCGGCGTCGCCAGCCGCGATCACGTGCGAAGCGCCGTGGCCGGCGGATTCTGCCAACTGTCCCATGGCAAAGCGTCACCGCTTCGGCGCCTAAGCACCGGAGATCGAATCATCTACTACTCTCCGCGGGAACGCATGCGGGACGGCGAGCCCGTGCAAGCATTCACAGCGATTGGTGAGATCGCCGAAGGTGAACCTGAAGCATTCGATATGGGTGGGGGCTTTGTGCCTTTCCGTCGGGCCGTAAGGTTCTACACCTCGTTTGATGCGCCCATTAGGCCGCTTTTGCCGCTTCTGTCGTTCACGCGAGGGAGGCGGAATTGGAGCGTGGTCTTCAGTCGTGGCGTGTTCGCGATCGACAGGGCGGACTACGAAAGCATCGCTAAGGCGATGAGGGCCGTTCCGGACTCTCTCGAGTCCGGTGCAATTTGAGTCACGTCTGAAGGCTTTTTTCAAGAAGTTGCCGCGCGCCAGTGGCTATCGATTTGCAGTTGAAATCCGAAACAAATACTGGTTGAAACCCCGACTGCTCGACCTGCTTCGTCAGAATAACGTCGCGCTGGTCCTACAAGATCAATCGTGGATGCCCCACCCAAAAGACCTTGGGAACTATGATCTGATAACCGCAGACTTTTCATATATCCGATGGCTTGGCAATCGAAAAGACATCGAGAAGCTAACAACGGTGTGGAACTCCACGATTATCGATCGCACCGCGGAACTGCAAACGTGGGTGGATGTTTGCGAGAAGATCCAAAAGCGCGGAGTCACCCAATACGTCTATGCCAACAATCACTACTCGGGGTTCGCGCCGGCGACGGTCGAACTGTTTCGATCGCTGTGCAAAGTGAGAGGGATCGAGACGCCGCTGAATGTTCAGATGCCGACGGTGGTTGAGCCTACGCTGTTCGATATTTCGCCGAACTGACGCACACTAGGCGCAGCCGTGCAGCAGACCAGTTCTCCGCCGAATTCAGATTCATCATCAGTCATCTTCCTTGCCCCAGTCTGCATCCCGGGATTTTGGAAAACTTGGGTCAGACCATTCTCGCATTAGTTTCCGGTCACGACCGCCGCCCTTATAAAATCGGCTCGACCACACCCATTTGTCATCTATCTTGAGGAATAGAACACCTTGATAATAGTCGCCGTTCGAAGCATTTATCCAAATGTGGACATGTTGTCTGTGTTTCTCAGGCCTGAATCTCAAGGTTAGACCTTCGTAGCTACGACCAAATACCCAAGGGTTGAGGACTTTGTATTCGGTTTCAGAGTTGCCCATTAGGTCGGAAACAAAAACACTGATATCGTGTAGCGAATAGGTTCCCACCAATTTCGGGATTCCTATTGACCAGATCACGTTTTGCTTACCGCCATAATTTGGGAAATTCATTTCCGCTGGCCCGATCAATGGCCCAACGTCAAAATACACATAGCTATCGCCGCCCGTGATCTCAGAATGCAGTGTACGCAGTGCCTCAGTGGTGTCCTCGATGTTTTTAGCGGCTGCATCGATACCCTGTCTTGTAGAATTCAAGTCTCGGGTGATCTTTGAGAACGTTTGGCTCTGTTCGGCGTCAGTGGCGTATATGTTTCTAACCTCGACTACCATCAGTATCGTTATCAACCCCACCCACAAAAATTTCTCCAAACCTGGAGGTTTCTCTCGCAAAGTCATAACGGCAATTACGACGCCCATGACGGCGATATAAACGCCGACCGGAGGTCTGTGGTGGTTCCTGAATAACCATATAGAAATAAGGATGCTGAGCGCCGATGCAGCCACCAGCGCCAATTTGATCCAATTTCGTCCGCACCATGACTTGAACAGGGGCCTCAGCTTCGACCGCCTCTTTGGAGGCCGCATGAGAAGATTAATCCGCATGCTCGGTATTGCGTGGTTTCCTGTGGGCATCTCGCAGGATTATACCGTTCAACTCGGTGCGGTCATTGAAAGAACACTTTTTCGACGAGACGCCGAACTGATCCGGCAATATATCTCGGTTGGGAAAAAGGTTCTTATGAGCAGCTAGAGATGGAAGCACCCATCACTCTTACGGGAGTTTTGATAACTGTGGGTGTCGCCGCGCTGAGCTTCCTGGCGTCCCAAACCTGGGATATTGGGAAGACACTCTACCGTGAGCGGAAACTCCGAAAGGCATTGCGTAAGGAAATTGAGGAGGCCTCTCCTTGGTTACGTCGCAATCTCATAACCTTTAAATGTATGATCCAATTGTCGTGCGTTCACGCACTCGCAAATAATGGCCCGGTCCCAATTCCAGTCCTGGTTCATGCTGAACACTATCCCGACATCGTTCTCAAATTGTCCACCGAAGAAAAAGCCCTAGTGACAGGGATTTACAATATTTTGTACCGACTAAACAAGAACGCAGAAACGATCTTAGAACTCAACCCTCAGTGTTTAGAGGATGAAGACAAACTCCAACAGCTCCGGTCGATTTTGGACACGGCGTATCGGAACACACGCAAAGCACTTCTGCTTATCGATCTGTACGGACAGAACGTCAGGAATCTTAAGGCATTGGAAGCGGACCTTACGGCCAACGATCCGACTCATAAGATTGAGGAGGAGAACGATCAAGAATTACTAAAGTTAGCTGGTGAGGCACAATTGATTGGAGAGAAAGCGATCCGCAAGAAGTATCACGACGGAGCTGTTTCTCCCCTTGACGTAGCCCCGACTGCGCCCCCAGTAGCCGGAAGGTTCTATTTCGATATCACCGGCGCAAAGTACAAATGCCTCAGTGTTCAGGACGAAATGGTTGAGATGATCCAGCTGGAAAGTCAGATCGGGGTGGTTACGTATGATTTGCATGTGAAACGGCCAATTTCTTCGTTCCGGCATCTGTATGAGCTAAAAGATCAAGACGAAACGGCCCGTTTGGAGAGGCGATTTCTTGCATTGAGGCCACGCCCTGGTTTTTGATTCGAGTTAGTCCTTAAAGGCAAGCAGGGCCAAGCACACGCTCAAGTGCAGTTGCGAGCAGTGATCGAACCAACGCTGTTCGATATTTCGCCCAACTAAATTTTTGACAGATACACCCTGTGGACTGGCAGCGAACCGTCGCTACTGTGTGCGACCGTAACATGCACAACGCTCCTCCGCTCTCCGCGCTTTTCAATAATTTGGCCCTTTTTCAGGAACGCGTAGCGTACCCTCCATATCTACCTGTGTGTCTTCATCTTTAAAGACCGAATCGTAATGATACGCGATCTGTTTTTCCTCTCCCGCGTCTGTTTTCCCCCTGTTTCAGGTTGTCGCGGTCGCTTGCTGTTCCAGCTTGGTTACAGTATTGTCCGATTATTGGAGAAAGCAAATGAAGGTCGAAGATTTTGAGGGGGCTTCTAAGAAACAGTTGGTCCAAAAAGCCAACGAGTTTTTTTCCAAGTTGGACGACGCTGGACACGAACAGAGGCCCGCAATTCTTACCGAAGCCCAATTCTATTTACAGGAGCGCGATCGCAGGCACGATTCGTGGATAAGCCTGCGCGATCTGATCTTGGAACTCGTCATTATAGTTTTAATTGGCTTGGAGCTTTGGTCGGCGAGAACGGAAGGTCGAATTCTTGAAGATATAAATAAAAGCACCGGTGCTACGGCAGCGACGATGAGCAAGCAATTTGAAGTGTTGGACAGAATGAACGCCAGCACCGGTCAAACCGTAAAGGCGATAGCCAACCTACAAGACGCTCAAGATCGGTCGCTGAAATCCTTGGATTCTTCCCTAGCGATTACGAGACGAATGGAGAGCGCCATTTCGACCCAACTTACCGTTCTGAAGTCCGAACAGCAAGCTCGTATCGATCAACAGAATAGACATCCCGCCGTGGAACTACGAGCACGGACTTTTGAATTTAACAAAGGTTCTTGGACAGTGCTTATGGATCCCGGCGGGTTAGCGGGTGCAAACATTCCGCGAAATCAAGATGCTCCAACGCACGCGATTGCGATGATTTATCTCCGAAATGTTGGAAACATGGATTTGGTGAATGCGGTTGTAACACCGAGGGTCCCAGGTGGAATTGTCGTTCGATGTCTTGATTTCATCACGTTGGGCTTGTACCTAGCGGGGGAGGAGCCTCGCGATTGCCAATCACAATTTGCGGTTATTCCGCCTATTGTCCCTCGACCCAAGAATCGCTCGACGGATTCCAGAGAATCCCCTTCAGTTGATTACGACAGCGCGTATGACTTCGGGCTGTTGGTCCAAATGACCGTGCCTCGACAAATTCATGTCTTCGACCTTGAATTGGTCGTGAAAGCGGATCAGCTTGAACCAGTTCGGTACCGGTTGCAATGTCATTTGGACCTACAATGATCGTTCCGCCGATCGGGCGGCATCGTGGGATCGAGATGCCGCTAAACGTGCGGTTGCCGGCGGTGATCGAGTCTCACACTCTTCGATATTTCGCCAAGCTGAGCCACTCTAGTGAAGCAACCCTAAGCTTTAGCGTCCTTCGCTAGAAACTTGGCGTCCTTCGATAAATTAAACAAAACCGCAACGCTTTGGCCATCTGGAATCGGACCGACGTTAGGGCATGTCGCATACCAAGACGAACCATCCCATGCTTGAAAGTTTAAGTCACTGGATTCGTGGTCTGCGTTGTCCATATCGGGCGCTCGAAAGTGTTCGAAGGTAAAGCTCACGACGTTTCCGTCGCCTGTATGGGAGTGGCATTTGCAAGCCCAGTGCACACCATCTGACGTTAAATACTGCAACCATGCATCGTCATGTTCGACCGTACCGGCTTGACCCGGGGCGGGGACGTGGTGAAAATCTGGGTCTATCGTAGTCTTAACTCCCAACGGACCACTTATTTGAGTGCTGACATTTTGTAACCTCGCTGTCCAAAGAGTGCCAGCCCAGTGCCTGTATTGAAATGTTGCTGATTTTCCGGGATTGTTTGCCATTGTTCAAACCTCCTGTACTTACGAGCTTATATGCTAAACCACACAACAATTGAAAGGGGATCAACTGTGAAAATCGTGGTTATTAGTCGGGCGACGTCTCCCTCTACGAACTAGAAGCGCTCCCGCACGAGTCCTTGCTCATACCTGCTGAGAACAGGTTCATCACCACCCAGTATCCAGTTGACAGCAACGTACACTGGCGGTACGTTCAACATCCAGTGCATATCGAAAGGAGAATTACCACATGGCTAACTACATCGCCCGCGTCGAACTTCACAAAGCATCCGACGATGACTATGAAGAATTGCACGATGAGATGAGCAAACGCGGCTTCACCCGAACCATCAAGGGCGATAACGGCTCGACCTATCACCTCCCCACCGGCACCTATGCGGTCGCAAACTCTTCGGTGATGCTCCAGACCGCGTGCGATGCGGCTATTGAAGCTGCGAAGGAAACCGGGAAGGCGTATAGCTTGATTGTGGCCGATTGGGGCTCCGCTCAATGGGCCGGACTCCCTACGGTTTAACGAAGCGATTATTGGCGGGTCACAAAAAGAGTCCGTCGGAATAAAACCATGATCTGTGTCGTGAATTGGGAGAAGGTCACAGCATTGGCGACGGTGGCGTTCCGTATCATTACTGCGATAACCGCCGGATGAATTGATCTACTTTTACCGCGAAGAAACTCAACTGTTTCGGGAAAGCCCGATCCCGAGACGGTCGCGCCGGAGCTAGTCGAACGGTGTAGAATTTCGATTGGACGAAACGGTTCCCATGTCGCTTGTGCGTCTGTTTATTGTTACCAATTGTTCGCAATGTTCATCCGAATCGTGTCGCCAAACGACGTTAGGCGTATTTGCGCGCACTCGAATCAGGAGACTTATGCCGCAAGGACTGCATTCTCAAAGGGATTTCCAGAACAGTTGGTTCCCATCGTTGAAGTGAGAAAGAAAACGCGGCAGGCGGATACGTTTGTGTGAACTCGACTGGATTCCTAGTCGCAGACGCACGCAGGCAATCGAGGATGTCAAAATTTCAACTTACAACGCGACGGATTCTCTGGGCAGCTGGGGTGGGCCTCGCCGGGTTTCTTATCGGCGGAAAGGGAGGGGGCATATTGGGAGCCGATCTCGGATTGGTTTGGGGCGCGAGTATCGGTTTCGGCTTCGGTTGGATCTTCGATCAAAAGCAGCCGTCTAAATGGGCCGTCGTTGTCTGGGCGGTTACATGGGCGCTGATCGGAACCTTTTTTGGTCTCATCGCTGGCGCGGTGCCTGACTACACTCTCGCTAAGCAAATCGCTGCCGGCATTTCCGGTGCCGCGGTCGGTGCACTATCTGGTCTTGTCATCGGAATCCTGAGAGAACGGAACCTTCGCCAGCGAGTCACGGCGGACTTATGAACCGCAACACGCAAAAAAGGGTGCTGATACTGGCGAGCAAGCTTGGTTATCAGACCCGCGGATTCGCGGAGGCGGCGGAGAGGTTGGGAGTCGAAGTGCGGTTTGGGACTGATCGCTGCCATCAACTTGAAAACCCGTGGGGTGATGATGCGCTCGCGCTGCATTTCGAGAATCCGCAAGACGCGGCGCTGGAGATCGCGAGAGCTTTCGGTGGCAGTGCAGCAGGAAAGAAAGCGACTGATGCGGCGAGCGAAAAAAAGATCGCTGCGGTAATCGCGCTTGGCGACCGGCCTACAGTGACAGCGGCATATACGGCCGAGGCGCTGGGGATTGCGGGGAATCCGCCGACGGCGGCCGAAATTTGCCGGAGCAAATTGCGGCAGCGCGAAACACTTCGGGCGGCGGGCATCCAGGTGCCGGACTTTTTTTCGTTTGCGGGTTCAGGCCCGTTGGCTGATGTGGTGGCGCGGGTGAAATTTCCTTGCGTGGTGAAACCGCTATCGCTTTCCGCGAGCCAAGGAGTGATACGAGCGAACAATGCGGACGAATTTGCAAAGGCAGTGCGGCGGATTCGAATGTTGATGGAGTCTCCTGAGGTTCAGGTGCTTCGCGAGCCGGAACACGACCAGCTGCTGGTCGAGGCGTATGTTCCGGGGAGCGAAGTGGCGGTGGAAGGGCTGATCGAGCGAGGACGCCTGCGCGTGCTCGCGGTTTTCGACAAGCCTGATCCGCTGGAGGGGCCGTATTTCGAGGAAACGATTTACGTGACGCCCTCGCGATTGCCGGTGGAGATGCAAACGGCGATTGAAGAGTGCGCGGGGGACGCCGTTCGGGCACTGGGATTAAATACGGGGCCTGTGCATGCGGAGTTTCGAGTGAATGAAAGCGGGCCTTGGGTGCTGGAGATTGCGCCGCGGCCGATTGGCGGGTTGTGCTCGCGCGCATTAAGATTTGGGGCGGACAGGATTTCACTCGAAGAATTGCTGCTTCGTGATGCGTTGGGGATGCCTGGGGGCGATGCAGAGCGCGAGAACGCGGCTAGTGGAGTGATGATGATCCCGGTGCCGCGGAGCGGAATTTTTGATGGCGTGGAGGGAATTGAAGCGGCCGAGAGCGTGAATGGGGTAACGGAGATTCAGATTACCGCGCGATTGCACGATTACGTGGCAGCGTGGCCGGAAGGATCGAGTTACTTGGGATTTATTTTTGCGCGCGCGGATTCTGCGGAGGAAGTTGAAAAAGCGTTACGAGAGGCGCATGGGCGGATGAATTTTCGATTTTCGCCGAGGTTGCCGGTTGAGCATCCGGCGACAGGCAAGCTCGCAAGGTAAAGGGCGGGCTAACCTTTGCCTCTTTGCGGGACGTAGCCTTCGGGGAGTTTGGCGCCTTCGCCGAAGAAAAACTGTTCCATTTGCTCTTCCATGATTTTCTGTGAATTGGGATCGAGGGGATTCAGGCGGTATTCGTTCATGACCATTTTCGAGTGCTCGAGCCACATTTTCCAGGCGTCTTTGGAGACACTCTCGTAGACGCGTTTGCCGATTTCGCCTTTCCAGGGAATGCGGTCGAGGCCGGGGAGGTCGCGCCCGAATTTGACGCAGTGCACGATGCGTTCGTTGTGACCCGCGGATTGCTGCGGAGCTGGCGCTGGAACGTTGTCCGCGCATTTATCGTCGGCCACGAATCCTCCTGAGCCTGGTAGCGAAGAGTTACATCTTCAAAGATACTGCATTCACCTGCGGAATTCCAGCCGATGGGCGGACATGAAGCCGCGGAGCGATCGGAAACATCCGATGAGAGTGTGACAGCCGCTTGCGTGCTTGCGGTCTGGACACCCTGTGGAGAGAAAGATAGACTCATTTCTCCACGCATTCTCGGCTTCCCGGAGACCAATTATGAATACCCGCGCGACAGTGACGGCAGATGCGCCGCAAACGGATGCTTATTATTGCGAAGTTCCCAATGATCCCTGCGCGATCGTGATGTTTGGCGCGTCTGGCGATTTAGCGAGGCGAAAACTGCTGCCGGCGCTTTACGATCTGGCGGTGCACGCGTGCCTGGCGCCGCGGTTTCGTTTGCTGGGATACGCGCGGACGGAGATGAGCGATGACGATTTCCGGAAAAGGGCAGGAGAATTTTTGCCCAAGGCTGCAGCAGGTGACGGTGGAGGCGGTGCAGATGGCTCCGGCAAGATCGATGATTTTCTGAAGCACTTGCACTATTTCAGCGGCAACTATGACGATCCCGCAGCGTTCCAGAAGCTTTCTCAGCGATTGGAAGAAATAGATCGCGAAGCGGATTTGCGCGGGAACCGGCTTTTTTATCTGGCGACGCCACCGGACGTCTATTTGAAGATCATCGAGCAGATTGGAAAGGCAGGGCTCGCGAAACCGAAAAGCGACAAATCGTGGACGCGCGTGATTATCGAGAAGCCGTTTGGACACGACAAGGCATCGGCGGAGGATTTGAACGCGAAGGTGCTGAGCGTATTCAGCGAAAATCAGGTTTACCGGATCGATCATTACCTGGGCAAAGAGACCGTGCAGAACATGCTGGTCTTCCGATTCGGCAATGGGATTTTTGAGCCGCTGTGGAACCGGAACTACATCGATCACATTCAGATTACGGCGGCGGAATCGCTAGGAGTCGAACGGCGCGGGGGATTTTACGAGAACACGGGCGCATTGCGGGACATGATTCAGAGTCACGTGCTGCAATTGACGTCGCTCGTGGCGATGGAAGCGCCGGCAACATTTGACGCGACGGCGGTGCGAAACGAGAAGATCAAAGTGCTGCAATCGATTCGACCGTTTTCCGCGGAATCGATATGGAAGATGGTGATACGCGGGCAGTACGGACCGGGGACCGTGGGCGGAAAACAGGTGCCGGGCTACCGGCAGGAGCCGGGCGTGAATCCGAATTCGGCGACGGAAACATTTGTGGCGCTGAAACTGTTTGTGGACAACTGGCGATGGAGCGGGGTGCCGTTTTACTTGCGGACGGGAAAGCGGCTGGCGCGGCCGACGACCGAAGTGGCGATCGGATTCAAGAAGGCGCCGCACATGGTTTTTCAGGGCGAAAACGTGGAATCGAATTCGCTGGTACTGAATATTCAGCCGGATGAGGGGATTTCGCTTTCGTTTGGAGCGAAGGCACCGGGCGGTCACATGCAGATACGCCCGGTGGAAATGGACTTCCGGTATAAGCAGGCGTTTGGCGGCGGATCTCGCGATGCTTATGCGACTTTGATCAACGATTGCATACGCGGCGATGCGACACTGTTTGATCGCGCGGACAGCGTGGAAGCGGCGTGGTCGCTGGTGGATCCGATTCTCGATGCGTGGCAGAAGGGCACTCCGCCGCCGTTTCCGAATTATCCGGCTGGGAGCCAGGGGCCGAAGGCTGCCGACGACTTGATCACGACTGATGGACGACGCTGGCGTCCGTTGTAGTCTTTACCGAATACCGCGACTAGAACGGTACAATTCCGAGCGCTTCTCAGGGCGGAGGATCCTCGATGATTCTTGCGGGCGACCTTGGTGGAACGAAGGCTAATCTGGGTCTATTCGAGATTCGGGCGGGGAAGCTCGCAAGCGTGGCTGGCAAACGTTACGCGACGCACGAATACAAAGGGCTCGAGGAAGTGATCACGGATTTTCTGAACGAGACGAAAGGGAAGGTGACGGCGGCATCGTTTGGGATCGCAGGACCCGTGGTGCAGAATCGCGTGCATGCGACGAATTTTCCGTGGATTGTGGATGGCGCCTCGCTGGCGGAGCATCTGGGAGTGAGCCGCGTGCGTTTGTTGAACGATTTGGAAGCGGCGGCGTATGGAATCGGCGTAATGGAGCCGCCGGATCTGGAAGTAATTCACCCCGGAGTGTTCGTGCCCGGCGCGAACCGCGCGGTAATCGCGGCCGGGACAGGACTGGGCGAAGCGATTCTTTTCTGGGACGGAGCGCAACACGTGCCGATGGCTACCGAAAGCGGTCACGCAGATTTTGCGCCACACACAAACCAACAGGCCAAGCTGTGGGAATTCTTGAAGCAGAGCGAAGAGTTCGTGAGCGTCGAAATCATTTTGTCGGGCGGAGGATTCAAGCGCGTGCACGAATTTCTCGATCCATCGGTTCGGCATGACTTCGACGAGCCCGGAATCGACGCGGCGCCAGGGATCACAGAGCGCGGCCTTTCGGGCGAGTGCCGAGTGTGTGCGGCGACGCTCGAGTTGTGGGTGGATATCTACGGATCGGAAGCGGGGAATCTGGCGGTTCGTGCGATGGCTCGCGGTGGGATCTTCGTGGCGGGCGGGATCGCCGTAAGGATCTTGCCAAAGATGACGAATGGGCGATTTGCCGCAGCGGTGAAGCAAAAAGAAAAGATGGGCCCTTATCTGGAGCAGATTCCGGTGGTGGTGGTTTTAAACGAAAAGTGCCCGCTGATGGGGGCTGCTTTCGTGGCTTGGAAGGGGCTGTAGAAATCAACGAGACGAAACTATGCTGCCTGCCGGGCTTTGCTCTTTTTAAAATGCAGGCTCTTTCTATAGTGATAGAGGACGTAGAGGCCCAGGGATACCGCCACGACGATAAACGTTATGAGGATTGGCTCTGCGTGATTGGTGATGACCGTAAGAATCTTCCGGCCGTAAAAAGCGCTTAAACACGAGAGGATCGTGAATCGGATTGCGCGGCCAGTTGCAAGTGCCGCCAAGAATTTATTGCGAGAGTATTGCATCGCACCCGCTGCGATCAGAAATGGAACCATGGGCGCCGGCGGCGGAAGTATCGCAGGAATCAAAACTGCGCCAAAACCCCACTTCTCGAATGTTTTCGTCACGCTGTTGATGCGTTTCGAGGAAAATCTGCGCTCCATTGCGCCTTTGCCTTGTCGGAATGAGATGCGGTAAGTGACGTAACCGCCGATGACGGAGCCGATCGTAGCCATCAGGGCGTAATAAGGCCATAGCCTGCGCTGGTTTGCAGAGAGAATGATCGTCAGCGCGTCCATACTGCCGGGTACCGGAATCACGGAGTTGTCAATCAGACCAAGAACGATCAAACCGGGACCACCAAGGTGGTGGAGCCAACGAAAAACATCATGGGCGGGCTTGGCGAATTCGACGACGGTCTTATGAATCATCATCGGTTTCTAACTGTCAGAGTAAACCGAGTCAAATACTTCCACCCTTGATTTGATGCAAAGCGAAATGCCGAAGATTGGTTCGATTTTAGTTCGGCACGATTCTATTTCCGATCAGGGACTACCGCGAGATTTGCCTCAGAATTGCCTGTACCTTTGATTGACACTTTTTGCCATCCATCCTGTCCCTTTAAAGGACGGACGTGTATCACGCGCGGTTTCAGTAACAAAGCGGCGAGTGCCTCGACGATGGTATTATCCGCCGACTTGAGCCACCTTCATCAGACATGAAAACGGCCGAAAATGATTGATATCCAAACTTCGCCGCAAGGACTGAAGCGCGAACTGGGAGTAGGGTCGGCGACCGCCTCTGTGGCGGGCGAAATGATCGCGGTGGGAATTTTTCTCACTCCAGCCGGAATGGCGAAGGCGCTTGGTTCGCCGATGTGGTTGCTCGTGGTGTGGGTCGCTGTTGGTGCGATGTCGCTCAGCGGAGCGCTGTGCTACGGCGAACTCGTCGGGCGATTTCCGCGTGCAGGCGGAACATATATTTTCTTGTGGGAATGTTACGGCGCCAGGATCGCGTTCCTGTTTGGATGGATGTGCTTGCTTGTGATGGAGCCGGGACTGACGGCGGCCTTTGCCACGGGTCTTGCGGGATATGCCGCGTATATTTTTCACTGGTCGCCGGTGCAAATAAAACTCGGAGCTGTGGCGGCGATTTGGGCATTGTGTGCGGTGAACATGGTCAGCGTGAGGATGAGCGCTGGATTTTTGCGCTGGATAACCTGGCTAAAATTTCTCGTGCTCGGAACTCTGATATTTTGGGCCATAGCTTTTCGGCTCGGAGCCTGGTCGAATTTTGTGCCATTTGCCGCGCGGCGTCCGGGAGTTTTGCCGCTGGCTCCGGCGCTGGGAATTGCAATCGTGTCGGCTTTTTTTTCGTTCGGGGGATGGTGGGACGCGGCGAAAATCGCGGGAGAAGTGCGGGATCCGGAGAAAACCTTTCCGCGCGCGCTGACGCTGGGAGTTTTGTCCGTGACTACGGTGTACGTTCTGGTGAGCGGAGTTTTCTGGTATCTGATTCCTTTTGACAAAGTGACGTCGGATGGAGCGGTGGTCGCGATCGCCGGCGCGACACTTTTCGGGGCATGGGGCGGAATCATTGTTTCGGCGATCGTGGTCATGTGTGTTTTGGGCAGCCTTTCGGCGGTGATCATGTCGTCGCCACGGGTCTATTACGCAATGGCGAAAGACGGACTTTTTATTCCCGCCGTGGCAAAAACTCATCCACGATTCGGCACGCCTGCGCGCGCGGTCGCGATTCAGGGGATTCTCGCGACAGTGCTCGTGGCAGTGGGCAGTTTTCAACAGATCGTCGCATATTTTCTATTTGTGGCGGTCGCGTTCATTGGGCTGGCAGTGGCGGGATTGTTCGTGCTGCGCAGACGACGCGAGCCGCTCAATGGCGCGGTGGAAACCCCAGGTTATCCTTTGACCCCATACGGCTATCTGCTCCTGACGGCCATCATGCTTGTGCTGCTTGCAGTGCACAGCCCGCGGGAGGCGCTGGTAGGAAGTTGTATAACGCTGGCGGGGCTGCCGGTTTTCGAATGGTTAAAGAGAAGCACGCTGCGGAAGGCCGCTCCGATCTGATTGCTCGTAAGGCGTTCCCTGTACGCGCCGCGCTGGTGCTACTTAGCGAACAGAATGTGATTGACTTGATTCCGCGGATAGTGCGAAGAATTGTTGAGTGTCGTTTACGAGGATTGTTAACCGATGAGCCTGAAAGAGTATCGCAAGAAGCGCCGGTTCGGTGTGACTCCCGAGCCGGCTGGCGGAAAAGACGGAAAGGGTCACAAGGGCCCTTCGCGAATTTTCGTGGTGCAGAAGCATCGCGCCACACAGTTGCACTACGACTTCAGACTCGAATGGAATGGGACGCTGCTCTCCTGGGCCGTCCCTAAAGGTCCTTCGCTCGACCCTTCGGTGAAACGGCTAGCGATGCAGGTGGAAGATCATCCGATCGAGTATGCGAGCTTCGAAGGTGTGATACCTGCTGGTGAATACGGCGGTGGGACCGTGATGGTTTGGGATAAGGGAACCTGGGAACCGGAGCAACCTGATCCGCAAGCGGCGCTAGAGAAGGGCGATCTGAAATTTACGCTCCATGGGAAGAAGCTGAAAGGATCGTGGGTCTTGGTCCGCACTCGCGGGTTCGGTGGCGGCAGCAAGCCTTCCTGGCTGATGATCAAACACCGCGATCAATATGCTTCAACCGAAGATATCACCGAAACGCAGCCGCGGTCGGCGGTGAGCAGACGCTTTCTAGCGGGTATTGCCCGCGATAACGGCGGCAACGTGGAGCTCGCTGCTACCGGTGATCCGGTCAGCAAGGCAAGCCCTCGAAAAATAACTTCCACCCTTGGGAAACCAGCGCCTCGAGCAACTCCTCGCAAGCGGCGGGCGTAGGTTATTCGAATATTGTAGGTTATTCGAATATTATTGATCCGTTCTGTTCGCGCTGAAATCCAAGGAGCCGCCGCCACCCCGCATGAGCGATCGAATCCCGTTCCGCGTCAAACCCATGCTGGCGACGCTGGTGAGCGAGCCTTTCGATCGGCGCGGGTGGATTTATGAGGAAAAGTATGACGGCATTCGCATCCTTGCCTATAAAGAAGGGAAGGACGTGAAGCTGCTCACACGAAACGACATCGATCGAACGAAAGGCTTCCCTGAAGTAGTGGACGCAATCCGCGGATTGAAACCTGCGACGTTGCTATTGGACGGTGAGCTGGTGATATTCGATCGCAAGAAAGTTTCGCGCTTTCAATTGTTGCAACAAGGAAAGGGCGAGGCCGTCTATGCAGTCTTCGATTGCTTGCACCAACAGGGAAAAGATCTGCGGCGGCAGCCGCTTTCGGAACGGCGAGCTGCAATGGAGAAGTCGCTGGGGCGGCCGGGAGTTTTGATTGCGTCGCGCCGTCTCGCAAAAAACGGTCTCGAAGCCTACCGTGAAGCGAAGAAACGCGATTTCGAAGGGTTAGTTGCGAAGGATGCGTCGTCACTCTATTTCGAAGGCCGCTCGACAAATTGGCTCAAAGTGAAAGTTCACCAGGAAGATGAGTTCGTAATCGGGGGATTTACAAAGCCTGCAGGAACTCGCAAACATTTCGGCGCTCTGCTCCTGGGCGCCTATCAGGGCGGGAAATTGCATTATGTAGGCAAAGTGGGAACCGGCTTCGACGAAGATTTGCTCGCGTCCTTGTTCAAGAAGTTCACTCCCCTAAAGATTGTCCGGTCAACGTTCGTCGATCCTCCGCGCGAGCGCGACGTTACCTACATTCAACCGAAGCTCGTCGCACAAGTCTCGTTTCAAGAATGGACGGCGGATATGAAATTGCGCCAGCCAGTATTCGTGGGCTTGCGCGACGACAAGAAATCCACGGAAGTCTCGCTGCCGGAGCCCCAAAAATGAAAACAACAGCAACCAAGCGGGTGAAAGTCGCCGCCGCAAAAGATTTCCCGGTGAATATTTCCCATCCTGACAAAGTCTTCTGGCCCGAAGAGGGCTACACGAAAGGCGATCTGGCTAAATTTTACGAATCAATATTTCCGAAGCTCGAGCCCTATGTGAAAGACCGTTTGCTCACCCTCGAGCGATGCCCAGACGGAATGTCCGGCCAGTGCTTTTATCAGAAAGAAATGCCCAAGGGTATGCCGGCAAAAACTCCCACGAAGCGAATTAAGAACGAGGAGAGCAAGCGGCCGTTCACCAATTACGTGGTGGGTGGAAGCCTTGAGACACAGCTAGCGCTCGTGAATCTTGGCTGCATCGCTATTCACGCGATGGGCGGGCGCGCTGCGTCGCAGCGGCAGCCAGACTGGATTTGCTTCGATCTCGATCCCGATTCAGGAGAATTTTCCGATGCGGCGCGCGCGGCGCTCTACATAAAAGAAGGACTGGATACGCTAAAGCTCGAATCATTCCCAAAAACTTCCGGCAGCCGCGGCATCCATGTGTTCGTGCCGCTTCGCGTTGGCCCTGGCGTGGATGTGGTGCGTTCCTTTGCGCAGGACTTTGTCGCAAGGCTCGCGGCCGCTCATCCAAAAGAACTCACTACGGAGCATTCGATCGCAGGACGGAAAGGACGCGTTTACCTGGATCCTTTTCGAAATGGATTCGGGCAGACCGTGGTCACACCTTATTCGGTGCGGCGAAAGCCAAAAGCGCCGGTATCAACCCCGCTCGCCTGGACGGAAGTAAAGCCCTCATTGATTCCGTCAAAGTTCAATATCGGCAACTTTGCCGAACGTGCCAAGAAAGCCGATCCGTGGAGCGATTTTTTTCGAAGCCGGCAGTCGCTCGAGAAAGCGCTTCAGCAGATCAAGAAGCTGTAGGTGAATTCGAATTTGCGCCGCCCAACGGCTTCGCAGAACGGGCGGGCCCTGCCCCGCTAATTAATCCGCGCTCACCTTCCTGGACATTCCGGCGGAATAAGAACTGCTTTGCGAGCTTGCAGCATTTTCCGCCTTGAAGACGCTCCGCTTCGCGACTAGGTCCGAAGCCCACAGAAAGATGTCAAACAGTCGCGCGCGGTCGAGATTGTCGAATCCGCGAATAGGCCGCACCAGTTCTCCCGCTTGGGTTATGCATTGTTGCAGAAAGCGATCCACCGAAAATGACGTGACGACGTCGGCGTCTTTAATCGGATTGCAGTTGCAGCGCTCGAGATACTCGTAACAGTGCGCTATGAAATGACCGACGCAATAAAACCTTAGCGCGAGCAAACCGACGGCCGGATTCCCGCAATGCGACGTGTCGCACCGAATCCACTTCCTGGCGGATAGTTCGGTTCCGTCCTTTGGCGTAACTTTTTCGTCGGAATCTTCCTTCATGGCCCTTATCGTCCCCAAGGTAGTTGATGATGCTAAAAGGTTCGTTTGGCTGTGCGTTGCGATTGGCATTTGTATTTCCGATTAACAAACCGGTATCGCGGCTGCTGGCAGAGGCACGTCCGCGAAACTCGGCATTGCTGCTTGATAGGTATGAACTCTTGTACACACGTCGATCAATGGCGAGACCATCTTCAAAACAGCTGCTGAGGACTCCCAGCGATTGCCGGCATCCTTCTCTGACTTCCAGAAACTCATCACGAGAATAAGCCGCGGCTCTTTCACAGAACAGAGAACGATCACGCCCGCGAATCCTCGTTGCTTCTTGAGGTGGTCCATCAAGACGCCACGAACACAACCTCCCAACTCGCGGGTCCTGCCGGGTTGAGCCACCAATTCGACTGATCGTGCATGGAGCGTTTGAGTTCCCAGAGCATCGTTTGGCGCCAATGCGGTCCTCGCCTCCCATGGACTGGAATTGCAGACCACGTTTTCGATTTGCACGAACTCGGTTTCGATCGGCTGCCTCATTTCGTTAGCTCTCCTCATCTGGCCTTCGTCGCGATGAGGGGAAGCGCATCCCGGTTCGTTCGGGGTAGGGACGCCCCGGGATGCGCCTGGGGCATGGGCAGCTCGAGAAATGCCAGTTTCTAGAATGAGAGCTTGAGATTGCATTTATCACCGCGTCTCCATCGCTGAAGAGTAGTGCAGCCAGCGTGGAAATCGTTTCACTTCGGGACAAGATTTATACGCTGTGCGAAATAAGCGGTATTCCCGTGGACTCTCCGCAGTTCCTGAACGAGAAGGCACGTCGTTGCGCCTGATTTCTTAGGGGGTTATACTGCCTGACCACTTGAGGGGTATGTGGAATTCTTCTCGTTCGATGAGTCCTATCTCCAGCGGCTTCGAGGCGGGGACTTCCCGACCGAGAAACATTTTGTCGACTATTTTGGCCAGCTCCTGCTGATAAAGCTGCGGTCCCGCCTGCGTTCTTCTCAAAGTGTGGACGATATCCGGCAGGAGACCTTCGTGCGCGTGCTGAAGGCAGTGCGGACGGGCAGCGTGAGGAGTGCGGAAGGCCTCGGGTCTTTCGTTAACTCTATATGTAACAATGTCTTACAGGAACATTATCGCAGCTCCGCTCGCTCCGTGTCGTCGCAGGATGAGACCCCGCTGGACCCGCCGGACACGAGCATCGACCTGGATGGCATGCTTGTGGCAAAACAGACGCGTGAGCAGGTAAGGCACACACTTTCAATGCTTTCCGAGAAGGACCGGCGGCTGCTGCGAGCCATATTCTTCGAGGAAAAGGATAAAGATGAGATTTGCAATGAATTCGGAGTGGACAGAGATTATCTGCGCGTCCTCTTACACCGCGCTAAGCAAAGCTTTCGAACGCTTTACGAGCAGGCGGAGCAGCGCAAGCACGTCGGTGCCAGCTGACGGCGGCACGTATGAAACGATTTAGCCTCTCCCGTCACTATTGGGAGTATGCAAATAATGAATCACGACGAAGCCATCCGGCTTAAAGCTGCTGAAAAATACCTCCTCGGTGAGTTGACTGCGGAGCTGCGCGACCAGTACGAGGATCACTATTTTGGATGCGCGGAATGCGCGCAAGAGATGCGGACGGGCGCAGTCTTCATTGACAATGCGCGAGATGTGTTGGGCTCAGGTTCTGTCGCTGTCGCTGAATTAGGAGCCAAGCATCAGCCTGCTCGTTCTGGTGGCTGGTGGACGGCGCTTTTGCGGCCAGCCTTCGCGATTCCGGCGCTTGCACTGTTGCTGCTTGTGGCCGGATACCAGAACGCGGTGACGATCCCGCACTTGAAGACAGCTCTATCGCAATCGGACGTGGCTCAAAGCCTGCCATCCTTTTCGCTGATCTCCGGGAATTCGCGAGGCGGCGCGCCGCTGGCGATTTCGGTTCCGACCGGCAAGCCGTTCAGCCTTTTTGTCGATATTCCGCCAAAAGGTAGCTACCCTTCTTACGTTTGCGAATTTCAAACTGAGTCCGGAACGCCTGAATTGTCCCTGAATATCTCCGCGGACGAAGCGAAACGAACCGTCCAATTATTGATTCCTGCCGGCCGCCTGGCGTCGGGAAGGCACGTGCTTGTCGTGCGAGGATTGGACTCGCAAGGAAAGCCCGATGCGGATAAGATAGGCGTCGCCAATTACCCGTTCTCTCTCGATTACACGAAGTAACCTCTATCTTTGTTGACGCAGGAGGTAGCGCCAATGCAGAACCAAACCGTTCAAAGAACCTACATTTACAACGGCCAGGGCCATGCGCTTAGCGGTCACATCACGCGCCCGTTGGATCACCAAATCGAAGTGCAAGCCGGAATGTCGCTTCCGACGACGGGGGGTATCGGACACGCGCGCGTCGAAAAATTCCGGTTCCAGGAGTACGTGTCTTTTTCAGCTGGCTATACGTACGTGGCCGGCAGCAGGAGTGGCGAATATACATACACGACGCTGGTCACCGCGGTAGTGGAAAACCTAAACATTTTGGACATTGTAACCGCGGATCGCGTGGTAGCGCGGCTCGCATCTCATCACAACCTGGACCCGAAGCTCAAACAGGAGGAGCCTCAAATCACTCTTCTCGGGAGCAAGATTGAAAATCTGAGAGTTGGCTGCTGCCCGGTTCAACTCGAATTCGACGAGGATGTGCTTGTTCGCCTCAATACCTTTGAGACGTTGAAAGAAAGGTTTGACGTCGATGAGGGATTCCGCAAAATGGCAGCTGATCCTTTTGTTACAATGCCGTCAAAGATCCCGGTCGATCCGCGAGGAGTCTTCCTGTGCTCGCTCGTAAAGGACATGAAGGTCAATTGCCCCGGAGTGAAGACGGCAGGGCACGCCTTCGAGGTTCCGGAATTCGGCAGAGTATATATCGGCGAGGTTCTCGCGCAGTATCGCAAGCGGACCGTAACGATGCTTCGGCTCGAGCTCGGCTGCCCGGTCGTGGCCACGATGATGTCCGCCCAAGCGGGCGGCAATGGACATCCCCTGCCATAGTTTGGTTTCTGTCGCTGGCGCTCATGCTGGTAGCAGGCTGCGCTAAGAAGCAAGCGCGGGAACTTCCGTCTCTCTACAGCGATGTCTGGCTCAGGTTGAACCGCGGTGACTTGACGGGGGCCCGTGCTGAGTGTGATGCGGCGCAGACCGAAGGTGCTGCGTCGAATACAGAATGGTCTTATCGATTCAGAATCCTGAAGGCCGAGATTCTTTGGCGCCAGGGCCTGAATGACGAGGCGTTGGCGCTCCTCAATGTCTCCCTTCCCGTGCAACTGGCAAAATCTGATACGGCGGTTTGGCAAAAAATAACTGAAGGCGGTGCGTATTCCTATCTTGGTCGCTACAAGGAAGCCGATGAGGCCCTCGCCGGCGCTGAATTGCTCGCTCGAATGAACCAGCCGGATTTACTTGGGCAGGTAGCGCTGAGACGAGGAACATTGGATTTCTTGCGGGATGATGCTCCTGCGGCGCGATCGGAATACCTCAGTGCACTAGGAATCGCGCGAAACCTTCACGATCCTTTCCTGGAAGGTTCAGCGCTGGGGAATCTGGGGCTGGTTTCGACTAAGCTTGAGCGTTACGACGAGTCGATCGGTTGGAACCAACAGGCTTTGGAACTCTCACAAACGACTGGGGCTCACGGGTCGACTGCTGTCATTCTCGGGAATATGGGCTGGAGTTATGTCGGCATGGGTGACTACGACAGTGCCCTTTCCCTGTTCGAGAAAGCCGACGAGGCTTCCGGTAAATCCGGCTCACTAAGCGCGCAACTGGACTGGAAAATTAACATAGGCAACGTGTACTTGGCGCAGGGCAAGTATTACCTTGCCGAAAAACAGTATCAGAATGCTCTTGTCCTTGCGAAGAGGCTCGACAACAGCAGCGCAGAGTCCGAATGCTTTGAGAATCTCGCGTTAGTCTCTCTGGCAGAGGGACAGGTCGATTCCGCTCAGAAATACAATGAAGAAGTTCCCTCGTTAGTGCATTCGCGCTCGGACATGATGGTTTCAACTGTCATTTCAGGACGCATTCATGCAAAACGGCAACATTACAAGGAGGCCGAAGCACTTTTCGAGTCCGTGATCAGCGAACCTGATACCCCCACTTCGCTGCGCTGGGAAGCGCAGGCTAGGCTTGCGGAGGTATATGCATTTGAAGGGGACAACGCGAAGGCCGATCAACAATTCCGGCGTGCCATCGATACATTCGCAAGCGCACGCTATGCGATAAGTAGTGAAGAGCTTCGGTTGTCATTTCTTTCGAATGCGATTTCGTTTTACGACGATTATATTGAGTTTTTGATTTCGCAAGGCAAGGCTGAGACAGCTTTACAGGTAGCTGAGGTGAGCCGAGCGCAAACCCTTGCTGAGGGGCTCGGACTCAGGTCGAAAATTCTGTTTCCAATTCCAAACTTTCAACCGCGAGCGATTGCGCAGCGATTTGGCGCGACGCTGTTGTTCTACTGGCTAGGCGAGAAACACTCCTACCTCTGGGCCATCACAACTTCGGGCGTGTCACTTTTTACTTTGCCTCCTGCATCCGAAATCGAATTGGCTCTGAAATCCTATCGCGAAGCGCTGCTTGGGCCACGTGACGTACTTGAGGCCTCGAACGCGCAAGGGCTCAAGTTGTACGACATATTGGTAGCTCCGGCGCAAAAGCTGATAGCACCCGGCTCACGCGTGATTATTCTGCCGGATGCGGGATTGTACGGCTTGAATTTCGAGACACTTCTCAATCCGAAACCGCAAGTCCATTACTGGATCGAGGATAGCGTCGTCGCGAACGCGAATTCGCTCGTTCTGCTGGCGGCGTCTGCGAACCAACCGGTGGCCAGAGCAAAGAAACTGTTGCTTGTGGGCAATCCGATCTCGCCGAGCGCGGAGTTTCCGGATTTGCCGCAAGCAGGCACTGAGATGACGGACGTGGAGCGATATTTCGCTGCGTCGGAGCGCACGGTGCTTTCTCGACAGCAGGCCACAGCAAGCGCCTATCTCGAAAGTAAGCCGGTGCAATATTCGTTCATTCATTTCGTGGCGCACGGGACTGCCAGTCGCGCGAGCCCGCTTGATTCGGCGGTGATTCTCTCGAAGCAGGGTGATTCCTACAAACTTTACGCGCGCGATATTGTCACGCAGCCGCTGCACGCGAATCTCGTGACGATCTCCGCCTGCCATGGCACGGGCGAACGCACCTACTCGGGCGAAGGACTTGTGGGGCTCACATGGGCATTTCTACGTGCGGGAGCGCATGGCGTGATAGCGGCACTCTGGGAGGTCAACGACAATTCGACACCGGAATTGATGGATGACTTGTATGCTGAAATCCAGAAAGGCTCAGCTCCGGAAGCCGCTTTGCATCATGCTAAGTTGAAACTTCTAAATTCCGGCACGGTCTATCAGAAGCCTTTTTATTGGGCACCGTTCGAGATTTATCTTGGCCACTAATTTCCGACGCGAGGCTGTCGCCTGTTGTTTCTGCCTAATTCGGATTCTCGAGAAGCATTGCAATGCCTTGACCGCCACCAATGCACGCCGATGCGATTCCATACCGCTTCTGCGAACGCTGCAGTTCGCGCGCCAGCGTAACGGCAAGCCGGATACCCGTTGCGGCCAACGGATGACCGATGGCAATCGCTCCACCGTTTACATTGAGCTTGCTGCGATCGAGCTTTAGCTCACGCTCGACGCCCATCACCTGCGCTGCGAAGGCCTCATTGATTTCGAAGCGATCGATCGCATCGAGTGAAAGCCCAACGCCATCGAGAAGTTTTCGAATCGCCGGCGCCGGACCAATGCTCATAATTTCCGGCGGGACGCCCACAGCCGCAACCGCAGCCACCCGCGCGAGCGGCTTACCCCCGCGAGATTTTGCGTAATCTCCCGAAGCGATCAGCGCCGCAGCCGCGCCGTCGACAATCGCCGAACTATTCCCGCCCGTTTGCACGCCGCCGAAAGCCGGCCGAATCTTCGCCAGCGCCTCATAGGTAGACGGACGAATGTGCGTGTCGGCTGCAAGCGTTTCGACGCCCCTAGGCAACTGGATCCCGCGCGACTTGTAACCTTCGAGCCGAAATTCCTCGCTCACGATTGGAACAATCTCGCCCGACAAAAAGCAAGCCTTCTGCGCCGCCGCAGCGCGCGCAAAGCTCAGCTCCGCAAAACGATCCACTTCCTCTCGCGTAATTTTATATTCGCGCGCGGTTTTCTCCGCCGTGTCACCCATCGTCACGTCAGCCGCCGGATCGAGCAGCGCCTCCCACAAGAAATCCTTGAACTCCACCTGCCCCATCTTGAATCCGCCGCGATGCGTGTATGCCGCAATCGGATTTCGACTCATCGATTCACTCCCGACGCAAAGCCCAAGGTCAATCTTCTTCAAAGTGATCGCATCGGCAGCCTGCCCGATCGCCTCAATTCCAGTTCCGCAAACGCGCTGCACCAGAATCGCAGGCCGATCAATCGGCACTCCCGAATACAATCCGATGTGTCGCGGCAACAAGTAAGCATCGAAACTAGCCTGCGCCACGCACCCGGCGATCACGGAGCCAACGTCCGCAGGCGAAACCTTCGCGCGTTCAAAAACCGCCCGCGCAGCTCTAATACCAAGATCGGTCGGCGACACGAGTCCCAGCGCTCCGTTGTAATCCACGAACGGCGTCCGCACGCCATCGAGCAGCCACACATCGTCATACACCATAAAAAGCCCGCCCTTATCTTTTGCCGTCATTTTTTCCCTCAAGCCTAAAAATCAAATCCGAAGTCCCCAGCCCATACAATTCCTCGACAAGCATCGCCCGATGCTCAAGCACGGCCCGCTGATTCAACGAACCCTTGTCGGTAATTTCGCGCGCGTCCAGCGAAGGCGGCTCCTCAAGAAGTATCGCACGGCTCACGCGATTCGAGCTGCCCGTCGCCTCCGCTGCAAACGCAGCCAACAAATCGCGAAAACGCTGACGCACCGCCTCGTGACGCAAAATATCCAACGTAGCCAAGCCCGAGTCCGCGCTCGCGCGTAGCGAGCCGGCAGAGCACAACGCACAACAAGCCTCAACATCCGCAAAAATCATCATCCCCACATCATCGCGGTCGTGACCTGTGATCACCACATCGCGCACAAACGGCGCAAAGAAACTTAAAATCCGCGCCCGCAGCGGTCCGACGCTCACCCAGGTCCCAGTCGCCAGCTTGAAATCCTCAGAAAAACGCCCATCAAAAAGAAATCCCTTATTCACATCCGCCGGATCAACAAACCGCACCGCGTCGCCAAATTTATAAAATCCATCTTCGTCGAAAGCCTTCCGCGTAAGCTCCGGCTGCCGCCAGTAACCGGGCGTAATATTCGGCCCGCGAACGCGCGCTTCCAATTTGCCCTCTTGCGGCACTAATTTTACCTCCACGCCGGGAATCGGAATCCCGATCACTCCCGCTCGATCCGTCTCCCACGTCGTCTGAATCGCCATCGGCGCCGTCTCGGTCGAACCAAGCCCCGTCACCATCACCACCCGTTCGCCACAAGTTTCCAACGCCAGCTCTCGGTACGCGTCCCACACCGGCTGCGAAAGTCCGGCCCCCGCATAGAACAGCAGCTTCAGCCGGCTGAAAAAGTTTTCGCGAAGCCCGCGATCGGCGCGCAATGCCGGCAGCAAATCCTCATAGCCCTTGGGTACATTGAAATAAACAGTTGGAGCAATCTCGCGCAGATTCCGTATCGTCTCGGAAATAAATCCCGGCCCCGGCTTGCCTTCGTCAATGTAAAAGCTGCCGCCGTTGTGGAGCGCGATGCCGATATTGTGATTTCCGCCAAACGTGTGATTCCACGGCAGCCAGTCGACAAGCACCGGCGGCTCGTCCTGCAAAAACCCAAACACCTGCGCGATCATCTGCTGATTGCAGCAGATCATGCGATGCGTGTTGATCACGGCCTTCGGCATTCCCGTCGAGCCCGACGTAAAAAGAAACTTCGCCGGAGCGTCAGGATCGATCCGTTCGTGCGCCGTCTCGAGCGCCTTCGTCGGATTCGTCGCAAGAAGTTCCGCGAATCGTGTCGCTTTGCGAAATTCCGCTGGTGATGACGCAACGACAAGCTCGATTTCATCGCCCACCGCAACTTCAATCGCGCGCCGGTATTTTTCTCCGTCCGACACAAACACCATGCCAGGCGTTAGAAGTCCAAGACAATGCCGTAACTGCGCGAGATCCTTCGACACGAGCGAATACACTGGAGAAAGATGCGCGGTAGGAATGCCCGCGTGTTGCCCTGCCAGCATCAGCAGCAAATGCTCAAGATCATTTTCAGAAA